>Ga0209737_10003176_pt1 | contig 11482 bp, 11 predicted proteins | sample TergutCu122P3_FD_187284 | JGI IMG/M metagenome (GOLD analysis project Ga0209737, IMG submission 187284) | Cubitermes ugandensis P3 segment gut microbial communities from Kakamega Forest, Kenya - Cu122 P3 (SPAdes) (version 2) | ecosystem: Host-associated > Arthropoda: Insects > Digestive system...
ATATCCTGTGCGGATACTGAACCGTAAATATCGTCGCCTTCTTTTACTTTTACTGAAATCGTAAATTGCTGTCCGTCAACTTTTGCTGCATCTTCTTTTGCAACTTTAGCAAGTTTTTCAAATTTTGCAGAAGCATATTTTTTCATTTCTTCATTTTGGCGAAGATTTCCCGCCGTTGCCAAAACCGCAATTCCTTCAGGAATCAAAAAGTTTCTTGCATATCCGTCTTTCACTTCTACTACATCGTAGACGTTTCCGAGACGATTGTAATCTTGTTGAAGAATAATTTTCATATTTTACTTTCCTCTCTCGTTTCTTAGTGAATGTTTTCCGCTACAAACGGAACTAACGCAATGTGTCTTGCTCTTTTGATTTCCGTCGCAAGCTTTCTCTGGTGTTTTGCACAAACGCCTGTTACTCTTCTGGGAAGAATTTTTCCGCGTTCCGTAATTTTTCTTTTAAGAGCATCTACATTTTTGTATGACGGCTCAATTTTGTCTTCACAAAAAGAACAAACTTTAATTCTTACAATATTTTCTCTTCTTGGCATTTTTATTCCTCTCCGTCTTCATCATCATCATTTGCTTTTTCGCTTTCAGGTTTTGCCGCTGCGAAAATATTTGCTTCTTCGTGAATCACAGTAAGATAACGAATAATGTTTTCGTTAAACTTAAAGTTGTCTTCAATAAATTTACCTGCGTTTCCGTTGAATTCATACACGAAAAGCGCATAAAAACCTGTTGTCTTCTTGTCGATTTGATAAGCAAGAACTCTTTTGCCCCACTCATCAATCTTAACAATTTTCCCGTTTGCGGAAAGCAGTTCTTCAACTTTTTTGCTTTCCTTTTCTATCGCATCCTGTGGTAACGCACCATCAAAAACTACGATAGTTTCATACTTGCTCATAAACCCTCCAATGGTCTAAGTCTTCCTTGCGGAAGATGGATTATTATAAAACTCTTTTCTTCTAATCTACTTGGAATTGTATTTATTCATTGTAACTGCAATTCCAAATTCAAAATAACTCTCTATTGCCTCAACAGCCATTTCAAGTTTTTCATTCACAACTTTCAACTCTTCTTCGCTAAATTTCCCTAAAACAAAATCAATTATTGAAGTTTCTTTAGGAAGCGGTCCGATACCAAATCTCAATCTTGCAAAATTCTTCGGGCAATTTTCCAATAGCGATTTAAGTCCGTTGTGTCCGCCGTCCGAGCCGTTTTGTCTAAAACGCATTGTTGCCAAATTCAGATTAAAATCATCAACGGCAACAAGCATATTTTCTTCGGTAATTGAGTAAAATTCAAAAAGTTCCTTTGCCGCAATTCCCGATAAATTCACATAAGTATTCGGCTGACAAACTGCAATCTTTTTCCCTAAAACCTCACATTCCCAAACTTGAGAATGCTTAAATTTCTTTACCGATTGCCCATTATGTTTCTCAACAAACTTTCTTGCTATCATAAACCCCGCATTATGCCGAGTTCCTGCGTATTTTTCGCCGATATTTCCAATTCCGAGCAGTAAGTTAACGCTCATAAATCAAGAAATTACTTTGCTTTTCCCAAAAGTCGAGCAACAACACGAGCCGGCGAAGTTCTAAGTGTTACGCCTTCAGGAAGTATTACATCACCTGCAACTGCAGAATCACCCGCATTAAGGTTACTGATGTCAAATTCCACCATTGCCGGAATTTTGTCTGCAATTCCTTCAACATCTACTTCATACATTGCTTGGTTAAGAATAGCACCTTGTTTAATTACATCACTGCTCCCTACTAATTTAAGGAAACTTCTTGCTTTAACTGGGCGTTTTGCATCAAATTTTTGGAAATCAATATGGTAAAAAACCTTGTCTTTAACAGGGTCTCTGTGTTTTTCACGAATAACCGCAACCATATCCGCAGAAAGACCCTCACCTTTAAGAACAATTAATTTGTTATGTTGTTTTCTCGAAACAATCAATTCAAATTCATGTGCATTTACTTCAACTTTAACCGGTTCTACACCAAAACCATAAAAAGCTGCCGGAATCCATCCTGCCGTTCTTGCTTTGCGTGTGTATGATTTACCTGAACCATTACGAATGCGAGCTGTTAATTCAATTTTATCCACTTGTTCCTCCCCGAAACACCACATATAATTATTTACATAAAAATGGCTGGGGTGGAAGGATTCGAACCCTCACATAGCAGGACCAAAACCTGCTGGCTTAACCATTTGCCGACACCCCAACAAAAAACAAATTTGTCCGACTTTCTTGACAAAAGCGATGCTAAAATAATTTATGCCAAACAAAAGTGGGGATTTTTTTTCGGCAAATATTATTTTTGCCCTATGTTTAAGCCGACCGAAATAATTTTTATTCCTACAACGCAGTGTAATTTACATTGTGAACATTGCTATGTTTCACGAAATAACGCGGAATATAACATAAATTTCGCATTAGATTTTATTGACGATTGTGCGGAAAACGGAATTGACAGAATTAGTTTTTCGGGTGGAGAGCCGTTTTTAAATTCGGATTTTGTTTGTAAGATTTGTGAAAAAGCCGTTGAAAAAGAAATGTTTTTCGGGAATTTAATGACAAATGGCGTTTGGTGGAATAATGAAATTGAATTAGAAGAAAAATTAAATTTACTTGCCGACAGCGGATTTGACGGAAAAATTGCCGTAAGTTTTGATAAATTTCATAATCAAGATGTTGAAAAAATCACAAAATTTATTGAAGTTGTACAAAAAACTTTTCAATATGATAATTCGCTTGGGTTTGTGTGTGTTCGTGACGGCAATGACGAAAAAACAAATGAAATGTTGAAAAATTTTAAAAATATATCAGTTGATTGGATTGATTATATTCCACAGGATTTTAATGATGAAGAATTTTGGCAATGTTCAAAATGGCTTAAAGATGATTTTTGCAAAGGTCCGGGAAATATTTTTTATGTTCACAACAACGGCGATATTGCTTGTTGTTGCGGATATGCAAACGAAGAAAAAGAATTGATTTTAGGAAATATTGCAAAAGATAAATTTTCTAATTTGATGCAAAATGCTAAAGAAAACGAATTTATAAAAATTGTTTATGAGAGCGGATTTGAAAAAGAAATTGCAAAATTAGAAAAAACCGGTAAAATCTGCGGCAAAACCGACAAGCATTGCCTTTTCTGCCGAAAATTTATTGAATTAAGGCGATGACCAAAGGGGCTTTGGATCACCCTTAGCTCGAAAATTTTATTGAGATTTACGAAATTATACCGCAGGCAAATAACACCAAAAGAACAACGCCCAACACTACTCTATACCATGCAAACGGAATGAAATTTTTGGTTTGAACAAATTTCATAAGCCAAACCACCGAAAGCCATGCGGTAATTGTCGCTACAATGTATGCAATTATTGCTTCAAAAGTAAATAATCCTGCTGTGTTTTCAGCTCTGATTTCTTTGAATAATTCTAAAGTCCCTGCTGCAAACATTGTCGGAATTCCCACCAAAAAGGCAAATTTAACCGCATTCGGGCGTGCAAATCCCAAAAGCAATGCACCCATAATCGCCATTCCCGAACGAGACGCTCCCGGAAATACAGCCGCTATGAGTTGCCCTGCCGCAACAGCAAATACAATGCCCCAAGTAAGCGTTTCGCTAAGAACTTTCTTTTTTGCTTTTATTTCAACTGCAAATATTACAAACGCACCGAGTAAAACAGCCAATGCTACAGGTAAAATTGTTTCGGGAAGTTTAAGTCCCAATATTTTTGCGATTAAGCCGCCTATACAAGTTATAAAAAAAGCGACGAAAAGTTTAAGAACATAATCTCGAGTTTCCGGCTTATCCCAATTCACAAAGAAATTTACAATGTCTTTCCAAAACACAAGCGCGCAAGCAGCTATAGGTCCGATTTGAATCAATATATAAAACGCATCGCTGTATTTATTTTTCAAAAACGCATCTACAATAAGCATGTGTCCGGTTGAAGAAATCGGCAAAAATTCCGTCAACCCTTCAACAATTCCTAGTATTATTGCATTTAAAAATGTTAATTCACTCATTTATTCACTCCTTTTTATTCATTCCCTTCTAATAATTTTTCTAAGATATCTTCAAGTTCCGCTTCACCTACCAAAACTTCTCTTGCTTTTCCTGCGGCTTTTTGCGGACCGACTATTCCTGCTTTATGTAATTGGTCCATGATTTTCCCTGCTCTTGGAAAACCGACATCCAAATGCCGCTGAACAGAGGATGTTGAGCCGAGTTTGCTCATAACAACCATTCGTGCCGCTTCTTCAAATTTATCATCTCGGTTGCCGTATTTTCTGCCTGTTGATTTTCTTGCATTTTCAGATATAATATCTGCAAAATCGTCATCACCCAAAGCCATTCCGTCGTCTTCAAAATAGTCGTCTGTTATTTCAAACGACGACATCGGTTCGCATTTATAACCTTGTTTTTTTATGTCTTTCACAAGATTTTCCACATCTTGCTCACTAATAAACGTCCCATGATAACGAACAATTTTCGGGGCGCCGTTTTTCAAATAAAGCATATCGCCGTTTCCGAGAAGTTGTTCTGCCCCTTTGCTGTCAAGAATTGTGCGGCTGTCGATATAACTCATAACACGGAAAGCCACCCGAGACGGCAAATTCGCCTTTATATTTCCCGTAATAACTTTTGTGTCGGGACGTTGGGTTGCCACAACCAAATGAATTCCGACCGCACGAGAAAGTTGGGCAATTCGCTGTATATATTTTTCCACATCTTTACCTGCCGTCATCATCAAATCAGCCAATTCGTCTATAATAATCACGATTGAGCACATTTTTTTATTTTCGCTTTCATCCAATTCGCCGTTTTTAACGAGTGTTTTCAGTGTACCGTTTTCAAATTTCTCGTTAAATGAATCCATATTTTTGGAACTGACTTTTTTGAGCAAATCATATCGCAGCATCATTTCTTTCACGGCACCTTCCAAGACTTTCACGGCATGTTCCACTTCAGTTACAACAGGAGCAGCCAAATGCGGAATACCTTCATAACAAGCCATTTCGACCTTCTTGGGGTCAATCATAATTAAACGCAATTCTTCGGGAGTTCTCGAAAACAAAAGAGACGCGATAAATGAATTTATTCCGACAGATTTTCCGGAACCGGTTTGTCCTGCAATCAAAATATGTGGCATTTTTGCGATGTCTTCTACAAGCGGTTCACCCGTTGTGCTTTTTCCTATAATTACGGGAAGTTTCATTTTAGAATTTTGGAAAGTCGGTGACTGCAAAATCTCCTTAAAATATACGATTTCCCGTTTTTCATTCGGAACTTCGATTCCGATTGTCGTTTTGTCGGGAATTGTATCAATTCTCACCAATTTCCCACCAACTCTTATTCCGATGTCTTTTTCGAGATTCTCAAACTGCGAAATTTTTATTCCGCTTCCCGGCTCTACTTCAAAAAGTGTAACAATCGGTCCCGGGTTTATTTCTACAACTTTGCAATCTTTAACACCGAATTCTTCTAAAATACCAACCAATTGTTCACTAATTTCATCATTCCGTTTTTTGTTGTCATTTTGTCCTGCAATAACAAAATCAGGTAAAACTGATGGATTTGGACGAATATACGCGACAGGAAGTCCTGCATTTCCTAGATTTTCTTGGTCTTTTTCTTCGGAAACAGGCGGATTATATCCGCCCCTACGGTCATCTTCGGATAAATTTTCTTCTGTATTTATCGGCTGATACTGCGGAAATTGTTGCGGCTGATATGCAGACACTTGCGGCAGTGGTCTTGAAAAATCTATTACTTCGGTATCGGGCAATTCGTAGTCGGTTTCCTTAAACCTCTCCGAGAAAAACTCTCTCAATTTATTAAACAACTCAACAACATTTATTTTAAGCATATATATTGTAAGAATAATCATTATTAAAATCAATACGAAATATGCGCCAAAAATCGCTTGACCAAAAATCGGAAAAATTATAAACTTTGCAATAGCGCAACCCAGAAGGTTTCCGCCTGTAATTGTCGGTGAAAGTTCAATATCGGGAAGTTTCGGGATTGCAAATGCCATACATAAAAACACCAAATAAAAAATCGATAAAAGAACCATTCGTTTATTCAGCGGCTTATTTCGCAACCAAATTATTGCAACAAAAAATGTGATCAGCACAAACCAAAACTGCATAACATTACCGAAAAGTGCTTTCATTCCGACAGCAAAATGTGTGCCGAGATATTCACCGAAAAGCGAATTTTGCGGTGCCAAATAATTATTCACAATAGCAATTAAGAAATATGCTCCGAGTGCTAAAAACACAATTCCCCAAATTTGATGGAAAATTGCAGGATGAGTATCTTTAAGCATCCCTCTTTTTCTCTTTTTTTCTTTTTTGTCTTCTTCTGCCATTTTTTCTCCTTTGGTTATATCATATCAAAAATAAATATAACACAAAACTACGAAATTTTATCTTCGCAGTTCTTAAAATAATCTTTTTCAAACGAATATAATTCGAAACGAATATTTTTTGCTGCCTGCGATGTTTCGGATTTTCCAATTAATTTTGCAAATTCTTCGATAACACGAGCTGCTTCTTGGCATCTTTTTATATTTGCATTAAAAAGCCCTTCAATATTTTTTCGCTCAGATTCTTTTGCTGAAAATCCGCTTGCAAACGGATCATTTATACTGTCACGAGAGAAAAACAATTTATCTTTTTCAAAACATTCTTCTAAATTTTTACATTTATGACGAATTTCTTTTATTTTAGTCGACGGACTTGTTTCGTTTTTCACAAAACGAAAATATTCCTCGCAAACTCGCAATCCTTCTCGAAGTCGGTTTAGATTTGCGTCAATCACTCTATAAATTTGTATTTCGTCAATCATATTTTCTCGTATTTTCGTTAAATTTGCCTAAAAAATACTTTTTGCCGTTTCTAAAAATTATTTTATACTACAAAAATTTGCCAAAGGAGAAAATTTATGGACGACCAAATACTTGAAAAATTGAAAAAATCGCTTCTTGCCGGCGAAAAAATTAACGCGAAACTGTTTAACCGCCTAATTTTAACAAAAGTTTCACGAACTTATGCACTTACAATTCGTGCGCTCGGTGAGCCGTTTAGAGAACCGGTTTTAATAGGTTATTTGTTTTGCAGAATTGCCGATACATACGAAGATAGCGAAATTTTATCGGTTGGCGAAAAAATTGATGCATTGAATAATTTCAGAGAATTAGTTGCAAGTAGTGGTAAAGAAAAAAAATATTTGGATAATATCCGTAAGATTTGCAAAAATTTTGATGAAAATGACAATGAAGAATTTTTAGCGTTGCATCCGGAATCTGCTTTTGAACGATACAGAACATTTCCGGATGGAGTTAAGAAAATAATGATTTCAACAATAAATGAAATGATTGCCGGAATGCAAAAAACTGTGTTGCTACAAGAAACGCAAACGCAAATCGGTACAAAATCAATCGAAGAACTTGAAGAATATTGCTATTTTGTTGCCGGTACTGTTGGTAATCTTTTGACTGATTTGTTTCACTATTATTCACCTTGGATTAACGATAAACTTTATGAACAAATGTGCGAACACAAAACCGCATTCGGCGAAGCATTGCAACTTACAAATATTATTAAAGATGCTATGGGCGACTTAAAAAGGGGTGTAAGTTTTATTCCGCGAGATTTAGCAGCACAAAACGGAGTTAGTTTAGACGAACTTTATTTGCCTGAAAACAGAGAACAAGCAAGAAATGTTATGAATGTTTTGATAGTCAAAGCGGTTAAAGCTCTCAACCGCTCACTTATTTATTGTATTTTAATTCCGAAGCAAGAGCCGAGAATGCGCATGTTTTGCATTATGCCTGTGCTTTTTGCAATAAAAACACTTGCCGTTGCGGTTGAAAACAGCGAGCAATTATTAAGTCCCGACGGAAAAGTAAAAATTACTCGCGACGACGTTAAAAAGACGATAAAATTTATTACTCTTAATTGCGTTTGGGATTATCAATTGGTTGTTGCTTATGAAAAAGATTTGAACCGAATTGAAAAAGCACTCGGTGTTGAGATTGAAATTCCTTTCAAAAAAGCAGGTATTTTACCAATAGTTCATTTGGCTGATTAAGGGGCTTTGCGATCTCCCCTTAGACCCCTCGCCCGAATATTTCATTTTTTACGATTTTTTGTAGGGACACGGCGAGCCGTGTCCGTTTCTTATTATTCTCTCGGATTTTTCACGAAGAGCAGGAAGAATACCACTAAAAACGCAATGCCTACCGCTCCTCCGCGCATAAGCATTGTTGAGCCGAAGTTCGCAATCACTACCGCTCCTGCCGCACCGCCGGCAATTGTTGCCAAAGTTGTTCGAGCTATATTCATTGATGCCAAATATGTTGTTTTCATGTCTCTATGTGCATATCTGTCCAAATAATCCATAAGTGCTATATAGTGGAGTGAAAATGCCAATCCGTGCATAAGTGTCGCCAAAAACTTTAAGTAAAATGGAGTATCTATTGTGAAAAGCGAGAATAAAAATAGTTCTACCATATAAAAAGACATTCCGGCAATCAGAAGTTTTTTACTACCGAATTTTTTGAGAAGTTTATCGGAATGTGCCAAAACCGGAATTTCAAATGTTGTCCAAAAACAAAAAACAAGCCCGATTTGAAGCGGTGATTTCATAACATCATCAAAGAAATAAGCCAAATAACTTCCCGTACATGTCATTATTATTCCTTCGAGAAACACGAAAATCAAAAAACGGAAAAATAACGTATCTTTGAAAATAACGCTATATGAAATTTTAGGTTTCTTGATGCTTGCGCTGTGAGCTTTTATTCCTAAAATTCCCAAAACAAGCATTGCGATTGCACCTGCATAATAAACAATTCTATAGTTTTCCGCACCGTTTTGTCCACCGTACTTTGCGGTAATCGTTAAAAGAGTTCCCATTAAAAGAGCAGCTATAGCCCAGCCGTAAGTTCCGAAAATTCTTACTGTTCCGAATTTTTTGCGATCGGAATGTCTGTTCAAATGTTGAAGTGTTTCGGAAGTAACTAACGGTTCGAGTGAAATTATGGCAAAGTTATATGCTAAAACAGCTAAAAACAACAAAAAGAATTTTTGTTCAAGTGGGAGTCCCATAACAGGCGTTTCGCCGCAAAGTCCGACAATTATTGCCATTATTGCTCCGACAAATGAAAGAACTGTTATAAGTTTTCTGGCAATACCCAATTTATCGGATAAAACACCAACTGCAATATTAGCAAAAAATCCGACTATCGGTGATGATGCGACAACAATTCCAATTAAACCGATAGCAACCGAGCCATCGGGATTTGTTAAAACCCTTTTGAAGAAAATCATAGAAAACGGCGATATGGCACCGAATGCCAAAAACATTACAAAATAGAGTGTTTTTAGAAACCTGCGCTCTTTTCTTATTTCAAGGATTTCGTTGTTTATTGCATCCATTTTTCAATTCTTTGTTGAATATTTGGCAGGAAAATAATTTATTTCAATGAACAAACTCATAAAATTATGGAATTGTTATCAATATATTAAAAATTGCTTGACAAAAAACTTGTATTATTTGTAATTTATTATTGAAAATATTGAAAGGAACAACTTATGAACATAGGGATTTTGACAAGCGGCGGAGACTGTGCCGGACTAAATGCGGTTATGTACGGATTTGTTAAAGCAATTACGGCTGTTGACCCGAAAGTGAAAATTTTCGGAATTACAAACGGATGGGCAGGACTTGTCAACAGGCAATATCGTGAAATGAAACCCGAAGAATTTTACAACATATTAAACATAGGCGGAACTATAATCGGAACATCTCGTCAGCCATATAAAAAACTTGCATTGGAAGAAAAATACAAAGTTGATTCTATGAAAGAAAACTATAAAAATATGGATTTGGATGTTTTGATGGTTTTAGGCGGACAGGGAACTCATAAAACCGCCGGACTTTTGGCTAACGAAGGACTTAAAATTATCGGACTCCCAAAAACAATCGACAATGATATTTTCGGAACGGATTTTACATTCGGATTCCATTCGGCACTTAATGTTGCAACTGAGTGCATAGATAGAATTCACACTACGGCGGCAAGTCACAGCAGAACCATGCTTGTTGAAATTATGGGCAATAAAACGGGATGGTTGACTCTTTATGCAGGAATTGCAGGTGGCGCGGATATAATTTTAATTCCGGAAATTCCTTATGATATTGAAAGAGTGATTAAAGCGGCAGGAAGAGCGGAGCGGGAAAAAGGATATTGCATTATTGCACTTGCGGAAGGCGCAATGGATAAAGACGAAGCAGCAATGGACAAGAAAAGCCGCACACAAATTCGAGCGGGAAAAGGCGAAAAAACCGCATCCGACAGAATTGCGAAGCAGATTTCAGAAGCATTGAATATTGAAACGCGGACGATTGTTCCGGGTTATACGCAACGGGGAGGAAATCCGTGTGCTTACGATAGAGTTCTATGTACACAAATCGGAGCTTATGCCGCAAAATTAGTTGAAGATAAGAAATTCGGAGTCAGCGTTGCACTCAACGGATTAAAAATTACTCACAACAATTTGAGCGACATAGCGGGACTAACAAAATTTGTCGGACAAGACAGCGAACTTGTCAGAACAGCAAGAGAAGTTGGAATTTCGTTCGGAGACTAAAAATTTGTATTTAAGTTTTACCATTTAGTATTTTTGTGCCATGAAAAAAATTTGTGTAATAACAATGGCTCGCAATGATGAGTTTTTTCTTAACCGCTGGGTTGCTTATTATGGAAAACTTTTTGGTGAAGAAAATTTGTATATCTATTTGGATGGAATAGACCAAATTGCTCCATCCGGTGCGAGAAAAGCTAATGTCATAATCGTTGAGAAACAAGGAATAAAAGTTGTTGATGCGGAAAAGCGACGGCTTGATTTTTTGTCGGATAGAGCTGCTGAACTTCTTGAAAAATATGATTTAATTATAGGCTGCGATGCAGATGAATTTTTAATTGTAGAACCAAAATTAGGCATTTCCCTCCCGGATTATTTATCAAAAATAAAATTTAAAACATCTGTTTCACCGCTTGGACTTGATGTTGGGCAGCATTTGTACAAAGAAAAACCGCTTGATAAATCATTGCCGATTTTACCGCAACGAAATTACGCGCTGATTAATTCGCGTTTTACCAAAACAAGCATTATCGCAAAACCTGTTCGCTGGGGACGGGGATTTCATCGTATAAATGGGCATAATTTTCACATTGACAAAAATTTATACTTGCTTCATTTCGGCAATATTGATTACGAAGCGCTGGTAGAAAAATTTAATTCGCAAGATATTATTGCGCGGGGCGAACAAAAACATTACAAACGAGCAAGATTTCGTGTGATAAATGATATTTCGAGCAAAAAAAAGATAATTGACGGCGATAAAGTTTTTGGGCTTGCACGCATAATTCAAACAATTTTC
>Ga0209737_10003177_pt1 | contig 11482 bp, 5 predicted proteins | sample TergutCu122P3_FD_187284 | JGI IMG/M metagenome (GOLD analysis project Ga0209737, IMG submission 187284) | Cubitermes ugandensis P3 segment gut microbial communities from Kakamega Forest, Kenya - Cu122 P3 (SPAdes) (version 2) | ecosystem: Host-associated > Arthropoda: Insects > Digestive system >...
CCTGTTTGTTCTTGCTTATGGAGAGACCTATGGCCTGCCCGTCAACATCACGCGATGTTCCAACAATTACGGACCCTTTCAGTTCCCCGAAAAACTCATCCCCCTCATGATAAATAACGCCTTGCACCATAAGAAATTGCCGGTCTATGGCGATGGTCTGAACGTGCGTGACTGGTTATACGTGGAGGATCATTGCAAGGCAATCGACATGGTCATCGATAACGGTGTGCTTGGTGAGGTATATAACATCGGCGGCCATAACGAACATCCTAATATCCACATTGTTAAAACTATCATCAGGCAGGTTGCTGAGACAACCGGCGATTCTGAGATTAATGAGTCCCTCATCGAGTATGTCAAAGACCGCAAGGGCCATGATCGACGCTACGGCATAGCGCCGGACAAAATCAAAGCCGACTTGGGCTGGTACCCTGAAACCTCTTTTGCAGTGGGCATTGTGAAGACCATTCAATGGTATCTTGATAATGCCGACTGGGTCTCCCACGTAACCAGTGGTAGTTATCAGGAGTATTATCGAAACATGTATGGAGATTGTTCATGAAACAGGTCACTTCTGGAAACTTCACCTTTACAGATACTTCTATTGACGGTTTGAAGATTATTGATGTAAAAAGCTATGGTGATGAGCGTGGCTATTTTATGGAAACCTACAAGCAATCTGATTTTGCAGTAGGAGGGATAGACGCTGTTTTCGTGCAGGATAACCAGTCTTCATCACGGATGGGCGTCCTGCGAGGACTTCACTTCCAAGTGAAACATCCGCAAGCAAAACTTGTTCGCGTAATATCAGGAGAGGTTTTTGACGTTGCTGTCGATCTACGAAAAGGAAGTCCCACCTATGGTAGATGGGAAGGTGTAGTATTAAGTGCAGAAAATCGTCGACAGTTCTTCATCCCCCGCGGTTTCGCACACGGATTTCTTGTGTTATCAGACTTTGCTGAGTTCTGTTATAAGTGTGACGATGTGTACCGCCCCGAAGATGAGGCGGGGCTTTTATGGAGTGACTCTGAAATCAACATCGCTTGGCCCGTCCTTAATTGTGCTTTTGTATTAAGCGAAAAGGATAAACTGAATCCTACACTACTCAAATTCTCTTTAAGAGACTAATGCTACTTCGGAAATGGTACTGACATGCTAGTCGTAACAAAGTGCATTGAGACGAGAAGCTCTCGTGTTTGAAAGCAAGGATCATACCTTTGTGATCTGTGCGTATAAGGAATCACCATTCTTAAACGACTGCATAGAATCACTTCTAAAGCAAAACTTAAAAACAAATATCATCATGACTACTTCTACCCCAAATTCGCATATTAAAAAACTTGCAGAACATTTCAATATACGCTTGTTTGTCAATGACATATCCGCTGGTATTGCATCTGACTGGAATTTTGCCTATGAACATGCTGGATCAAAACTGGTCACTCTTGCCCATCAAGATGACGTTTATTGTGTCGACTACGCCGCGCGTGCCTTAGATGCCATCAACCATGCATTGAGCCCCTTGATCTTTTTCTCTGATTATAGAGAGTTGCGCAGTGAAGAGAGCATAGATAAGAACCGCGTGCTGAGCGTTAAGCGTCTACTGCTAAAACCGCTTAAAGCAGAGCGACGACAAAATAGTGTCTTTTGGAGAAGACGGGTGCTCTCGCTTGGTTCGGCTATTTGTTGCCCTACAGTCACCTGCGTTAGACAAGCGCTCCCTTCTCCCTTATTCAATGATTGTTTTAAAACAAATCTTGACTGGGAGGCTTGGGAAAGAGTATCCAAACAAGAAGGCACTTTTATTTACTGTCCAGATGTTCTTGTGTATCACCGTATTCATGAAGGATCAACAACTTCTGAACTAATTCGAGATAATACCCGCAATAATGAAGACTTGGAAATGTTTAGGCGCTTCTGGCCAAAACCAATAGCTGGTTTTCTTAATCTTTTTTACTCGCTGGCACAGAAGAGCAACTTTTAGCGTTATTGCTCAGGTCAATAAAGCTTCAGCTAGTAAAGAGCCCTTCGTGCTCTCTTTGCTATTTTATAAATCATGTCTTTGCACCTTTGTTGCAGTTGTTTTGGATATGACCAGTCCAACCCATAATATCGGGCTTTGGTGCCGTCTGTTGAAAGGTTTTTATTGTAGTATGGGTCTCCGAGATCATAGTACTTTGACCATCTGTTTTTCATAAACAAAACTTCTTGTTCGAGAAACATTTTCTTTTCTTTCAGTGTTTCATCTTCTTTTGAATATGAATCGTAACGATAGAGCTCAATCTCTGGAGAATAAACGATCAGGAAACCAAGATCGCGAACTTTCAAACAATAGTCAATATCATTGTAGGCTATTGCCAACTCTTCATCAAAGCCGCCTACCTTACCAAATACTGATTTCTTTGTCATAAAGCATGCTGCTGTTACTGCGCTAACATTTTGTTCTGCATCATTTAATGCCAGATATCCCCAATTTGTTTTTGGAAGATGGAGATGGCTGTACTGTGCGACATTTGGAGTAATAATAATTCCTGCATGCTGAATGGTTTCGTCTGGAAAATATAGCTTTGCTCCAACTACACCAACGTCCTTCCTTGAACAGATTCCAAGCATCCTCTCTATCCATTCTTCAGTTATAACCTCAGTGTCATTATTAAGCAGAATCACATACTCTGCCTCAGTGTTTTTCAAGCCAAAATTGACAATTTTTGAGAAGTTAAACTCACCCTGATAATTAATGATACGAAGATTCGAAAAGCTTGAAGGCTCTTCATAGTATTTAAATGTCTCACAAGAGATACTGTTGTTTTCAATAACTAGTATTTCGAAATTTTGATATGTTGACTTAGTAATAATTGAGTCGATACAGTTTTTCAGGATCTCTTTATTATCCTTATTGGGTATGATAATTGATACTAACGGCTGTTCCTGGGGAATCGCATAGGTTATTCTGTAGGTAAAAGGGCGTCGTGATTGCTCCACTTTTGCCTCAATTCCCAATCGACTGAGGTGGCTCTGAACAGCCTTGATGCCGGTTGTGTTTGCATAGGCTTTATTCTCTGTGCTGCTGGCAGCAGATCTTTCACTGGCTCTCCAATGATAGAGTAATTTGCTGACATGGTGGATTACACGAGCTTTTTCGCATGCTCGAAGTGTAAGATCGTGATCTTGTGCGCCGTCATACTGTGACTCAAGTAAACCGATCTCAGACAATAATGATGCCCTGATGCAGAGAAGGTGACATATATAGTTATTGTTTCTCAAAAGATCGAGGTTGAAGTCAGGTTTAAAGCTTGGATCAAAATGACGCCCGTTCCCGTCTATTTTGTCTTCGTCGCAATAGATAAGGTCTATGCTTTCTTCTTTATTGATCGCTGATGCATACTCATAGAGAAGATCTGGCTCTATGAGGTCGTCATGGTCTAAAAAGCAGATAAAGTCACCTTGTGTAATCTGTATTCCGGCGTTTGTGTTCTCAGAAATACCTTTATTCGTTGATAGCATGACTTGCTTTATTCGATTGTCTGCCAGTAAGTAGTGTTCTGTCTTGCTGACAACCTCGCTATTTGATGGGCTTGCCTGAACCAGGACAAGTTCCCAGTTCTTATAACTCTGGTTTCTCACCGATTCGACCATTTCGCAAAAAAGATCAAGTGGAGTCTTATAGAGTGGCACTACGATGCTGAATAGAGGATTGATAGGGAAAATTTTTCTACTTTGCTCTTCAAATAACTTTTGTTTGGTCCTGTTATGTTTGAACATCAGATCGAAATCAGCGTAATCTTGAGCACTTTTTATTCTGGTAATGCCCTGCTCCAGTAATTCCAGGTATTGGTACTTTTCAAGTACACAAAAGCTGATTTGCTTTTGTGACCCAATATGCTTATCAGATTCTTCAGACTCCAGGTTATTAAATATGACGCAATAGCTCATTATTTTTTTTGGGATACGGATTGATACAAGCGCTTCCTGTATTCTTTCGGAAGCATGTTCGTCTGAAAAAAGCGTTTTAGTGTGAAGAAGAATAGGGTTTATAGCGACTATTTCGCCATTCGAATCAACACAAGCGTAGGATAGCCTGTCTACTTTTTCATGCTCTTGTACTAAAACTTTTGCACGAATGATGTTACAGCTGTAATCGGGTATACAATCTAAAAACTTCATCGTTCCCTGTTTGTGCTGGAAAGATTCACTGTAGTCCAGTATTTCATACACGAGCTTTTTTCTGAATCTACGGTTTAACCTTGATTTCCATGTTGCTTTGAATTGTGAGATTTCTTCAAATTGTACTGAGACTTTTTCGTGCTGAGTGTTTATTTCTTCAACTACCAGTTTTTGCTTGATGCCCATTGCGGGTAGAGCAATCACATATCTATCTGTCTCACTGTTTTCGACAATATGATAACAATTGCTCGGGAATCTTAAGTCAGAGCTGCCTTGTGACCAAATAGAAATTGTATTGTCAGATGCGCTCTTTCTAATAATTGCTTTTATCAGTAACTTCCCGTTATCACGACAAAGCCCTATTAGTGAAACTTTCATATTCTCTCCCTGCAAGCCGACTAAGCCACTTTACTATAAAACTGGATTATTCTATTGGAGCCTTTGCTAGACTTGAGCGACTCTGAATAAAAAACTATCTGACAGTGCGCTCAAGAAAGTTTTTTGGTATCATATTACAAAATATAGCGGCCAAACTTAGTGAAATCGTTTACTGGCCTTGCTAGCGAAAGAGGGTTTTATGCTTACTGGAAAGAAACTACTGGTTGCACTATTAACAATTGCTCTTGTTTTGCCATTGTCTGGTCTCGGTCTTGCCTTTGCAGGAGCGGAGGATCTAACAGGGTCTACCTTTCAAGCTCTTAGAGACCCGGAGGCTGACTCTGCAGATACCGACGAGATGGCAGATGCTCTTGATGCTGCGGAGCCTTCTGATGAAATAGCAGATTATGGCATAAAAGTAGACCCTGCTGATGTCATAGAGTTTGTGTATGTTGACAATAAAACAGTCACGCTTAATCAGGAACAGTACATTGCGTTCAGTCTTTCCGATGAAGATGCTGTGATTGTCGATGCAAAAATTATTCTAGAGAAGGCAAATTCCGAGCAGACTGTATCTTTCTCAGCTGCTGTCATGGTTGACAATACTGCACTGTTTGAGTTGGTCTTTTCCGAGGCTGAGGAAGCAACATGCTATCGTCTACTTGAAATTACCTACAACCTTGCCGATTCTGACAATTTGTTCAGAGTAAACTTTTCGACAACGAATAAGACAATAAGCCAGGATCGAACAGACGATGTCATCATCTTTTATGTGGTGACTGAGCTAATCGAAGAGGCGGCCAAGACAAGCACAGCCGATGATTGTAATGTTTCTGTCTTTGTGATTGACGACGGTGATGAGCTTGTTACGGTCAACAGCATTCAGGAGGCTTTGGAAATTGCCCAGGCCAGAAGTGAAAACAGCGCATCAGGCAACGTGCCGTTTAGTAACCAAGGCGCTTTATCGGCTTCCGGTCAAGCGGATGGATCTACAACCATCCTTACTCCGCTGTTCGACTCTTTAAACGCAGCGCTTGCTGCACTACAGGCAAAAGAAACTGTTTCCCCTTCAGGGAGGTATTATCTGGTAATTGCCTTGGATCCAGGAACCGATAACCTTGGTTTATATGAAAAAGATCTCAATTGGAAGATAGCGGCTGCCTGTTTCGAAGAATTGCTTAACTACACGGGAATCAGCCCTGTGCTGACAAGAGCAGAGAATGAAAATGCCAGCCTACAGGACAGGATAGACTTTGCAGCTGCCTGTGGCGCAAGTGTGTTTATCAATATCAGCAGCAGTTTCGGTACTTGTCCAGTCAGCGCTACAGGTTCCGCGGTCTGGGTGTCACAAAGCGCCTCTGAGAACGAAGTACAGGCTGTAGACGAAGTTCTTGAGAATAAAATCCTTGGGCAGCTCAATGGTCTCGGATTGGAAAACCGAGAGCTGAATCTTTCAGAACCCCAAGAAGATGAAGGAAACCCCAGTAGTAGCCTCGCAGATGACCTGGAAGCTATCGAAGCAAGCGAACAGGCAGGAATTCTCGGAGTTATTGTTGAGCACGCATTGTTTAGTAACTTGAATGACCTTGCTTTTCTGCCAGACAACGGTCTCCTCGTTGATCTCGGCAAGGCTGATGCAAACGCAATTGTGGAACAGTTTAACTTGGTCCCACATGCAGCCGCCCTGAGCATTTCTTCATTGAAATACCGTTCATACGTTGAAACTCTCGGTTGGCAAACCGATGTCTACGATCAAGAGGTTTCAGGAACAACGGGAAAAGCCAAGGGTATTGAGGCGTTTGTCATTGAGTTGCTCAATCAGCCTGCTGCCGGTTCTATTAGATATGCTGCGTTTGTCACTGGTACAGGTTGGCAGGAATGGAAAGCTGCTGGACAAGAAGCGGGCTCGGCTGGGAGCTCAACAACTATTCAGGCTTTACGAATAGAACTCACTGGTGATATGGCAAAGGCCTATGACGTTTATTACAGAGCACATGTTGCAAATATTGGCTGGCTCGACTGGGCGAAAAATGGTGCGTTTGCAGGTAGCAATGGTTATGGATATAGCCTCGAGGCTTTTCAGGTCGTGCTTGTGCCTCAGGGCTCATCTGCTCCTGGCCCAGTTGGAGCGCCCTACATGGAAGGAGCAGCGCCTGCGGCGACAGTAGCTTATCAGGCACATGTGTCTAACATAGGCTGGCAGGATCAAGTAAAAAATGGAGCACAAGCCGGTACTACCGGAATGTATTTATCGATAGAGGCTATGCGGATCACTCTTGTTAGCGCTGCATACTCTGGCGGTATTGAATACAATGCACATTGTGCAGATATCGGATGGCAGGGCTGGAAGAACGACAACGCCATGGCTGGGACTACCGGGCAGGCTCGCCGCATGGAGTCTATACAGATCAGGCTCACAGGTGAAATGGCTAACTATTACGATATATATTATCGTGCCCATGTTTCCAACTTTGGCTGGCTTGGTTGGGCAAAAAATGGCGCGAGTGCCGGGTCTGCAGGATATGCCTTTAAGCTGGAGGCTCTAGAGATAAGAATTGTTGCAAAGGGAGCCTCTGCTCCCGGAAGTGTTGGTGACGCATTCAGGCAGCCGTCGTATATTCTGTATCAGGCTCATGTATCAAATATTGGCTGGCAGAGCCAGGTTGCGGATGGTGGCTTAGCCGGAACAACGGGACGCGCCCTGGCGATGGAGGCCATAAGGATCTCACTTGCTAATCCAGCATATTCAGGTGGTATCGAATACAACGCACATTGTGCAAACATCGGTTGGCAGGGCTGGAAGAGCAACAACGCTATAGCCGGAACGACCGGACAGGTTCGTCGTATGGAGGCGATACAGATCAGGCTAACCGGCGAGATGGCTGACTATTTCGATGTCTATTATCGTGCCCATGTTTCCAACTTTGGCTGGCTCGGTTGGGCAAGCAACGGATTAAGTGCTGGGTCGACTGGATATGGCTATCAACTGGAGGCTCTGGAAATCAGGCTTGTGCCAAAAGGAGGAGCAGCTCCTGGCAGTACTTATAGTCCATATCGGGAAAAAGATATAACCTATCTCACTCTTTCAATAACGGTCGATCAAATGGTGCAATACCAGAAAAATGGTAATCCGCATATTTCCAGTCTGAGCAACCAGGAGCTAAGGGATGTGATTGATCCTGTATCAGCTATGGCTGATTATTGGTACGCACCCCACGGTATCACCTATCGTTACGGTATATACCAGTTCGCTGACCTTAGAGGATACTCGGGCTTAACTGCTGCCCAACTCAACTCGATCATAGAGGGTAACTCGCAGGGCCGTAGCGGAATGCTGAGGGGGCAGGGGGCTGCTTTTGTTGCTGCCGCACAGACCTATGGCTTAAACGAATGCTATCTTCTTGCACATGCCGTGTTGGAAAGTGGCTGGGGAACTTCTACTCTGGCTACGGGTTTTGATTACAACGGCACAGATCTGATAAATGGACAGACATACCCTGCTGGAACCTACTATAACTTTTATGGAATTGGAGCTTTTGACAGCAGCCCCTTGAGTAGTGGTCGAGCCTATGCCGTTCGGAATGGTTGGGATTCACCCGAGAAGGCGATTATTGGTGGCGCCAAATGGATTGCCGATAATTATGTTTACGCTTCAAGCTACGCCCAGCCGACCCTGTATGCCATGAAATGGGATTACGCCCAGAGCAACGTGACCCATGCGTATGGTTGGCATCAATATGCAACTGATCATCTCTGGGCACGCAAGATTGCAAGGATAATGGGTGGTTATTATTCTGAGCTGGGCGTTTCTCCAGAACTGTCTTATATCATCCCACAATACTGGTAGGGATTAAAGCCGGCTACTTTATCTTTGTTGACCTATCGGATACCTGCTGCAAAATAGGTGCAGTAGGTATCTTGCCTTTTGAATGCTTTTTGGCTTGTTTTGCTTAATTGGTCTGACTATGGCTCGTTCTGTTGTAAGAATTAGATCCTTATCCTGCTAGAATTGATATAGGGTAACAAATCAGTATAGTATTGAGCTTTATAAGAAGGTGCTGAGGGGTTTCTATGTATCCAAAACTATTGAGATCCGCTTTGTGTTTCATCCTGTGTTTCGCTTTTGTCCCTTTGTCCGGCGCTTATCTCGCCTGGGCTGATGAGGGTATAGAAGATAGCGGTTCTACTAATCAGAGTGTAGTAGAGCCGATCGATATAATTGATGAATCATCTGATAATGAATCAGTAGTTGAGGATAACGATGGGTCAGACGAGTTTACTACTGAGCCACAGAAAGTAATAGCTCTCTTTTCTCTCGTTCAAGAAAATGAGGTGCTTGTTCCTTCGGGAGGTTTAGGGTCGCTTATGGCTGCTGCGCCTACTGCTGCGCTTGTTGGAACTGCTGCCTCTTCCGCCCTTGCCGAGCCTGCTCCCGATCCAAATAATATTTACTCAATAGAGTATCGAGCCCACGTTGCCAACATAGGCTGGCAGGACTGGTTTAAAGACGGCGAGACTGCTGGCACCACGGGGAGGTCACTGGCAATTGAGGCTCTCAATATTAAGCTCAGCGGCACAGGTTTAACTGGCTCGGTCGAGTACCGCCTACATGTTTCAAACATTGGTTGGCAGAACTGGGTCAAAGACGGAGCCCTTTCTGGAACAACAGGTAGAGCACTTCAGTCTGAGGCAGTAAGCATCAGACTAACCAAAGAACTGGCCAGTGCATATGACATCTACTATCGTGTCCATGTTCGAGACATTGGTTGGATGGGCTGGGTTAAAAATGGCGCAGACGCAGGTACTGTCGGTCTTGCGTTACGCATGGAAGCGATTGATATCCAGCTTATTGAAAAAGACGGCGATGCTCCTGGTTCCACTGGTACTCCCTCGGTAAAACCGCCCATGTCACTTATTGCACAGGCTCATGTGCAGGATATTGGCTGGATGAGCTGGGCCTCAGAAGGCAGTGTTATTGGCACAACCGGTTATGCTTTAAGAATGGAGGCTCTCTGTCTTGTAATCTCCTATCCTGACTTTGCTGGCTCTGTCGAATATCGGACAAACGTCTCGGGTGTAGGCTGGCAAGGCTGGAGGAGCAATGGAGCAGTAGCAGGGACTACAGGTCAGGCCCGCCAGATGGAAGCCATTCAGATAAGGCTCACTGGTGAGATGGCAACCAAATATGATTTGTATTACCGAGTTCATATTGCTAATTCAGGTTGGCTTGATTGGGCAAAGAACAGTGAGACCGCTGGTACTGTTGGTTTATTCTGTCGTTTAGAGGCGGTACAGGTCAAACTTGTAGTTAAGGGCGAAGCAGCTCCAGGACCTACAGCTAGTCGCTCGTATGAGGTCAGCAGTACCTCACAGGCAAACGTTGCAGGCGCTGGTTGGCTGGCTGCAGTAAGCGGTCAGTCTACCGTTGGCACAACGGGACAAGCGCGCCAATTAGAAGCTTTTAAGATCTCTGTCAGCTCGAATATGTCAGGTGACATTGAGTATCAAGCTTTCGTTAAAGGCGAGGGCTGGCAAAGCTGGGTTGCCAATGGGGAAGTAGCAGGAACCGTTGGCCAGAATAAACAGATCGAAGCAATCAGGATACGACTCACAGGGAATTTGGCTGCCAACTGTGATGTCTACTATCGCGCCCACAGTGAGAACTGGGGCTGGCTCGGCTGGGCGGCAAACGGAGAGCCTGCCGGAACCGGAAAGGTTAATCTACGCATGGAAGCATTCCAGATTGCAATCGTATTAAAAGGCACTCCTGCACCTGGATCAACCTATGGGTCGTATTGGGAAGGCGCTCCAACCACTGCTGGTTCTCAAGCTATGAATGCGCGGGTTGCAAACGTCTACAGTCCTACTGGCTGGCTGATAGCTATTGACTCGACAAACTGCCTGTTTGGCGTATATTCCGGCTCACAGAACAACTGGAGCGCTGTATTTATTTGGCCCTGCTCTCCGGGCAAAGCCTCAACACCGACACCGAAGGGTCTATTCTCTGTCGGCTCCCGAGGATTTGTCTTTGGGTCGGGCTATTCGTGTTATTGGTGGACTCAGTTCTATGGCAACTATCTGATCCATTCGCTCCTATACTATCCCGGAACCGACATCCTTATGGAAGACACCATGGGCAGGCCGGCTTCTGATGGCTGCGTTCGCTTGGATATACAGAACGCAAAATGGGTTTATGATAATATTCCCTCAGGAACTACGGTCTTGTCCTACTGATTCATTGGAAGGTTTTTTGTGCGCTTAAAACTCTGTAAAACAATAGTTAGCGTCACGTTATGTGTGGCTCTCTTGCTCTTGGTAGGGGTGAGCGCTGCCTGCATCAATAAAGGTATTGGCGCTACAGTTCAGACTACTAAAAACCCAGCTGATGGGCATAGCGCACCGACAATAAAATCACTGGGATTAGGAGCATTGCTTGCTCCGCCATCACGGTACGAAACGTATGCATTTTCCACAGCGCTCCTTTTTCCCCACTCGGTTAAGTATCAAGCGCTAGTTGCAGGCAACTGGCAAAACGGGCAGGCTGACGGGACGCAGACAGGCGTCCTTGGAGGATCGAGCGCGATTGAAGCGCTGTCAATTGTGCTAGACGGCACGGGGCTCTCCGGTTCGATCGACTATCGCCTGCATACACAAAACTCAGGTTGGCAGTCTTGGGAAAGTGATGGCGCGATTGCGAGCGCAACAGACGGTTCAGGCAAACTACAGCAGATTGAGGCACTGCAGATACGTCTTACCGACGAGATAAATACTGTTTACAACGTTTATTATCGCGTCCACGTTGCCGGGCTTGGTTGGCTGGGCTGGGCTAAGGACGGCGAGACCGCAGGCGCCATTGGGGTTTCCTGTTATGTGGAGGCCCTGCAAATCAAACTTGTAATGAAAAATGCATTTGCTCCAGGTTCTACAGACAACCGCTCTG
>Ga0209737_10003178_pt1 | contig 11480 bp, 12 predicted proteins | sample TergutCu122P3_FD_187284 | JGI IMG/M metagenome (GOLD analysis project Ga0209737, IMG submission 187284) | Cubitermes ugandensis P3 segment gut microbial communities from Kakamega Forest, Kenya - Cu122 P3 (SPAdes) (version 2) | ecosystem: Host-associated > Arthropoda: Insects > Digestive system...
CGCCTCAGCAATACTATCTGCCCGAACTATGTAGCCTCGACCTGCCACTGTCTGTTTCCTTACGCGCGTAGCTCCAGCTCATCAAGAACGGCCATACATGACGTGCCGCTAGCTTGGAGGCGCTGGAGATCTTCATCATCAAGCAAGAGCTCGGGGATGCTCACAACGCCCGTCTTGTTAATTGAAGCTGGAACGCTGATGTAGACATCTTCCATGCCGTACTCCCCTTGCAGATAGACGCAACTTGGCAGTACGGTCTCCTCATCGCTTAGTAGCGCGCGAATCATCGCGGTCACACTTGAGGCAGGAGCAACGAACGCCGATCCCGTCTTGAGTAGTGACACGACTTCTGCGCCACTGTATATGGTGCGCTCAACCAACTTCTCAACCTCGTGACTTGGAAGCATTTCCGTAATCGGCACTCCATCGGCGGTAGTCAGTCGCGCCATCGGCGTCATGGCATCGCCGTGCGCACCAATGGCACATGCGCTGATATCTGAAAAACCTGCGCCAATCGCCTCTTCGACAGCGTAAGCAAAGCGCGCACTATCGAGCACGCCTCCCATGCCAAGGACGCGGCGTGCGGGCAGTCCGCTCTTCTTGAACGCAAGATACGTCATGACATCCAGCGGATTAGTCACGCAAAGGATTAGGGCATCGGGAGAGGTGGCCATCGCCTTGTCGACAACCTCCTCCACTATCTTTGAGTTTATGGCGAGCAGATCGTCGCGCGTCATACCCGGCTTGCGGGCGACCCCCGCGGTAATGACGATGAGCTCGCTTTGGGCGGTATCGGCGTAATCGTTGGTACCCGAAACGTTCGGACCAAAGCGCTCGACACTGCGTGCGTGCGCCAAATCAAGCGCTTTTCCCTGGGGCAGCCCTTCCGCCACATCGATCAGCACTACATCTGCCAGATTGTGCATCAGGGTAAAGAGTGCCGTTGTTGCCCCTACATTACCGGCACCGACAATCGTCACTTTGGGATAATCACTCATGCTCTCTACGCTTTCTTCGTCGTCGTCTTCTTCGCTGCCGTCTTTTTCGTCGTGGATGTTTTCTTTGCTGGCGCCTTCGATTTCGCGCCCTTCTCTTTGGCGAGCGCCTTCTCTTTCTTGTCGAGACAATCCATATTGATGCAGATTCGCCAGGGGCCGCGTGCGGTCTTAACGATCACTTCAGGATCGCCACACGTCTTGCAGTATTCGCCGGTCGGCTCGATATCGCCGCGTCCAGGAAGCGCGTAGCTCACCTCGCACTCGTCGAAATTCGTACACCGGGCAAAACGTTTAAGCGTCTTAGGATTGCGCTGTCCGATGATGCGGCCGGTCTCGCCATCGTCTGCCTTAAGACCTTTGTCCCGACAAACAGGGCACTCACCCAAATCGATCGTCGGCTCAAAGTTCGTTTCACACTCAGGGTTCAGGCACCGATCGATCGGCTTGCTCCTAAACTGGATGATCCGGGTGCGCGGAGCTTTACAGGACTCACAGATATCCTCAAGCGCTTCAATCTTTCCCTGCGGAAGCGGATACGTCACCTCGCACTCGGGCCACCCGACGCAACCAACGAACTGTCCTTTGGTCTTCATGCTACTTTTTACCAAAAGGTCTTTGTTACACGTAGGGCATGTGCCGATTTTCGCATCGGCCGTTGCCGCCTCGCGCAACATCTCGCTGACCTCATCTTTTTTGGGAATAAGCTGAGCCATCACGGTATCGAGCATGACGCGCGAATGGTTCACCACCTCGTTTTTCGTTATATCTCCCGCCGCGATCTGATTCATCTCCTCTTCGAGATTCGCCGTCATCACAGGAGTTACGATGGGATCGGCAAACGAGGAGAGGGCGTCGATGACCGCGGTCCCCAGCATCGTTGGCTTCAGCGATTTGTCTTTGACCTGCACATATGCGCGATCGATGAGCGTCTGAACGATATTGTGGCGGGTCGATTTGGTACCCAGCCCCAGTTTTTCCATCGTCGTGATGATGCCACCCTCGCCATAACGTGCCGGAGGTTTCGTCTGACGACCATCGAGCGTGACCTCGACGACCGCACACGTCTCGCCCTTGGCCACCTGCGCGAGCGCCTCTTCCTTTTTGGCGCCATAAGAATAAATCGCGCGAAATCCAGGGACTACCAGCACCGCCCCTTTTGCAGTGAACGGCTCTCCCCCGATATCGATGCCAAGCGTCGTATCCTCATAGACCGCCTCATCTGACAGGGTCGCGAGGAATCGGCGTGACACCAGATTGTAGAGCTTCCACTCTTCGGGGCGAAGCTGCGATTGCATCGCTACACCGGTGGGGTGGATGGGGGGATGATCGGTCGTCTCCTTTGCACCTCTCGTGGCTCGAAGCGTGGACTTCTTGAGAAGCATCTGCACATATCCCCGATACTCGTCGACCTGCTCAAGCTGCTTCAAGATATGCTTGAGGTCAAGCGATGATGGATATACCGTATTGTCAACGCGCGGATAGCTGATAAGACCGTTCATGTAGAGGGTCTCGGCGATCCGCATCGTACGAGAGGGCGAAAGCCCCTCTGCCGCCGCTGCAGCTTGTAGTGCGGTGGTATTGAAGGGAACGGGTGGCTTTGCAACCTTCTTTTTCGCCTCAATCGAGGAGATGGTCGCGCCATCCAGGTGCCCCCTCTGAGCATCGGCACGTTCAAACGCGCGTTTTGCGTCGCTCTCGCTGGTAAAGCGAGTCGTCGCATGACGAGCCTCGATGCCTTCGCCTTGAGCAGTTGCCAACGTCGCGAGAAGTACCCAGTAATCCTCGGGCACAAACGCGTCGCGCTCGGCTTCTTTATCCACGATCAGCTTGAGCGTCGGCGTTTGCACGCGTCCCGCGCTACGAGGCTTGCCTACGCCCGAGAACCTCACCTTCGTGAGATAGCGGGTCAACACCGCACCCCAAATCAGATCGATGTCTTGGCGCGCCTCACCTGACTGAGCCAGATTGTCGTCCAGTTCGGTGAGGTTCGAAAACGCGGAGGTGATCTCCGGCTTCGTTATCGCGCTGTATCGCGCACGATAAATCTTTGCCGCAGGATTTGCCTGCTGGCATTGATTGCGTGCATCGCTTCCGATAAGCTCTCCCTCGCGGTCGAAGTCGGTGGCGATGATAATCTCTTCAGCCTTTTTCGCAAGCGTCTTCAAGCTTCTGATGAGATCCTTCTCGGCAGGATATTTGCCTACCGGAGCATATATCAGATACGGAAGGATCGGGATCGACCAGCTTGAAAGCGTCATGCCCGTCTTGGTGAATGGCCGACGATTGTTCTTCCACGGTGGGGCCGCAAGCGTATCTGGCATTGATGCGGGCGAGTCCTCACCCTCTGCCCAATGCGCGGTCCACCCCTTCTTCTTCGCGTACGTAATCTCTTTGGGAAAATCCACTCCCATGATGTGACCGCGAAGACCGATTGCTACGCTTTCAACACCCTGGTGGGTGAATCGATAGACCGGTGTGTTGTACACCTTGTCAGGTGTCGCCTTGGTATCGGCTAATATATCCGCAATCTTTTTTGCGGCGATGTTTTTCTCAGTAATAATCAGTCGCACGTACGTACCTGCTTCGCTTCGTCGATTCGATCGCGAAGCCACGCCGCCCATGCGTCGACGCCTTCGCCCTTGGTGGCAGACAGCTTAAAAAGCGGTGCCTGCGGATTGAGTTTTTTAATAACGCCCTCGAACTCCTGCTCGTCAAAATCAAACACAGGAAGAGTGTCGTACTTATTCAGAATTACCGCTTCGGAAATCTGGAAGATGTTGGGATATTTATACGGCTTGTCATGACCTTCCGGGATAGACAGGATCATGACCTTAGCGTTCTCTCCCAGATAGAATTCAGTCGGACACACGAGATTGCCGACATTTTCCAAAATGATAAGGTCGAGGTTGTCTAGGTCGAGCTGCTCGATCGCTTTTTGGATCATATTGGCCTCAAGGTGACAGGCGCCCCCCGTATTGATCTGTACCGCAGGAATGCCGTGCGCCTTAATTTTCTCGGCATCGACACTACTGGCGATATCACCTTCGATAACTGCGATATTGTAATCGGCGCGCAGTGCCTCGATAGTAGCAAGAATCGTCGAGGTCTTCCCTGCTCCAGGGCTTGCCATCAAGTCGAGGACAAACACGCCCTTTTCATCAAAACGCTTGCGGTTTTGTGCCGCAAGCTTCTCGTTCAGGCCAAGAATGGGAGTCTGGATATCAATCGTTGCCACGTACCTCATCCTCCTCGTCTTCGACTTCTATTGAGTCAATCTGAAGCTCGCGTCCACGCAGAAGCTCGACATCGAACCCCTTGCACGCGGGACAGAGCATGCTGAACCTATCGTGCTCATATACCTTACCACACGAGTTGCACCGGGATTGGGGCGATACGTACGTGACCGCAAGCGTCGCGCCTTTCGCCATCGTGTCAGGGCTGAGCGCCTCAAACGCGAACTCAAGCGCAAAATCTTGGATCTCGGTCATCTCGCCGATAGTAAGCGCAATGTGGGTAATCCGCGATTTGCCCGCCTGGCGCGCGGTGTTCTCGCACGTTGTAAGCACGTCGTTCATGATACCCATCTCATGCATAGCGACTACTTTGCTTGACGCGCGTGCGCCTGCGCTTTCGCGCGTGCGATCATTTGCTCTTTGCGGGAAAGCGTCTCAAAATTGCCGGGGAGCGGAAGGTCATCGTCAGTGACATCCTCTTCCCCGACCTGGGCATACATCTCGTCGTATTCGAGTTTATCGATGCGCTGTTGCTTGATCTTTTCGGCAAACACGATGCGCGCGAGCACCAGAGCGCCGAAATACAGAATAATCAAGGCGAGCGAGAGGCCTCCCATATTGATGGGTGACCAGTCGGGCGTCGCGATCGCCGCCACTATCATGATAATCACAATTGCGAAGCGCCACGATTTGAGCATGCTGTCAAACGGCACGATATTCCACCCTATCAGGTAGAAAACGACCAGAGGAAGCTCGAATGCGATACCGAATCCGATCAGCATCATCGCGATGCCCGAAAGATAGAGGTCCGCTGAGGCGATGGAGCCAACGACTCCTCCCCCTTGCTCAAAGAGAAACTCGAACGCCGGTCCCATGATTATGAAGTACGCGAACGCAACCCCGCATAGAAACAGAACGATTGCAGCGGTGACCGTAGGAATCAGCCACTTGCGCTCCTTCTTTTTGATTGCGGGCATGATAAACGCAAACACGTTATAGAGGATTACCGGGCTAGATACCACAAATGAGGCGTATAGCGACATTTTGAATCGAAACGTCAGCGTCTCGAACGGTCCCAAAACGGTCAGTCGCCCACCCGGAATGTAATCACGTATCGGATGAAGCAGGATATCCATGAATAGACCGTAGAAGAAATCTGAGTAGAATACGAACGCAAGTACCAAAAACGTGAAGAACGCGTACGTAAACCGCTTGCGCAGCTCAACGAAGTGTTTGGTAAAGGGCATGACGCGCGGATTAATTGGCATCGACACCCTCGCTTCCGTGCACATCTCCCGCATCAGTTGGCTCTGCGACATCAGCGGCTTCGACCGCATCGGTCACACTTGCGCCGTCAGTCACCTCCGTGACATCTGCCTCGTCTGTCGGTCCCTCTTTCGGAGCAACGCCCCAAATCGAAGCCGCGTCATCGCGGTCGACTTCGCGCGCTACCTGAGGCTTGGTGACCGCTTTCTCCTCAGGCGACGGTGCCCCCTGCTGAGCACGAGCTTTCTCAAGTTGCGCCTCAAGCTCTTCAATGCTCGGCTGCTCGACCTTGCGGTCATCGGTAGATACCCGCATACCGGCACCTTTCGGTACCGGTTTGTAGTTGGGATCACTTATCTGCCTGATGGTGGATTCGAACTCTCTTCCCATGCTCTTCATCCCCAATGGATCTTTGAGTAGCTCAGCATCCTCCGGGCGAAGAATCTCGGTGGTTACCACGTTTTCGACCTCTTGGCGCGCTTCATTAAACATCCGAAGTCCCTGGCCGATGATGCGCCCGATGCGGGGCATCTCTTCCGGTCCGAAGATCAGGAGCACGACCGCAAGTATGATCATGAGTTCTATGCCACTGATGCCGAACAAAAAAGTGCCTCTCTACTCGCTCATCTCAGCTTTGATCTGATCGATGAACTGGCGAGCACCCTCGCCCTGTTGATCGGGATCAAGTTCGAGCGCTCGCTCAAAGAGTTGGAGTGCCTGTGGATAATCAGCGACATTGCCCCGCTGATACAGCCATGAACCATAACTCGCGCTCATTGCAGCCAGGTTCTCGCGGTCTGTGTCCGATTCGTCTTGTTTATATGCAGTCTCATACTGCGCAATCTGCGCTTCATACGCAGCACGAATTTCGTCGTCACTGACCTGCGCGTCTTCAGTGGGGGTGAACTGCTGTTGGATAGAGTTGCTCCCCCTCATATACGCGCTGTCGCGAACCATATAGTAGAAGTAGATGAGACCTCCCGCCGTGAAGGCGAACATCAGTGAGATCGTCAATACCCAGACCGTCACCTTCACCCACGGCTTGCTGTTCGATTTATCGATAGCCATAATACGTTCCTGCCTTATATGTTAGTACGTCACTTCGAGTACATCAGGTATTACTCAACGTCATCGGTCGTTGCGTCAGCGTCAGCGTCAGCATCGCCTTCAGCATCTCCCGTCATACCTGAACCGATATCGGGATGACCTTCGGGCATACCTTGCATCATCTCTTCGTCACTAAGCACCGGTGCCATACCGCCACCGCCGCCCATGCCGCCCATGCCACCCATGCCGCCGCCACCTTGATTGGTGTTAACCGGTGCTGCGGTGGGGGTCAGGGATTGACCGATAAAGATTCCACCGATGATACCTATGAGAAGCGCGATAACCGCTACAAGCGCGCAGATGGTAAGGGTAATCGTAACACCGGGTACCTCTTCATCATCTTGCGCGATAACCTTTTTGGCAGCTTTCGGTTTCGCCGCTACTTTCTCAACTTTCGCCTGCTCTTTTTCTTCGATGGCCTCTTCGGTTACCTCATCATCGAAAAAGAAATCCTGGTCGCTCATGCTCTTTTCTCCTCTTCAACATGCCTTACTGTATTTAGTACCCAACAGAGTATACTACATGACTATCCGCACACCTATAGGACTTTCATACAGTACACTAATCCAACGCAAGTCGATACGTTGGGGCCGGCACAACCGTTCCATCCTCCAGCCAACCCGCTATCACCTCACGCAATTTGTACTTCTGGATCTTGCCGCTACCCGTCATGGGGAACTCATCGACGAAGCACACATATTTGGGGGCTTTGTAACGCGCCATCTTCTCATAGCAGAATTCGCGCACGTCTTCTTCGGTTAGCTCAGCGCCCTCTTGTCTGATGATGAACGCGGCACCGATCTCTCCGTACTTCTCATCCGGAGCACCAACAACTTGAACGTCCTTGACCCCATCAAGCAGATAGAGGAACTCCTCAATCTCGCGCGGGTAGATATTCTCTCCCCCGCGAATAATCATGTCCTTGATGCGACCGGTAATGCGATAGTACCCCTCTTCGTCAATGGTGCCGATATCGCCACTGTGAAGCCATCCATCTTCATCGATCGCCTCTTGGGTGGCTTGCTCCATCTTGTAGTAGCCCTTCATCACGTTGTACCCGCGACAACACATCTCGCCGGGAACGTTAGGCGGACAATCCTCGCCGGTATCGGGGTCGATGACGCGCACCTCGATATGAGGCATCTTCTTGCCGACCGTCTCGCAACGTGCTTCGATGGGATCGGTGACATCGGTCATCGTAAATACCGGGCTTGCTTCTGTCAGACCATACGCGATTGTGATGTCCTCGCAGTTCATATCTCTGATAACCCGCTGCATGATATCGACCGGACAGGGAGAACCCGCCATAATGCCGGTACGCAGACTGGAGAGATCGAACTGATCGAACGCGGGATGCTCAAGCTCAGCGATGAACATCGTCGGCACACCGTAGAGCGCGGTACACTTCTCTTTCTCTACCGCGGCAAGCACCAAAAACGGATTGAACTCTTCCAAAAGCACGGTCGTCGCGCCATGGGTAAGGATCGCCATGATACCCAGCACGCACCCAAAGCAATGAAAGAGCGGCACGGGCAAACACACCCGGTCTTCGCCGGTCATTCGCTGACGCTCGCCAATATAATAGCCATTGTTCAAGATATTGCGACTGGTAAGCTGGACCCCTTTGGGAAACCCGGTCGTACCGCTGGTGTACTGCATGTTGACGACATCGTCGGCGTGCGTCGCCTCGATCGCGGCACGCAGGGGCGCATCGTCGGTGTGTTCGCCAAGAAGCAGCAGCTCCGGCATGGAGAAGAATCCCTTGAACTTCTCAGGACCCAAATAGATGAGCATCTTAAGGCAGGGGAACTCTTCGCTTGTAAGGTTTCCGCGCTCACCTGTCATAATCTCGGGTATCAAATCCCGCAGCACCTTAATATAATCGACATCGCGATATGCATCGATAATCGCTAGCGCCTTGAGATCCGATTGCTTGAGCACATACGCCAGCTCATGACTCTTATATACCGGATTGACCGTCACGAGAACCGCGCCGATCTTTGCGGTCGCAAACATAAACGTCAACCAATCGGGTACGTTGCGTGCCCAGATCCCTACGTGATCACCCGCGCCGATACCCTGAAGCATCAGGGCTTTGGCAAGGTTGTCGACCCGCTCGTTAAAGTGGGCGTAACTCCACCGCAACCCCCTATCGGGCATGACCACGAAATCACGGTCGGGGTGCGCGGCAACCGTCTGCTCGAAATAACGACCTACTGAAAGGTCAGTGAATAACTGTTCCATTACGTTCCCCTTACTCTATGCGGGGGCATAAACGACCGCGAGGATTCGCGTCGGCTCATCGCCTGTGGAGCGCACCTGATGAGGCACGATCGAATCGTAGTAGATCGAATCACCGGGCTCGAGCACGAACGTGTCCTTGCCGTATTCAATCTCGACCAGACCGGTCATCGCATAGATGAACTCTTCGCCCTCATGGGTCGTGAGATTGCGCTCTTGATCGGGGGCTACATCGATGATAAAGGGATCCATATGACGAGAAATCTTACCATCGGCAAGCGAATAGAAATCGAGAGGCGCATCCTCTGTGCCGGTTTCCAGGCTGATAACATGATCGCTCGCTTCGATGTCGCCGGTACGGGTGAGTACGGGGCCGAGACCTCTGTCATCATCAAGGAGCGTACCAAGCCGTAGACCGAGTGCGCGCGTTAGTTTGATTAGGGGCGCTAGTGAAGGAACGACCGATGCGTTCTCAATCTGGATGACGGTTTCTACGTCGCACCCGGCACGTTGAGCCAGCTCTTCTTGGCTGAGTCCGTGTGAAGTGCGCAGTGTGGCAAGTTTTGCTCCTACTGACATGTTCTCTTCCTTTCCTCTCCTTTTCCTCTGTTTCCAAAACCGATACGCTGACTTCCCCGCCGCTTCCGCTGGGTGGACGTGTTTCTATCTCGCGTAGGTAAGTGTTTACGAGCCGATAGCGCCACGTCCTGCTGATAGTTTCTTCTGTAGATGACGCGCATACGAAGACAGCAGGAAGTTAACGATAAAGTATATCAGAGCTACTACCGCATAGATAGTCAGTGTCTGATTTACGGTCGTAAAGAGTGATTTTAGGATGTCGCTCTTGCGCACCAACTCGAACACCCCGATATACATAGCGAACGAGGAGTCCTTGATAACGGTGACGAACTGCGACACGATAGGCGGAATCATCTTAACGACCGCCTGGGGCAGTACGATATGGCGCAGAATCTGTATGTAGGTCATTCCCTGGGAGCGCGCCGCCTCCCACTGACCCCTTGAAATCGAATTGAGTCCCCCACGCACGATCTCGGCGATAATCGCGGTGGTAAAGATGGTGAGGCCGGTGATAGCGGCGGTCATGTCACGCAACTGCAACACCAAAAACGAGGCAAGAATGACGAGCACCAAAGGAATATTGCGGATAACCTCGATATATACTGTTGCGATCTGGCTGATAATTGGCACCTTTGAGAACCGAGCAACACCGACGATCGTGCCGAAGATAAAGCTCAGGACCACCGTCGCCCCCGAAATAGTCAGTGTAAGCAGAAGTCCCTCAGAAAGTGCGCGCCAAAACCAAGTAGTGGTGAGCATGCCCCATACGGTTGCGGAGGTCTCAAACATTATGAGCTCGCCTCCGCCCTGTCTTCGAGGCGTTTAGTCAAAAATGCGAGCGGATAGCACATGCAGAAGTACATGATCATGACAACCAGAAACGTCGGCCCCGGGTTATTGAGACTGACTTGTACCGCTTTTCCGGACAACATAAGATCGTACACCCCGATTACCATAAGCACCGAGGTATTCTTGACCAGATTCACCGCTTGGTTGGTGAGCGGGGGGAGCACCACGCGCAACGCCTGTGGTATGACGACATGTTGCATCGACTGCACGTAACTCATGCCTTGGGAAAGCGAAGCTTCGAGCTGCCCTTTCGAAATCGACTGGATGCCTGCGCGCACCGCCTCTGATATGTAGGCGCCGTGATAGATGCCGACACCGAGGATACCGGCGGTAAGCAGATAGCCGGTCGTCGACCACGGCATCAAGAGAGAGGCGACGTCGGCAAAGAACTGACCGGCGACCGGCCATACGATTGGTAACCCGAATCCTAAAAACACGACCTGGATAAGAAGGGGCGTGTTTTGAAAGAACTCGACGTATGCGCGCGTTATAGCGCGCGCAACCTTCCAGTGCGATGCGGAGAGCACGCCGAAGATAATGCCGAGGGCCAGCGCAAGCACTAGCCCCCCGCATGCTGCAACAAGCGTAATACGAAACCCTGCCCACAACTGCTCCATGCCACTGTCAAACAGCGCCGCCCACTTATCGGGCGAAAACATCAGAGCTAATGAGGTGAGTCGGGCTTGCATAATCTACGTCAGTCTCTACCGCTTATTAAATACCGTTGGCGTCGATCCACTTGCTCAGTGTTCCGTCACCTTTAATCTTCTTGATGAAGTCATTCACATACGTTGCCAGATCAAGATTTGTCAGCTTGGTGGCGATACCGTAATCCTGCGGGCTGAACTCATCGTCAAGAAGCACGCGATCGGCATTGAGGTATCCGCGCAGAATCGACTTGTCGACACAGAACGCATCGATTTGACCAGCGGCAAGAGCGGTGTTGATCTCCGGGTACGACGCATACTCGCTGAACTCGAAGGTGTAGCCATCCTCTGCTCCTGCAGCCTCAACGGCATCCTTCGAGGTTGCTCCCAGGGCAACGCCGATTTTCTTTCCGTCAAGATCAGCGATACTCGCGATTCCCGCATCCTTGTTGACTAACAGACCGACCGCATCGGTGTAGTAAGGCTCGGTAAAATTCCACTTCTCAAGACGATCAGGCTTGATAGTAAAGGTTGCGATAACCATATCGATCTGACCGTTA
>Ga0209737_10003179_pt1 | contig 11478 bp, 9 predicted proteins | sample TergutCu122P3_FD_187284 | JGI IMG/M metagenome (GOLD analysis project Ga0209737, IMG submission 187284) | Cubitermes ugandensis P3 segment gut microbial communities from Kakamega Forest, Kenya - Cu122 P3 (SPAdes) (version 2) | ecosystem: Host-associated > Arthropoda: Insects > Digestive system >...
CAATGGCAGGACCGACTCCCGGATCGGCACTGATCCATGCAGCTACCATGGTTGCTGCTGGCGTGTTCATGATTGCGCGCATGCTTCCGCTGTTCGAGTTGACACCTTGGATCATGACTATGGTGGGCTGGATCGGTATTGCAACGGCATTGTTCGGCGCTGCGATGGCGTGTTTCCAGACCGGCATCAAGAAGGTCATGGCATTCTCTACCATCTCGCAGCTTGGGTTGATGTTCATCGCGCTGGGGGCAGGAAGCGCGTATTACGCGTTGTTCCACTTGACCACACACGCATTCTTCAAATCACTTCTCTTCCTCGTATCAGGAATCATCATCCATGCGTTCCATACTGAAGAGGTCGACAAGATCGGCGGCTTGTTCAAGTTGATGCCGTGGACCGCGACGGTCTATACCATCGGAATCTTCGCGCTTGCCGGAGTCTTTCCGCTATCAGGATTCTTCTCCAAAGATGAGATATTCGGGAAGCTCTTCTATTACAACCACTACGTATGGTTCGGCTTTGCACTCCTGATGGGTACGCTGACCTCGATCTACGTCTTCAAGACATGGTTTCGGGTCTGTATCGCACCCCCGAAGACGACCGATGTGCACGAGGGTACGCTCTTGGAGTTGATACCGGTCTCTGTACTGGCTGCTATCACTGCTGTGGGTGGATTCGGTCTTCTTGCGTTCTGTGCGTATATCGGGTATGAGTCAAGCTGGCCGACTCTGTTGATGGCAAGCATCTCGACGGCGGTCGTTGCCGTTGGCGGAACCATCGGTTTTCTTGCGTACCGAGGCGTATTCGATCGTTTTAAGCCAGCGTTGCGTCCGGTGGGTCGCGCTTTCGAGAAGCGACTCTATACGGATGCGCTGTATCAGCACGCAATCATCAATCCGTTCTTCTGGGTCGCCGATCGTTTCTGGGACTTCGATGTGAAAGTCGTCGATGGTATCGTCAACGGCGCAGCAACCGTATACGGTTACATAAGCCGTATCGGATGGTGGCTTGACGATAAAGTACTCGACACACTTGTCAATGGGGTCAGCGCGCTCTATGTCGGCTTCACACGCCTCGGATATGGATTCGATACACACATCATCGACGGGCTCATCAATGGACTCGGCGAGGTCTCAGGGTATATCGGGAAAGCGCTTAAACGCCTTCAGGCGGGAAGTGTCCAGTCCTACCAACGTCTTGCTATCGTCAGTGTCATCGTCTTGTTGTTCGTACTTGTTGTATTGAAGGGAATATAACGGATGCTTACTCTTATCATGTTTCTTCCGCTGATCGGCGTGCTAGCGTGCGCTTTGCTGCCTAAGGCTGCGCAAGGTGCCGCGAAATGGATCGCGCTGTTTCTCTCAGCGATAAACGTCGTCCTTTCATTCATGCTGCTGATGTCGTATCGTTTCGGTGGCGGCATACAGTTCGAGACGATGATCAAGTGGATCCCGCAGATCAACATGCACTATCATGTGGGTGTCGACGGGTTCTCACTTCCCATGGTCATCCTGGCGACCGTGCTTATGTTCTTGGCGGTACTTGCCAGCTGGAAGATCGATGTGAAGCCAAAACTTTACTATGCGATGCTGATGCTTCTATCCGTGGGTATGGTAGGCGTGTTCTGTGCGCTTGATTTCGTACTTTTCTATGTCTTTTGGGAGATTGTGCTGGTGCCGATGTACTTCCTTATCAGCCAATGGGGTGGCGCGCGACGCAACTATGCAGCCATCAAATTCTTCCTCTATACGTTCTTCGGATCAGTCTTCATGTTGGTGGGTATTATCGCCCTGTATCTTGCGACGGGATCCTTCGACATCATCGCGCTTCAGAATGCCGAGCTTCCCGCATTCCTGCCTTACGGTTTCCAGTGGTGGGTCTTTGCGGCGTTCCTTCTGGGATTTGCCATCAAGGTGCCTTTGTGGCCCCTGCACACCTGGCTGCCTGATGCACACGTCGAGGCCCCCATGGCAGGATCGGTCCTCCTGGCAGGCATCATGCTCAAGATGGGAACCTACGGACTTCTGCGTATCGCCATACCTATCCTTCCTGAGGCGTTCGAGTGGTGGCAGCCTATCATCGCGGTGCTTGCCGTGATATCGATCGTCTATGGTGGTGCGGTAGCGTTCGCGCAAAAAGACATCAAGAAACTCATTGCATATAGCTCGGTTGCACACATGGGATTTGCGATGTTGGGTATCGCGGCAGGAACCGCTATCGGGTTTGCAGCAGCGATGGCGGTAAACGTCAGCCACGGACTGACCACCGGCATGTTGTTCTTCTTGTTCGGTATGCTCTATGACCGCACCCATACGCGTAAGATCAAGGATTATTCCGGTCTTGCCGCGAAACTTCCCGTCTATGCAGGACTGTTCGTATTCGCCTCGTTTGCCAGTATGGGACTTCCGTTATTGTCCGGCTTCATCGGAGAGTTCCTCTCATTGGTGGGTGCCTGGGAAGGATTTGCGAAATTCGATATGCAGTGGCTGGTCATACCAGCAGCTATCGGCATCCTTCTGGGTGGCGCCTATACCCTGTGGCTCCTCCAGCGTACGATCTTCGGAGAGCCCAGTGAGATCGTTGAGGGTCTCAAAGACTTGAGCTTTCGCGAGATATTGGTTGTCGCACCTTTGGCGATCGCCTCACTTGCACTGGGAGTCTACTGGGCATTTCTGCTTGATATCGTCGATCCCGCAGCCACAGCACTGGCGCGCTTGATTGGAGCATAGACCTTGAGCGGAGCAGTTCTTCTCATCATTGCATACGGCCTGCTGTTGATAGGGGCGGCATTCGCCTTGTTCTGCGACAAGGTGCCGCACCCCAACAGGGTGGCCGCATTGTTCGGTGCGTTTTGTGCAGCGGGAGCAGCGGTCGCATTTGCCCTAGCTGATGAAGTCGTGGCGTTTGCGGATATGTTCGTCTTCAATGACATCACGCGCTTCGCATGCGTGTTTTTAACCGCCCTGCTTGCCCTGTGGCTTCTGTGGATATCGGATCGCGTGCTGGGGCGTACGCGTGAAGCGGTTGCGCTGGCTCTCTTCTCGGTATTCGGTGCCGCGATGTTGGCAAGTGCGCGGGAGTTCATCACCTTTTTGGTTGCACTTGAGCTGACAGTCATGCCTTCCTACATTCTGGTTGGCTATTGGACGAAGCGGCGCAAGGGACTTGAGGGTGCATTGAAATATTTCCTCTTCTCCGTTATGACCACCATGATCATGGGCTACGGTATCTCGCTGCTGTATGCGGTATCAGGTACCACTATGGTCGAGGGACTCGATCTGTCGAATGCGGGGTCGTTGGGTCTGATAGGTATCACCATGCTTGCCATCGGATTGTTCGCAAAGGTTGCAGCAGTACCTTTTCACTTCTGGTCACCTGATGCGTACAGCGGTGCCCCGGGGTGGGCGGCAGCATTCGTGGCTACCGTTCCAAAGGCAGGTGCGACCGTCGCCTTCTTCAGTATCATCAGCATCGTCTACAGGCAATCGGATACCCTACCGATCATCCTTGCGGTCATTTCAGCTCTTTCGATGATCGTGGGTGCGTTCGCGGCACTTCATCAGAAGGATATCCGACGTATTCTCGCGTATTCAGGAATCGTCAACACCGGTTATACGATAATCGCGCTGACAGCGTATGGGGCACGGGGTGTGGAGGCGATCGTCGCTGGTATCATGTTCACGTTCTTCTATGCGACAGCGATCATGGGAATCCTGATGATTGCGGCAACAGAGGGCGATGAGGTACGTGACCTTGCGGGATTGAGCAAGAGACGTCCTGCAGCTGCGTGGGCACTGGTCATCTTCCTCCTCTCGGTGATCGGTGTTCCTCCCATGGCCGGTTTCTTCGGGAAACTCTCGGTATTTCTCACCGGTATGGATTCACGCTACTGGCCGCTGGTCATCATCGCGACGATATGCAGTGTGGTATCGACCTTCTACTATCTGCGTCTTGTGCATGCTGCGTTCTTCTTAGAGGAAAAAGGCGAGCATACCGTTGCAAAGGGATATCGCTGGGGACGTCACTTTTTTGCAGATACCACTCTTGTGCTGTTGACCCTCATGATTCTGTCCCTCGGTTCGCTGGTGGGACTTCTGAAGAATTGGTTCGATCTGCTGTAGGCGGCAAAGGTATTTCCACATTGTGAATAATTCGCGAATCCCGATGGTCTAATTGTGAACCGCTATTCAAATGGTCCCGTAACCCAGTATCGTTGATGCAGGTACTTTAGTTTCAAAGGAGATTTACATGACCGACGATTACCGTCCAGCCCAACCTTCCTGGACAACCCCCGAAGAACCGATTGCGCCACCGGTATCTGCCGTACCTTACCAGCAGCAGGTTGCGCCAGCGTCCCCACCGACGCCTCCTGTCCCGCCCGCGCCTTCCCAGGTGACCTACGCTGCCCCGACATTTCCTGAAATACCACAGGCTCTTTCTGGAGCGCCGCAGGCACCTGTGGGTACGCAGCCCACTTTCGCTGCGCGGGTAGCCCAAGCTTCTGCAGGAGTGCACACACCTCCTCCGGGGGTATCAGTACCAACAGGATCCCCTACGCAAGCGGTACCATCGGTTTCATCACCACCATCAAAAAAGAAAAAGCCATCCGGGGGGTTCTCTGCCCGCCATATCGCTCTTTCGATGATTCTGTCACTCATTGCCGGTTTGGTGGGTGCCTCGTTGGTATCGTTTGCGATACTGGGTACGAACAACTCGATTTCTACCTATGTCCCTCCCACGGCGACCGAGGTAAGCGACACGCTGGGTGCGGATACGGGAACGGACCTGAGTGTCAACGTCGCATATAAAGTCGTCCCTTCCGTGGTAAGCATCTCGGTCGTCCAGACCCAGATGACTCCCATGGGCGCCATGACCGGCGAGGGAAGCGGTTCAGGCGTCATCATCGGCCAGGACGGTTACATCCTGACCAACTATCACGTTATCGAGGGCGGCACTTCGATAGAGGTGACCGCAGGCGCGAAATCGTACAAGGCGACGGTGGTGGGTGAGGATCCTTCCAGTGACCTTGCGGTACTCAAGATCAATGCAGCCGGTCTTCCGGCAATCGAGGTCGGCACTTCAAGCGACCTGCGTGTCGGTCAATATGTGATGGCGGTAGGTGCACCTTTCGGATTATCGGATTCTGTGACCGTGGGCATCATCAGTTCACTGGGACGTACTGAGGCGATACGCTCGGGCAATATGCTTGCGGCGTATGCGAACCTGATACAGACCGATGCTGCTGTCAACCCCGGTAACAGCGGGGGCGCCTTGGTCGATGCCCAAGGGCGCCTCATCGGCATCAATACCTTTATCATGACTACCTCGGGATCAAGTGCGGGTGTAGGGTTTGCGATCCCTGTCGATACCGCACTCGATATCGCCAATCAGCTTATCGAGGGGGGCAGTGCCGAGCACTCGTTCCTTGGTGTTTCTACCCAGACCATCGATCCGGCCACAGCCGAGCAATTCGGGCTTCCCGTCACAGTGGGTGCCTACATCGTTGAGATCGTTGCGGGATCTCCTGCCGAGGAGGCAGGTCTTGAGCCTAGCGACATCCTGGTAAAGATCGGAGATAAAGCCATTAGAACTTCCGAAGATGTCTTTGCTGCGGTGCGTGCGCACAAGGCGGGCGAGACGGTGACGGTCGAGCTCTATCGTGATGATGAATTCATGACGGTGCGTGTGACCTTGGAAAGCGATTCGAGTGAAGCAGCATTGCGCGGAACCAATCAGATGCCTACCGATGAGATGACCGATGAGTCCTTGATGGACATGCTTCCCCCAGAGTTGTTGGACATGTTACGTCAATACGGATTCTGATATTTCTGTAAGCCAGTTACAAGTAACCGATCTGACAAGAGCCCTCTCCCTGCGAGGGCTCTTGTCGTCTCTTGTGATTGTTGGACACGTGCATTGAACAACTGATCGGACAGTATCATCGAGCAACGTCGGTTCTTGTCAGCGGACAGAGCCTGACCATTGAACGTAGTATCATGAGATGATGCTTAAGATCACTCTCATAGCCACCGGCAAGTTGAAGGAACGTTATTGGCGAGAAGCCATGGATGAGTACCTGAAACGCCTGCGACCCTATGCGACGGTCAGCGTCAAAGAGGTCTCAGATGCTCCGGATGGATTAGGTGGGGACAGTGCGCGGCAACGCGAGGGCGAGGCCATTTTAAAAGCACTACCGGCAGATGCCCATGTGGTTCTTCTCGATAGTCGGGGGACTCACCGTACCAGTGAAGATATTGCGCAACGCTTCGATCAGTTGATGGTGCAAGGTAGCTCGCATATAGCCTTCATCATCGGAGGCTCACAGGGGGCGAGCGCAAAGGTCCGCACTGTTGCACACGAAGTCCTGTCGCTGGGTGACATCACGTTACCGCATAACCTTGCTCGTGTCGTACTCATCGAGCAGATATATCGTGCGTTCAAGATCATCAGGAAAGAGCCGTATCACAAATGAAGAGGTCATCCAAAGAAGGATTCTGTGTAAACAACACGGGATTTTGAGAGAAAGCCGATTCTCCCATAGAATAGATGTGTGCGTGATGTATATGACGTGTGTGACGTAGGGGATGCGTATAAAGCAGGAAGAGAAAGCAGTGCAATGAAGACTCCGTATTACATGCTGTCCGCCGATCAGGTCCTTAAGCGTTTGGATACCGACAAAGCTCGCGGACTCACCAGTCAAGAGGCTGCGGCGCGACTTATGCAGTACGGTCCTAACGAACTCGAACCTCCCAAAAAGACCCCTCTATGGCGACTGTTCCTTGAGCAGTTCAACGATTTCATGATCTGGATACTGCTGGGTGCGGTTGCTATTTCACTGTGGGAGGGTCAACTTGTCGAGAGTCTTGCAATAATCGCGATCCTTCTGATCAATGCGGTCCTGGGCGTTTCTCAGGAATATCGAGCAAATAAGGCACTGGAGGCTCTCAAAGAGATGAGTGCACCGACTGCCGTGGTAATCCGGGATGGCGAGCTGCTCACGGTTCCTGCTAAGGACTTGGTTCCCGGAGACCTTGTGTCCCTTGAAACGGGGAACAGGATTCCTGCTGATGGACGTCTGGTCGAGGCGAATGCACTCCGATGCGAGGAAGCGACGCTTACCGGAGAGTCGAAGCCGGCACGTAAGGATGCTGATGCAATCATTGCAGAGGACAGCCCGCTGGGAGATCAAGTCGATATGGTTTTTTCAGGCACCTCGGTCTCTGTAGGGCGAGGGCTCTACATAGTGACTGCAACGGGTGATGGCACAGAGATGGGCACCATCGCGCGTCTCATGGCTCAGGCAGAAGAGACAAGCACGCCTCTTCAGATCGAACTTGAACGTGTCGGCAAGAGGATCGCAGTCATCATCCTCATCATCTGCACGGTTATCTTTGCCATCAATATGCTACAGAATGCTGATTTCTCCGAAAGCCTTCTTGTTGCGATATCGTTGGCAGTGGCAGCGATCCCGGAGGGACTTCCTGCTATCGTGACCATTGCACTTGCCCTCGGTGTCAGGAAAATGGCCGAACAGAACGCCATCATGAAAAAGCTACATGCGGTCGAAACGCTGGGATCGACTTCGTTCATATGCTCGGATAAAACGGGAACACTTACGCAAAACATCATGACGGTCCGTGAGATTCTAGTGGGTCTCACGCCTGCTGTAGTGGAACCGGGCACGGGTGTTATCGATACCGATGGTGCTGTCAACAAGAATGATGAGGCGCGACTTTTCGATATCGCACTGTCCACTAACGACGCGCGTTACGATGGAGAGGGTGAGCTTATCGGGGATCCCACCGAGACCGCTCTCGTTGTCGCGGCGCATGTACGGGAATCTTCTCAGGTCGCACGTGAACGCATCGGTGAGATACCCTTCGATTCCGATCGTAAACGGATGTCCACCATCCATGAGGATGGGCTGGGCAGTCGTGAAGTCTATACCAAGGGAGGTGTGGACGTCATCTTATCGCTGTGCGATCGAGCTTTGATCGACGGGCAGATCGTACCGATGACCGAAGAGCTCGTATCACAGATCATGTCAGCCAACGAAGGTTTCGCCTCTTTGGGGAACCGGACCTTGGCGTTCGCCTACCGTCCTTTCACGGCAGACGAAGCACTTGAAGGTGACCATATCGAGCACGGATTGATCTATGTCGGTATCATGGCGATGCTTGATCCACCGCGCCCAGAGGTTACCGACTCGATTGCAGAATGCCATGATGCGGGAATCAATGTTGCGATGATCACGGGCGATCATGCATTGACGGCAAAGGCGATCGCAGCTGAGGTAGGTCTTCCTACGGATACACCGGTGGTTACCGGTCCTGAGCTTGAGAAAATGTCTGATGACCAGCTCTTCGATCTCGTAAATCAGACCCACATCTATGCTCGAGTCAATCCTGAGCATAAAATCCGTATCGTTCAAGCACTCAAGCGTCACGGTCATATCGTGGCGATGACCGGTGATGGTGTCAACGATGCGCCAGCACTGAAAGCAGCTGATATCGGGGTCGCCATGGGCATTGTGGGCACCGATGTCTCGCGTGAAGCTGCTGATATGGTACTTGCCGACGATAATTTCGCGACCATCGTCCATGCGGTCGAGCGCGGGCGGATCGTATTCGACAATCTGCGAAAAACCATACTCTATCTGCTTTCGTCAAATGTCATGGAAGTCCTCGTGGTCTTCATCACGGCGATGATACCCATTGCCTTGTTCTATCCGGAGTCAGCGGCCGCAGGACTTGTGGGTCCCGCGTTGCTTCCTCTTCAGATACTGTGGATCAATCTGACGACCGACGCGTTTCCCGCGATCGCTCTAGGAATCGATCCGGGCTCCAAGCGGGTCATGCAGCGCAAACCACGCGATCCCGAGCAATCGATCCTGAGCAAAAAAACGATCACACTTATGTTGACTCAAGGACTTCTGCTGTCATCGGGTCCGCTTATCATGTATTTCGGAGGGGCACTAGGATGGTTCGGGCAAACGGATCCCATGCATCTTCAGACGATGCTGTTCACGGCGGTAGTATTGATCGAGATCATGCATGCATTCACGTTCCGGTCATCGACGAAGTCATTCTTCTCTCCAGAGACATTCAAGAACAAATGGCTCAACATTGCAGCGATCTTCACATTCCTGACACATGTGCTGGTGATATATCTTCCGTTCTTCCAGGATATATTCAGGATTGTGCCGCTTGATTTTCGTGACTGGATCGAAGTGATTGCAGCAACGCTGATCCCGATCATACTCATCGATATACATAAATTGTGGAGTAGCAAACGGGACCGGCAAAAGGAAGCCGTGCGTGAGCTTGATACGTGTGCGGTAGGATGATTTAATAAAACTTAATAAAAATAACGAAAACTTGTGCACACAAAAGGCGACCTTTTTGATACACTAATCAATTGCGTCGAAGTCGGCGCACTATTTGCATGTAAGTGGTAAGGAGCAGCATGGCAAAAGAAGGAGCGATAGAGCTTGAGGGAACGGTCGTCGAACCGCTTCCTAACGCGATGTTTCGCGTTCAGCTCGAAAACGGGCACACGGTGCTCGCTCATATCTCTGGAAAGATGCGTATGCACTATATCCGTATCCTTCCTGGTGACACGGTGATCGTCGAACTTTCTCCGTATGATCTGACACGGGGAAGAATCACCTACCGCTACAAGTAGGGCGTGATGGCGCGTTTGCATCAGGCATCCCCATGGACGCCTCGGCGCAAACCGCCCGTTGGCAAGCGGCAGTTTGCCGAAGGTAGGACTGTTCGCCCGCAAGGTGAACCGAAACGTTGAAAACAAACGTCTGCGGCTGGACGTGAGATAGACATGACCACGCACGTGAAAGGTTGCAAGTAATGAAAGTACGACCTTCAGTTAAGAAGATGTGCGACAAGTGCAAAATAATCAGGCGTCATGGCAAGGTGCTTGTCATCTGTGACAACCCGCGCCATAAGCAGCGTCAGGGCTAGGAGGAGTATCTGTGGCTCGTATCAGTGGTGTCGACCTCCCGCGTGATAAACAAGTAGAGATCGCACTGACTTACATTTATGGCATTGGTCTTACCAGTGCAAAGAAGATCCTTGCGGAAACCGGTGTCGAGCCGACCATCCGTGTTCGTGATCTTACCGATGTCGACGTGAACAGGCTTCGCGAGTACATCGATGCGAACATGCAGGTCGAAGGAGACCTTCGCAGGGAAACATCACAAAATATCAAGCGTTTAATGGAAATCGGTTGTTACCGCGGCTTGCGTCATCGTCGTGGACTTCCCGTCAATGGTCAGCGTACGAAGACGAACGCCCGTACCCGTAAGGGTCCGCGTCGTATTCAGGCTGCTAAGAAGAAGTAGGGGGAGCACACATGGCTGCAAAGAAAAAGAATGTGACCTCACGCGTCAAGCGTAGCGCACGTAAGAATATCGCGGTAGGACAGGCTCACATCAAGAGCACGTTCAATAACACGATCATTACCATTACCGATCCGCAAGGCAACGTGATTTGTTGGCAGAGTGCCGGAACCAATGGGTTCAAGGGCTCGCGCAAGTCAACGCCTTTCGCGGCACAGCTAGCAGCGGAAGCGGTCGCTAAGACCGCGATGGAGCATGGCATGCGTAAAGTCGCTGTCTTCGCAAAGGGTCCCGGCTCTGGACGTGAGACTGCGATTCGTACCCTGCAAGCCGCAGGTCTTGAGATCGCAAGTATCCAGGATTGCACCCCCATCCCGCACAATGGTTGTCGTCCGCGTAAGCGCCGTCGCGTCTAAACGAGAAGAGGAACTGTATTATGGCACGTTATACAGGAGCAGACTGTCGTCTGTGCCGTCGGGAGGGCGAGAAGCTTTTCTTGAAGGGCGATCGTTGCTACACGGATAAGTGTGCAATGGAGCGTCGTCCTTATCCTCCGGGCCAGGCAGGTAGGAAGCGTCCAAAAGAATCAGAGTATCGTCTCCAGCTTCGTGAGAAGCAGAAGACCAAGCGTATGTACGGCATGCTGGAGAAGCAATTCCGTTCATACTACGACCTTGCGAACAGGCAACCAGGCATCACCGGCGAGAACCTCTTGCGCTTGTGCGAGACTCGCTTGGACAATGTCGTCTATCGTCTGGGCTTTGGTACCTCGCGCGATGAAGCCCGCCAGCAGGTTCGCCATGGCCACATCCATGTCAACGGCAAGCGCGTCGACATCCCGTCGTACCGCGTTCGTCCCGGTGACTTGATCAGTGTGGCCCCCAATGCCAAGGATCTCCTTGTCATCAAGGGTGCGATTCTCTCCAATGAGCGTCACACCGTTCCCAGTTGGCTCGAAGTCGATATCGATAAGTTGCAGGGAAGCGTATTGTCGGTACCGACACGCGACCAGATCGATGTCACGGTTCGCGAGAACCTCATCGTCGAGCTTTACTCGAAGTAGTAATTTACCAAGAACTGTTAAGGAGGCAACTTGATGACAGAGTTTATGAGACAAACTG
>Ga0209737_10003180_pt1 | contig 11476 bp, 12 predicted proteins | sample TergutCu122P3_FD_187284 | JGI IMG/M metagenome (GOLD analysis project Ga0209737, IMG submission 187284) | Cubitermes ugandensis P3 segment gut microbial communities from Kakamega Forest, Kenya - Cu122 P3 (SPAdes) (version 2) | ecosystem: Host-associated > Arthropoda: Insects > Digestive system...
AGGGAGCGTACTTCGTACGTGACCGACCACAACGACGCCGCTGACGACGACGATGCACCGCCTCGGCGAGCGCGATACGCGTCTACCCCCTCTGCGGGGCCTCAATCGCCGGCCCCGCAACGCCCCGCTTTGTTTTTTGTGGGGGAACTCGTTCCCCCACACCCCCTGCAATGCTGCGCATTGCTTGTGGGTAAAGTTTATGGACAGGTGAAATCCAGGCCAAGCATCTCCCAATGCACCTGTACTGCGCGTGCCCCGAATTTGCAGTAATTGTTCCGCGACATGGCGCTGTCCTTGTTGGTGACATTCGAGGTATCCCAATGGCCGATATTTTGGTTAAAGTTCTTTGCCCCCATGAAGGTGTACCTTGCGTTGTGCCATTTGGATGCATCGGGAATATCCTCTGTGGGGAGGAAAATGTTGTCCACATCACAAAAAGCGGCTGAAGCAAGGCCAACGGGCCCAAAACTGACCACGCCCCGAAGATGGATTGTTTCGCTGCTGCCCGTAGCACAGAATAATTTGCCGTTCAGAGAGTCCAGAAAAATATTTCCCCATCCATCATAGGTGCCGGTGATTCGAACGTGGTAGGTGCCAGGTTCGGCATAGCGATGCGTCCGGTTTTGTGCATTTGAGCAATCGGTGACATGGGCGGCTTTGGAAAAATCCGTGTGCCCCTCGTCGCCCCAGAGGATTCTGAAATCGCATGCCCCGTGCCATTCGTTGAATGGGAGAACGAGTTCTGAATTCTTCGCCGTGACCTCCCAAACGGTTTCGAAGACCCTGGGCGAGCAGCGCCCGTCGCCGCGACACATCTCGCCATCCGGGTTCTCAGGGTTTCTGCACTCGGCGTTTGACACACAACGTTTCGTACACACATATCCCCTGACGCTGTCACAAAAACCATCCTTGCCACAATCGGCATGGGTCAAACACGAGACAGATCTTGAGCTGACTGCTTCCTCCAGAGAGACTGGGTTCCCGGAACGGGGAACACAGCTTGCTGCCAGCCCCAAAACTGCCAATGAAATCAATAAAACAGGCACGTGTCGCTGCATAAGCATATCCTCTCGACGCTCTTACTTCAACCGCTTTGAATCAGCATCCCTGATGACCGCGTTTTTTTCATAAATCACAAAACCAACTCGCTCAATGTGCTGGCACAAGGCGTGGTTTTTGATGCCATTAAAATCAATGACGTCAAATTTATAGGGCATCAACAGCGATTCCAAACCCAATTTTATGCTTTCTGCATCCAGAAAGTTGATTTCACCGAAAAGGGCGATATCGATGTCTGAGTAGGGTTTATGTGTCCCCATTGCCCTTGAGCCAAACACAATGGCTCTGCAAACCTTCGCATGCTTTGCAAGGACACTCTGTATCCAATCCAAATGCTCTGGGCTTATGCCTGAATTAAAATGGCTCACTTCGCTTTTCCATAAAAAATAAATGCAGATTATCCAGTGCTGAAAGGTATTTGCTCTGTATTTCGTTCAGAACGAATATGAATTTTTCAAAATCATACGTGTGCGAAAGCGCATTCCTCGCCGCCAGCATTTCCATCATAAGTTCAGGATTGACGTTTGCTTTTTCCAAAACGCCAACGCTCGCGGCTTCCTTTATCGTTTTGCGAGGCGTGGCTTCGTCCAGATGAATACCCGAGTATTCCAAATAGTCCTTTAACGTTTTCCAGGCCAGCTCGAATGAAAATTCAAAACGCTGAATAAGTCCTTCCTTTTCCAATTGGCTGAATTCATCCACCCGCCGCATATCCAGTTCAGAGCGCAGCAAAATAAAAGCCCGGCTAAAATTCTGAAACCTCTGCTTCCAGCGAATGTCCCTATTTTCCAGTTCCATCGATATTACCTCAGCCAAATGCCAAATCATTGCTCCCCTTCACACGTTTCATCTTCAATCCCGAAGAAGTCAACCGGAAAAGCGAGCAACGAGGGTGGCCCCTGGTTCATTCCTGCTCTTCCTACCCCACAGGCAATGCGCAGCATTGCAGGGGGTGTGGGGGAGCAATGCTCCCCCGCGAAAAAATCAAAAAAGCGGGGCGTTGCGGGGCCGGCGATTGAGGCCCCGCTCTTGGGGGTAGCCGCGTATCGGCCTGTAGGGGCGACCGTCCCGGTCGCCCGTGCGACACAGTCGCCCAGGCCGATAGCGGCGCAGGGGGCGCGGCCCCCTATCCCCAAAAAAGCCTGCATGCAGAGCAAAAGCACGTAGGGGCGACCGTCCCGGTCGCTCGCCACTTAATATAACGCGTCTGCCCTAGCTCCCCCGATGAAGCTGGCGTTGGGTTTCTTCCCAGAGCCAGTCGAGAAGGGGATGTTGGGTGATGTAGTCGGGGAAGTTGCAGATTTTGTTGCCGCGGTAGAGTTTGGCGTGGGTGGTGCCGAGGAGGGCGTTTGCGGCGATTTTGGCGGCCGTTTCGGGTTTTCGCAGGAAGGGGCGTACGAGGATGTTGGCCAGGGGGTCGAACCACCGCTCTTGCGTGATGATGCCGGTGTTGACGACGCCGGGGTCGAAGGCGGCCAGCTGGACGCCTGCCGGGAGGTGTTGGAGGCTTTTTTGGGCGTACAGGAAGAGCGCCAGTTTGGATTTGGCGTAGTCGCCCAGTCTTGAGTAGTTTTGAGAGGGTGTGTTGGCGAAGAGCGTATGGTCGATGTGGGCGTAGCGGCAGGAGAGGCTTACGGTATGGAGGATGGTGTGCAGGCGGCCTTGTTGGAGGAGGCCTTCGGTCAGGGCGACGGGGCCGAGGTAATTGGTGGCCAGGGCGCGTTCGAAGCCGTCTGGGGAGGTACCCCAGTCGGAGAACATGGCGGCGGCGTTGTTGTAGAGCGTCGAAACGGGGATTTCTTTGAGTTTTTCGACGGCGCTGGCGACGGATGCAAGCGCGGACAGGTCGAGCTCGACGATTTTAACGTAGTCTTTCGGATCTGGTTCGTCGGGAGGCAGATGCTCCCTCATCATCAAATCTCGCTCATCCATGGCGCTTTGTCTTCTGCGAGATTTAGCGACAGCCATATCTTCGATGACTTGTTCAGCTTTTTTTACATTGCGGCATGCCATGACGACGTGGCGGCGCTGTGAGACGAGTAATTTTGTGGCGGCCAGCCCAATGCCAGAGGTTGCGCCAGTGATGAGGATATAGTCATTCATGATGATGCGGTTTGCGGAATTTTTCGAGCGCAGCGTGATGGCGGATGAGGCGATGGATAACCCAGTTTGGGAGCAGTTGGATGAACCCGATGAAGAAGTGGTTCATGATGCCGGGGATGGTTTGCATTCGCCGTTTGAATGTTGCGCGAAGGGCTTTTTTGACGAGCTTTTGCGGGCTCATGAGAACGGACAGTTTGCGCCCGAGGTTGCGGATGTTGGGTGTAATCCGAAACAGGTCCGTATCAATGCCGCCTGGGCAAACGACGGTGACGCCGACGTTGTAGGGATGCAATTCGTAGAACAGTGAGCGCGACAGGCTGCGAATATAATTTTTTGTGGCGTTATACAGGTTTATGCCCGGCATGGACATCCACGCGCTCATTGAAGACATGTTGAGGATGTAGCCAAACTGGCGTTCTCGCATGCGCTGTCCGAAGAGGATGCACAGCCGTGTGACGCAGGTGATGTGCAAATCGATCATGGCGAGAATCTTGGCGTTGGGCACATCAAGCAGCGGTTCGAAGAAGAAGATGCCGGCGTTGTTGATGAGGAGGTCGATGCCGAGTCCGTGTTCATCGCAGAAGGCCAGGCATTGTTCGGGAGCATCAGGCAGCGTGAGATCGATGCACAGGGCATGGATGGCAACGGGGAATTCGCCGCGCATGGCCTGGGTGGCGGCATCAAGGGCAGGGGCGTCATTGCTGACGCAGACGACCGTCATGCCGCGTCCGGCGCATTCGCGTGCGAAAGCAAGTCCGATGCCAGAAGAAGCGCCGGTGATCAGGGCAGCCTTTGGGGTACGCTCCGCTTTTGCCATGCTAGGCGGGCTCCCAGCGCTTTTCGAGTTTTTGGATTTCTTTCACAATTTTGGGCGGCAGGTCGTCGACCTGGCAGTGGCATTTCATTTCTTTCGAGTACATGCGTGCGATGCAGTAGTTGGAGTGTTTGCATCCGCTGGTGGTATGCTCATCGCCGTGCATGAGCTTGTTGACGAAGTTGGTGTCGTGTATCAGGCATCGGGCCATTTGGACGGCTTCGAAACCGGCTTCCAGAGCTTCGTCGATTTTCTTTCGGCTGACGAGGCCTCCGACATAGATGAGGGGAAGCTTCAGGGCCTGCCTGAAAATTTTTGCCTCTTCGAGAAAGTAGCCTTCGGTGTAGGGAACTTCCGGGATGATGAGTTTGCCGAAGCAGCGTATGCCGATTTTTAGCCACCAGAGTGATTTCATGTCCATGTAATAGGCGAGGGTGGTGTGTGGCATGGCACCGTGCATGACCTGCATGGGGGCGCGGCTGACGAATCCGGCGGTCAGGACGAGGGCATCGACGCCGAGCGATTCGAGGCATCTGGCGACTTCAAGGCAGGCCTCTCTGTCCAGTCCGCCTTTGAAGCCGTCGTTCATATTGGTTTTGACGATGATGCCCAGGCTGTCTCCAACGGCTTCCTTAACGGCCTGGACGACGCGCGTCATAAAGCGCATGCGATTTTCGAGAGGGCCGCCGTAGTCGTCTTTTCGCTTGTTGGTATAGGGGGAGAGAAACTGTGAGATGAGATAACCGTGGCCGGCGTGCAGCTCAATGCAGTCAAAGCCGGCTTCCTTGGCCAGGATGGCAGCTTGTGCGAAATCCTGGACGAAGGCATTGATTTCTTCGATGCGAAGACCGCGGACAAAGGTTGGGCTGTAGAGGTTGAAACCGCCCGATGCGCCGACAGGCATTTGCCCGGCCGTGCTTCGGTGGGTCATATTGCCGCAGTGTCCGAGCTGTATGGAGGCTTTGGCACCTTCGGCATGGATGGCGTCGGTGAGTTCTTTGAGCTGTGGGACGATTTCCGGTCGCATCCAGAGTTGTCCTGCGAAGGAGAGTCCGCTTCGGTTGATCGAGGCGTAAGCGACCGTGGTCATGCCAATGCCGCCGCGAGCGACGCTGACGTGATAATCAAAGAGCGCTGGTGAGGGGGCATTCTGAATACACATATTTTCGAATGCTGCCGCGCGGATGGTGCGATTGCGCATCTCGCAGGGTCCAATTCTGAAGGGGGTAAACAGCTTTGAAGTCATGACCCATGCCTTGAGGGAGTGGCAGGACGGGGGAGGAGGTCAGCGCTTGGGGAGCCAGCCTTCGTCCTGAAGTCGAACGGTTTGATCGCCCTGCAAAACGACGGCACCTTCTTCGATGGTTCCGCCGATGCCCAGAGATTTTTTAATCTGGCGGAGCCAGCGAAGGCAACTCTGTTCGCAGGGATTGGCAAAGAAGCGGACAATGGTGACAGTTTTTCCGCCGCGCCCGGCACGCGTGATGGCGGCGGACTTTGCCTTTGGCATGGGGGCTTCCTCTTTGGGGGAGGTGCTTTCCTCATCATGGCCAGGCAAAGCCTCGGGGGGGCAGGCGCCGGCGGGCGGCCTGAGGGTCGCAAAGGGGTTGTCAAAGGCGACGCGTTCATTGTTCCAGTCGCGTCTGGACTTTGTCACAGGGACTCCTTCTTTCCGATTTCGAGATGGCGAAATGCGCCATACCCATTGGACATTGTCTTGATGGACTCATCGGCGTTAAGCAGCAGATGCAAAGCGCGCCGATCGACGCTGTCCATGCCAAAGCACTGGAAGTGCTCAAGTCCGTTTTCGAACTTGTCTTGCAGTGTCTGTGCCACGTCTTCGAGCAGGTGGACGCGCTTGAGGCGGTAGCTGTTAACGTCGATGTCAAACCTGTAGCCGGATCCGAGTGCAAAGCGGGCACGTTTGATGATCCACGACAACGCGTTGACAACTTCCGCGTCCCTGGCAGGCGAAATCGATTTAACATCCTCGCCGACAATGTCGAAGACGGCGGTGTTGTCGATGACCTCTGTATGGATTTCGGCATCGAAACCCATCAGAGACAGCATATCTGCCAGGAAATCGACGGCGCGATCGACGACATCGCCATCGTAATCTTCGTACATGTAATCCATATTGTTCTCCTTTGGTGGGGTACTAACTGGTCTTCTGACGCCGTTTTGAGGCGCGTCGATCTTTGCTTGAGAGTTCATCCGGGGTGACATCGGCAGTCGCAGCAGTTTCCGCAGCCTTCAGGGCGTCTTCTTTGGCAAAGCTTCGGCGAACCAACATGCTTTGGAACATGGAAACGCCTGAGCTGACAACCATATACAGGCACAGCCCTGAGGGCAAGAAAAGCATCATGACGCCAAAGACAATGGGGATGGAGTAGAGCATGACCTTTTGCTGAACAGACTTGGTCGCGGTCGGCGCCAGGAGTTGCTGCACGAGTATGAGGACAACGGCGAGAACCGGCAGAATGAAGTAGGGATCTGGCGAAGAGAGATCCTGAATCCACCAGATAAAGGGTGCATTGTACAGACCGCCCGTGACGAAGATGCAGCGGTAGAGTGCAAAGAAGACGGGCATTTGGAGGAGCAGCGGAAGGCATCCGAATGGATTGATCTTGTGCGTCTTGTAGAGCTCCATCTGCTTTTGCTGCATGGTGGCAGGATCGCCTTTGTACTTTTCCTGAATCTCCTTCATGAGCGGTGCGATCCGTGCCATGCGCATCATCGACACCTGGCTCTTGTGGGCGACCGGCCACAGGAGGGCGCGCACAATGAGTGTCAGGAAGATGATGGCAATGCCCCAGTTGCCTGTCCAGTGATGGAACTGGGTGAGGAGCCAGGACATGGGTTTGGCGAGGACTTCGATCCAGCCGTAATCAATGATGGCTGGCAGGTTGCGTCCGAAGGTTTCGAGGTAGATGGCTTCTTTGGGGCCCATGTAGATCTCGAAGGTATAGGTTGCCGAGGCCTGTGCACCGATAGAAACGGGAACGAGAAGTTTGCTTCTCAGCAGTCCGTCGTCATTGGAAATCTCGCAGCCCTCTGCGGTGTCGGTTCGAAGTGCAATGGCAAAGTATGATTCATCGACGGCAATCCACTGGATGTCTTTTTTGTATTTTTCCTCTTTGTCTTTGGCCTTGGCGTCGAGGTATTTGAGTTTGCCCTCAGTAAAGCACTTGGCGGCAACAAAAGCGCCAGGCGTAAACATGCCGGGTTCCTCACCCTCGATCTGGCTGACGAAGAGTGAGAAGGCCAGGGTATCTGCCAGGGGCTGCGGGGTTTTGTTGGTCAGCGTGACTTCGGCAGAGAGGATGTAGGGCCGATCAGTGGCTCTGAAGACTTTTTCGACGTGATAGTGCTCTGTAGGGTCGACATAGGCGAATCGAATGGCGCGCATGTCGTTGACGTCGGAAACCAAAGCAAACTGCGTCTCGGGCGTGAGCCCAAAGGCAGGCAGTGTCATTTCAAAGGGGAGCAGTCCGCCCTGGGATTCGACGGCTGGCTTTTGAGACCGGATGAAGTCGCCATGTTTTGTGTATCGATCGGGGACTTTGATGATGAAGCCCTGAACACGGCCGCCGCCGGCATTGGTCATGGTCAGCTGGTACTCGTCCGTCTCGATCGTACGCGTCTCAATGGGATGGAGGATGCGAAGGCTGGGGACGTCTGATGGTGCCTGCGCCGATGTCTGGGGGGGTGCAGCGTCATCGGCTTCTTTCGGGGTTTCTCTGCTGCCGGTGAAATAGGGCAACATGATGAGAAATACTATCATGAGGCCGATAAAAATAATGAAGCGCGGATTTCCACCGCCGCTTTGGCTGCCTGAGCCGTAGGAGAGATACTGCATGAAAGGTCTCCCCGCAGTCACATCATGGGAGGCTGCGGTCAAATGTCGAGAAAAACTTTAAGGAACGGGGTCATATCCCCCGGGATGGCATGGGTGACATCGGATCAGGCGCCTCAAAGCCAGTGCACCGCCGCGCGTGACACCATGCTTTTGTATGGCTTCGCGGGCATAAGCACTGCAGCTTGGGCGGAATCTGCAGTTTGCCCCAAGGTAGGGCGAGATGCCGTTTTGGTAGACCCACAACAGCCCCAAACAGCCATGACGTATCACTGAACCGAAAAACGCAGAAACACGTGCTATTGGCTGGGGCATGGTGTCATCCGTTCAACGCGGGCAAGGATAGTTTCAGCATCTGCCAGCAGGGCTTGCCACGACGCGCAGGCGGCCTGCGGCCGCGCGATCCACACAGCATCAATCCTCGCCAAACCTTCTTTGTGTCGGCGCAGTATCTCGCGCAGGCGACGCTTGACGCGGTTTCTCGTCACGGCATTACCCACACGTTTGCTGACGGTAATCCCATATCGGACGTGTGAAACAGAAGAGGGCGCGAAGACCACTAACAGGAACTTCCCACCCACACGACGCCCTTTAGACTGGACGCGGCAATACTGCGAATGCCTGCGCAGACGCTCCGCCTTCCCCCATTGAAAACCTGGCCGAGGAAGCTTCGGCGTGTCCACGCGTTAAACCTCTAGCGCTTGGTTGGCACGGTGGGGACGAGGCGCTTGCGGCCCTTGCGCCGACGGCGATTGATAACCTCGCGACCCTGAGCGGTCGACATACGGCTGCGGAAACCGTGGGTTCGGCTGCGTTTGATTTTGCTTGGCTGATATGTTCGTTTCATCGTTAACTCCGAAATACCTTACGTTGCGGCGTGTTTTCAGCCGCAGAACTGCTTTTCATTCTGCTCCGGTGCGCTCTAAGCCGCACGGGGCGGACACTTCTGACATTTACACCCGGCCATGTCAAGGCCATTTTTGTGAATCCCATGCCCGGGCGCCGCGTCGGCGAGTTCTATTTTTGTGGGGGAACTCGTTCCCCCACACCCCCTGCAATGCTGCGCATTGCTTGTGGGTAGAGGCGAAGTGCATCATTTTTGGCAAAAATTGTCGCCTTTTGTGATGGTTTTTCGCCTGCAAAGGCGGGAGAAGTTTAGAACCCGGCGCCCGTTGGGGCACAGGCCAGGGAGCATTTAAAGCGATTTTGAGGGCTTACATCAAGCCTGGGATCGAAAAACCGCCGGTTGCCTTGTTCATTTCGTGGTTGACCATCTCACGGACGTTGGCCAGCGCCGTATTCACCGCACTGATGATGAGGTTTTCGAGGAGTTCGGGGTTTTCGCTGCTCACCACCGTGGGATCGATGCTGAGCGCGATGAGTTCGCGGTTGCCGTTGACAACGGCCGTGACTTTGCCATCGCCGGCAGATGCCTCGACGATCTTCGACTTCATGTCGTCCTCAAGCCGGCCAAGCTTGCCCTGGAGTCGCTGAGCTTGGGACAGAATCTGGTTCAAACCGGTGTTTTTCGCTTTTCTCATGAAGAAAACCCTACTTGCTGTTGAAAGTAAAACGGATCCCATCGGGATCATCGATATGAAAAGCCTCAAGAACAGCACCCATCACGGGTGTCGCACGAAGGCGCGCTATAGCATCTTCCCTGGCCTGAATCTCCGTTCGCATCTTCTCCGCCGCCAATGTCTCGACTTCTCCCGACATCTCAACATAGCGAATCTGACAACGCACATCTTTGCGGAAGAATCGGGCCACTTCTCGCTCGAACTCCGCCAGCCGACAGGCACTGATCATCCCCTCAAGCGTATTCGGCAAAGCCAGACCGACACCCTGTTCGGAAAATGACGCCACCTCAGCCAAAGACATGATCATCGACAGCGGCGCTTCCAGACGCGACACAAGCACCTTCCACGAAGATGCCCCACAACGGTTTTCAGCCGCCGCTTCAGGGGCACAATTCTGTGGAGGAACGGCCGAAACTTCAAGCTTTTTTTTATTTTTTGCGGGGGACCCCGTTTCTTTTGCAGGGGAACTTGTTCCCCCGCTCCTCCCGCAAGCTTCCCCTTCCAGGGGAGGTGGCGCCGCAGGCGACGGGGGGGAGGGGGCATCGCCTGTGGGTAAAGGGTGAAGTGTATCGCTCTGGCTAAAATTATCGTCTTCTGTGATGACTTCCAGGCTGTAAAGGTGGGAGAAATCTTCAACACGGTGTGCGTCTTCCTCCTCGTCTTCGGCGTGGGGAATTGACCCCGTATTTGCGTGAATCGCTGAGGTGTTCTTGTCTTCATCCTCGGCGCGGGGAGTTGACACTGGGAGCGCGGGCGTCCCGCCCGCATTTTGCAATACATCCACTGCTACCGGCAAGTCATCTGTTTGTGGCGCAAAAATCTCCGTCTCTTCCTGCGCCTGCACGGGTGTTAGCGGCTCTGGCATCGCCAGCACCGGCACATCCTGGAGCAGCGCCGGCGAAACGACACTTTCCCCCAAAGACGCGCTCTCACTCAGAGAGGGCTTTTTTTTTTCGTCGTCCTCTGTTCCGCCTCCCACGCTCAGGCTGCCCGTGCTCTGCAAAAACGCCCTCGCCTCAGCCAGGGTGCTGTCCGACAGGTTGCCCTCCTGCCGCAAAACGCGCGACAGCGCTTCGAGGCGGCGAAGGATGCCCTCCAGCGGCACGACATTTTCAACCTGGCACATTCTGATGACCGTCATTTCGATGAGAAGCCTGGGCGAGAGGCTTTTGGAAATTTGCTCCGACGCCTGATACATCAGATGAAAGAGGCGCTGAAGGCGGTCCAGCGATGCTCGCTGGCACCACGACTTCACAACAGCCTGTTCGGCGGCATCAAGCTCAACGCGTGAACCCATGCCTTGTGGCGTAACGCACAAAACCGTCACGTCGCGCAAAAACTCCAGCAAATCGTAGGCGAACTGCGCCAGGTTCTGCCCGTAGCCATCGACATGGGCCACGCAATCCAGTGCATCGGCCACGCGGTGATCCAACATGGCCTCGACCATCTTCAGAATCGTCTCGCGGCTTGCCACGCCCAAAATTTCTGCCGCGCGCTCGCCCGTAATCGGCGGCGCCGAAAAAGCGATGATCTTATCCATCGCGCTGAGCGCATCGCGAACGCCGCCCCGCGCCGTGCGGGCAATGAGCCGAAGCGCAGCCTCCTCAAAGGCGATGTCCTCTTTTTGAGCCACAGACTCAAGATGCTTTGCCAGCTCTTCGACCTCAATCCGGCGAAAATCATAGCGCTGGCAACGGCTGATGATCGTGACCGGAATCTTGTTGGGATCGGTCGTGGCAAAAATAAAAACCACATGCGCAGGCGGCTCCTCAAGCGTCTTAAGGAGCGCATTAAACGCCTCCGTCGTCAGCATGTGCACTTCGTCGATGATATAAATCTTGTAGCGGTCGCGCGCCGGCGCATACCGAACCGCCTCCAGCACCTCGCGAATCTCATTGATGCCGCGATTGGACGCACCGTCAATCTCAATGACATCCATCGAACGCCCATCGGTAATGTCGCGGCAGCTCGCACACACATTGCACGGCTCCTCGCACGGCGCCTGCACACAGTTCAGCGCCTTGGCAAAAATGCGCGCAGCCGACGTCTTGCCCTGCAGCTTCT
>Ga0209737_10003181_pt1 | contig 11474 bp, 9 predicted proteins | sample TergutCu122P3_FD_187284 | JGI IMG/M metagenome (GOLD analysis project Ga0209737, IMG submission 187284) | Cubitermes ugandensis P3 segment gut microbial communities from Kakamega Forest, Kenya - Cu122 P3 (SPAdes) (version 2) | ecosystem: Host-associated > Arthropoda: Insects > Digestive system >...
TCCGATCTGGTTGGTCCAACTGCCATCCAGATAACATCATCTGAGAAGACTAAAGTTCTGTCTCATTCAGTTCTTCTGAATGATGTTTATTATGCCTCAGAGATTGAAGATGTTTGCCCTGTTGATGACAACCAGTTTATTTTGACACTATCCAATGAATCAGGAACATTAACATTTGCTCACAATGATTGTGATAACATTGTCCAAGTCATCATGCACATTCGAAGTCGATGGGAGCTATCACAACCAGTAAGTTCATTTACTTACTTTAAATGAAAACAATAACATAAAGCTGTGTTAAGGAGAAAACATCCCTACCAGCTTTGTAAAAGAAGACACACACACACACACACACACACACACACACACACATATATATATATATTTGAGTACCATGAGCAGAGGCTCATTGTTGGCTATGGAGAAGTTTCTCAGCTTCTCTGACACTCACTGAACCATTATATTTATAAAGAGGTAAAATTCTCACTTGTTTTCCACTCAGCAGCTGCTCATTACATTCCATGTATTGATACTGCTTGTACTTTCTGTCGCCAATATGTACACTTGTGCACGTGTATGGGTGCTAGGGGTATTATATGTATACACATACACATACTAGGAAGCAAGGCTGTCTGGGGCCTAGGCACCAAGTGACTTTCATCTTTACAGCCTTCTGAAGAAGCATCTTGGTGGTCATGGATGCCAAACTGATGTGGGAGTGCAAGCACTTTGTCACTGTGGTTCTCTTCACACAGCCCAGAATTCTGTGCTGAAGGGATGCATTCCTTGATAACACTTGATAAATGCATGAACCTTCAGAGTATCCAGAGTAGGTCATTTTTCTCTTTTCTTGTGGGAAATGTTATTTTGAACAAAAATGTCACCAAGAAAGCAAATACTTGCTGTGTGTTTTTACTTTACGATCAACCTACACAAAAAAAAAGTTCTGATACATAATCACTTTCATTGTTGTATTAATTGTGTATTGTACATTTGTATCTATTTTGTGAATTCTGTTTAGGACTCTGTGACAGTCCACCAGAAGATTCGACCTAAGGATGTGCCAGGAACATTACTCAACATGGCACTATTGAATTTGGGATCTTCAGATCCAAACCTTAGAACAGCAGCCTACAACCAGTTGTGTGCTCTTACTGCAACATTTGACTTGAAAATAGAGGGTCAGTTACTGGAGACATCTGGTAAGTTGTTAAATGTTTGTGTTGGTCAGATTGTGGTAATGAAAGTTGTTAAATGTTTGAAACTTCTGTATGCAATATCAAGTTTTATATTTAATGTTTTGTATTCAGCCTGTTTGGGTAGTTATGTTTCCAGTTCATTGAGCACCAAGTTTTAGTCTTTATTTTGATCAGTTGCCATACTGTAATGTTCTTTAAACAAGTAAATAAAACAATGGCCTTTCTTCACATAAATTCTTGAAAATTCTGTCATATTGCAGTTTGTTTTCATGGTGCATGCAGGGACAACTTTACCTTTATTTTAGCCCAGTGAAACTTTACAAATGAATTCATATTTTGGTCTTCTGGGTTAACCATATAAAAACTAAAATTAATCTGTATTATATATAAAGATGTGTCCTACCTCTTACAGAAAACAGTCAATTTCTCTTAGGTAGGCTAATTGTGCTGTGTAGGGAAACTGTTTTAAGAATTACTTGGAACACATATATAGGGTGGACAATAATGCAGAGTTTCATAATGTTACACCAGGTGGTACTTATAATTACCACTGGGCTTTAATGGTTTGAGAGACTATGTAGTGTAGTAGGTGGGTAAACATACTACCTCCTCATTTGGGATGGAAGTCAGTACACTGGAAACCTGGTACCAAGTGTCATAACAGTATGGTCATACTATGAATCTTGATTGCTACGAAAACTGGAAATCTCATGTGGTGGTATACGACGGACAGTCATGTCATTCTGTGACTGAGCATTAGTTATATAACTCATTTCATTTAACACTTTCAGAATCCTTGTTGATGGTTAGGTACAAGAGAAAGTAATGAGTACTTTTTTCTTTAAATAGATTTGAATGTGTCGGTCATTAGTAGCCCCAGGGGGGGATTCCAGCTTCTTGGAGGGTCTGCATCTTTTTCAGTGCTGAAAGATCTAACTTTAAATTTGTAAAGCGAGCTATGCACTACTGTTTTTGCCTTTCAAACTTGTCATGAATTGAGATTTGTTTAAGAAATGTATGGCTAACTCTTACGTAATATAAATATACTTGGACATTCCATCTTCTGGTATGTTATGCTGGATAGACTGGTAAATAGTTACCATAATTTCAGGGGAGCATAGTACCTCCACCTTCAGAGTCAGCACTGCTTTACACTGAAAGTGTAGGCACTATGCTACTGTGAACCATGAGTAGCTGTGTACCAGTTGATATGGTGTATCATCTTACAGGACTTGACTCTTCATCACACCTGCCGTGAGAACCTCAGATCTCACAAATATTTTTGGACTTCATAATGCACACAGGATATTCTGGCCTGTAGCATGATTTGTATGGTGACAACATGTCAATCTTTATGTTTCTTCATGCATATGATAATCCTCTTCTGGAATGTCTTGGCTTTGACACAAATTCTGGTATGTTAAAGAAATTTTTGCCTCTTAATTTTTCTGTATGTTTTAGGTTTGTGCATCCCATCAAACAATACAATATTCATCAAATCTGTAAGTGAAAAGCTTGCGACAAATGAACCACATCTCACTCTTGAATTTTTAGAAGAGTGCATCCAAGGATTCAGAGTGTCCAGTATTGAGCTCAAACACTTGTGCCTTGAATATATGACACCATGGTTAGCAAACCTAGTCAGGTAAGTTGTCATATTTAACATGTAAATCGTGTACATTAGGTTTTTATTATATTTAATTTCAGGCTGGAATGTTTGTTAATTGTGTACAGGTTTTGTAAACCTTCAGATGAAAGTAAGCGTCAGCAGAAAGTGGTACAGATTTTGGAGAAGCTCATCGATTTAACCATTGAAGAAGTGGAGATGTATCCATCAATACAGGCTAAAATCTGGGGATCCATTGGTCAGGTATGTCTTATTTTGATATCACATTCTTCATGTGTGTCTTCTGGTATCTTGTTTATCTGTAGATAACAAGACTTTCTCCTATATGTGTGTAAACACACACACACACACGCACACACACCCACACGCACACACACCCACACACACACTGCGACGTGCCAGTCTGTGGTCCAGGGAATTCTGACCAAGTGTGTATGTGTCAGTGAGTGTGATCAGGTGCAACAATAACCCTCTACACCTACAATGAGTAGGTAGAAGAGGTCAGGCTAAAAAATACATACATTCATATATACATACATACATACATACATACCTACATACATATGTATGTGTATGTACATACATACATACATACTTAACATACTTATATAGTAGAATTTCTTTAATTTGGCACCCACAGGACCAGACAGGTGCCCGATTATCAGATATTCTGGATTATCAAACAGTACCTACTGATGTGAGTTGTTTGGTACTGCTCATGTATTTTGGCTAACATCTAATCAAAAGAGTATTCCATTCGGATATATCCATGAGCTGCTGGTTCAGGGCATCAGGGACACTCCCTGTTGTTTCTGGAGTCTCTTCACTTTCTGCTAGGGGTACTGAAGGACCAAGAGACTGTGGATCAGGAGTCTTCCACTTGCCAGCAGAACCTTGTGTACTTGTCGTGGGATGTCTTGATGCATTGTAATAGCTTGATGGGCTCAATGAAGTCAATGCAACACAAGATATGATCAAGGAATTGCTACGCTTACTGGATGTTACTGATACCGAAACTACTGTATTTGGGACGGTTTCCCCCAGCTGCCAGTGAATTGGAATCTGTGGAGTATCAGCTTCCAGATTAAGGGAATTTTACTGTTTTTAATTTTGGCTCTGTCCATCATCTTGGTGGCAGTTTATTTTAAACATAACACCTATAATGAAGACCAAAATGTTGGAACAACTTCATTGTGTGATGTATAGTTATACGTCAGACACAGTCTATGAGAACCTGGTTGGAGACATTGAAGAAGAAGGGGGAAGCGGAGGAGGAGGAGTGCTCTCTCTCCCCCCCACCTACCTCCCTTCCTCCCACCTTTGCATCTGGCAAAACTTTGGTCAGCTTCAAGTTGTGTACTTCTTTTTGTAATGAACAGTGAAACTCTTTGAATGTGACACCACTTAAAAGACATCAGAATTATTTAGTACCATAATTTTCTGACATGATTAAAATTTGTATTTCCACTTTAATAAGTTCTCCCTTGAAAAGGATTTCTCACCTGAAAAGCATGAGAAGTTGAAGCAGTGAACTTTCACCCCTGCAATATGCTTGTTGCATCAAAATTGTGAACAATTTCCCAGAGTTAACATTAATTCATTTTGTTTAAGAAATATGGTTATGAAAAGATGCCTCAGTTCCTAAAGGCTGCTCTCAAAGGTTGTTGCCATACAGGTGCATTTCACTGGATGTGACATGTGGCTTTCATATAATGCATCATTGTGATAATATGAGCTTCTATCGACCATTTTTTTGTTAGGGCTAATGACAAGTAAGGAAGAATGTTGGAAGAAATTGGTAGAGTTTGTATGATTGTTGTACAAAACAAACTGTGTCTGCAATTTGTACACACCTTTTTACTGGTTCTGAAAAGGATGAAATATGTGCATACTGTCTAATAAAACTGTGGAGCATCCTGTGCAGCTTGAATTGGAGAGTGATGCTGCCAATGCTGAACTTCTGGATACCTCTGGTGCTGAATTGCCAAGTTAAGAATTGATAGGAGGAGATGTAGCAAAAGTTAAACAACAGCCTGAAGATGAGACAGTTCAGACATGACACTTCATGATCAAGGAGTTGGCAGTTGCATTTAATGAGATATCTTCTGCAGTGGCAAGATTTAAGAAGATGGACCCTAATTCATTGCAATTGTTAGAAATGCAGAGAGGTTTTGATGAAAGATTGGCATGTTATAAGGAGATTTATCAAGAAAAGAAAAGGTCCATTTTCCAGTCATTGCTCGATAAGTTTATAAGATAGGCTGAAGTGCCTGTACCTTCCACATTTCTTCAACCATCCACCTCTTCTGCCACCTCTGCGCACTTGATCATGAACATTGGTTAAGATTATGTCAATTCTGTTGATGCGATTTTGATCTCTTTTCTTTCCTCATATTCAGATTAAGTTTTGTCATCACCGCATGAAATGTTGCCTTCAGTAAAGAAGACTAAGGCTAGTATTGAGATGAGTTGTTACCATTTAGGTAAAATTATTTTTGTAGTGAACATTTATTTTCTGTTTATGATTATAGATCACAGTACATGGTACAGGATGTGTGTGTGTGTGTGTGTGTTTTTGTGTGTCTGTGCAGTATGTATAGTACATGCATATATATGTAGATATACTGTATGCAGTATATAACATACATACAGGACCATTTACTAAATTCTGGCTTGCACAAAATTCAACTGACTGTGGACATTTGGGGATGTAACTGTTGTGTTTGTCAGGGTGCATCTATACAAGGCCTTTCCTGAAGGCATCAGTTTAGTGGTTGCTAACTAAATGAAAGTAATTCCCAAGTCTGATTTTAGTTATGTGGAAAATTGTTACACAGGTACCTGAACTTATTGATATAGTGTTGGACAGCTTCATTCATCGTTCAGTGACAAATAGGATTGGATCACCGACAGTGGAAATCATGGCAGACACTGCTGTGGCTTTGGCTTCTGCAAATGTACAGCTTGTAGCCAAGAAAGTGATCGGAAGACTTGGTCGGGTAAGGTTATGTTATCTCTTTTAAGGTTTATGCACTTAAGTTGTAAGTCACAGGTGTACACATCTGCCATTAACAGTTAATTGTGTTTAGGTAATAATCTCTTATTGTAATAATAATTGTTTCATGAATACAACATTTTATCAACCTTAGGACTTCCGTTATTAATTTAGTTTTAGATTTTCTGTAATTTGGTGTTTACTTTCCTGTTAACCCAATGTGAAATTCCCTCCATTTAAGATTTTTCTGATGTTAATGTTCAGATCTATTCAGGAGAGTTTACTGTGCTTGATTAACTATACATTTCTTAGGTCTTAACAGAACTCATTGCATAGCAGTGTCGTGATACTATAACAAAAACAATGTATGTTGTATGCTTTCTTCTTGATTTATATAATGTGAGAAAAGGCATGAATGTTCAAGCAAGTGGTAAAGTTCTGCTCTTGCAAAATTAATGAGGTGTATATAATACTTGGCTATTATCTAGGTCTCTAATTGAAATCGGTGTTCTTCTTTTATAAGTCTATATTTTTAATTTTTCAGGTATTGGACAAAACGTGTACTTCTCCTACACCATTGCTAGAACAACATATGATGTGGGAAGACATAGCAGTACTTGCACGCTACCTCCTTATGTTGTCTTTCAATAACTGCCTGGATGTAGCACGCCATCTGCCATATTTATTCCATTCTGTCACTGTCCTTGTGTGTTCAGGATCTTTGAGTATGAGAGCCTCAACTCATGGCCTCGTCATCAACATCATCCACTCCCTCTGTACCTGCACCAAACCTTCTTTTACTGGTAATTTCTTCCTTTGTTTTGATTCTGCTCAAATGTAATTTTAGTCATTTTATAAACTGAAGTTTTTAAAATAATGAACACAGTTATAAACTGACCAGATAAATCTTTGTTTTCTGACAGAGGAAACGCAAAGAGTGTTGCGCCTTAGTTTAGATGAGTTTTCCCTGCCAAAGTTTTATCTGCTTTTTGGAATCAGCAAGGTAAAATCAGCTGCAGTCACAGCATTCAGGTCAAGCTATCGTCATCCAAATGAACGTTGGTAAGTCACATATGTACTGTCTTTGTGCATCTTTGTTCTGGGCAGAGAATTATTATTCTTTCATCTATTCAGCAAGTTAATATACAGTGAAATGTGGAATTGTCATTTTTGAAGGCACCATCTCAAATCTAAAATTAAGGCGGTGGAAATTTATGTAGCTACTAAAATGAAATACATGAAATTAATACTGCCAAAAATGGTAACACACAAAATTCTCTAGTAGTATTTTAAAAGGCTCAAACATATCATTAAAATATGTTGCAGGTGTTGTGCAAAAAGAATTCATACAACTAGTTCCTGATGGGTTGGCTTAAATACTGCTGTCTGTACAGAAATAGTACACTAGATTATTGCAGTGCATAAACAGATAGATGTCTGGAATGGGTTGGGTCATGTACCAAGTGTCTGGAACTGCCCAAGTTGTTGCTTCTAGATGCATGGGTCTGCTCTGCCAGTGTGATCTTGAAGTCATAGAATAGTAAGCATACACAAAGATGTTGGAGGAGGTAGGAAATTATGACTGAAAATAACTTTTTTCCCCAATTTCCAGTTGAAAGGACTTGAAATGACAGCATCAGGCCAATTTATGCTCAGTTGGAACTGTTAATTGCAGAACTGGGTGGAAAGCACAGATGTGTGTTCCAGGAAAATTTGACATTGTTGTGGAAGGTTTGGGAGGTTTTATAAAAACAGGCATAGAATCAAGGAAAACAGATTCAGAATATGAAAAATTGAAGTTTCACTGTATATTCTTTTGGTTTGTCATTACAATTTGGAATAGTGGATGTATTTATTGGAGTGACAAAGCTTGATTGATAAGGTATTGAGCCAACATGTGAAAACTGAAGATAATCTACGTAAGGGGTAAGGATGGAAGGATAGTCTCCTACAGAAGAGTTGCTTTCAGCAAGTGCACACTTCTCCTTTGTTCCTGTCAATGCTGGAAGCACTTCACCAACTCAGTTGCTGGAGTCATTGAAGTTTGTTCATTGCTGTTTGTTCATTTGTTCCCACATCATCATATGTTACAGAAACATCTGAGAAAAATAATGACTATAAACACAAGTCACAAATGACAGAATTAGTGTAATGAGCTGTCAGGCATACGTGAACATGCAGTAACTCATCATGGCATGATCTTCGCAACCACGATTCTTGCCTAGTGTGCGATTATTCTGAAATATGAATTCAATCTTGATAAATTTTGATCAGACCTCATATTTTCCACTTAGTATTGTGAAACATTCCCACACTTGATGCAGGTATGGACAAGAACGAAGTCTCTCAGGAACAAACAACTCTGACCATGAGCGGCTGTCACTGACATCTCTAGAAGTCATCACAGATGCACTGCTAGAAATTATGGAGGTCAGTGACAGTTGTCAGTACACTTGAAGTTGCACTGAAACAATATGTTAGCATGCTTGATATTTACATTATAATTGTGAATGTTTTCTTATAAGAAAATCGTTCACAAACTGTTACAGTTTTATACTATTTGTCTTCTTGTAAGACCAGTGCTGTTATCTGGGTTATGACTGTGTGTAATCTGGTAGAAGTATACTGACATTTCAGAGGATTCTGCTGCCCCCTTATCAGAATAGGTGAGTTGATGAACTTCTACCAGACTGCATGGTGTCACAAACTAAAAGACCTCAGTCTTCTGGTCATTGCTATGAAAACAGCAGATTTTATGTAGTGTTAATGTTGTCCTGAACGTTCATAGTAGTGTAAAATTGCATATACTATAATTGCATGATTTCAGTCATCCACCATGGTGTAAATGAGGCCTTTGCTCTTCTGGGATGTTATGTAGCAGTTAGTTGCTGACATTTCGGGACAGCCTATCAGTCCATCTTCAAGGGTCAGGCAGTCCATAACCTGCTTGGACCACTTGACCTTTGAAGATGGGACCAATCAGTTGTCCTGAAATGGTGTTAATTGTCCATCAGCACTGTGTAATGTCCCAGAAGAGTGAAGACCTCATGTACTAGAATTGTTTGAAACTGTATATTTTGTTTCTGAGCTTTTCATAATTGTGAAAAGATTAATTGATGTTCCTGAAAAAAAGTACTTTGAGGTGTATTGTTTCAGTCTGTGATGGAGGGGATATTGACATCCATTGTAACATTACAGGGTGCAGGCATAATTTTGTTGGCTGATTTTTTCAGCATGTTCAGAACAGAAATTTGCAAAAATGCACCATTACATTCACCCCATGTCCGTCTGCTTCTGTTTGTCTTGCTGTCTCTATAACAACTTGAGAAACACCGAATGTATTTGCATGAAGTTTTATATTTGTGAGGCTTATGAAAATTTGTCATCATATTCCACATTTTTGGTTAAAGTTGGACAAAATTACAGGTGTTTTATGTAAAGACTTGAAAGTGTTTCAAACAACTTGCTTTGTACTTAGGAGCAAAAAATGTTGAACAGAAGTTGTTGAGAGAGTGAAACAACAAGTAGTGCATGTGCCATCGTTGTTATACTGTGTGTACATCACCTGATGTGTTTATTATTTTTATCACTCTAATCTAGTATTTCCCAAACTTATTGACAGCAGAACCCTTTTGGGCTTGGAAAGTACAGTTAGAACCCACAAGGGGCCTGGAAGCTAATGTAGAGAAATTAAGCAAATGAAGCAAATTGTCCTACCAAAAAATTTCCACATGTAATGCTTGGTCATATGTATGATTTTTCTGATTTATTTTCTTCCTGTCTGCATAGTGTCAAGGGCAGCAGTCAAGAGCATTTCTCCCTCGCTGTCTCCTACCAACACCATATTTAAACATCCTAATGGGAAGTCTCTGACTGGTTGTTATAACACACAGTTGAGCAGAGAATGACCTGCTTATGGGCAAATGACCAAGTTATTGGTGAATGTAAGTGGAGAAAATCTTGCTACCATCAGTATTTTCTTATGGAACCCCTAATCACATGACATGCAACTCCAGGGTTCTCTGGAACACAGTTTGGGAAACACTGCTCTAACCTGTGCTTATTTGTTTGTTATACTATTTCACATTGGACTTTAGCTCAATGTACAGCAAATTTCCTTTAATCCATCATTTGATAATCCAGAAATTCTGATAATGTGGCACTTCAGGAGAATGTGCCAAAGACTGGAAGCTTTACTTTTTACCAGAAAAAAGCTTTCCAAGTGAAACAGGCAGATGTCAGGGACATGTTCAAAAAGGCCTTCAAGAGTGTCTGTACATCAGCCAATGCAGTATTTCTGGATCTCTTGTCTCCTACTGCAACTTCTTCAGCTCTTAACACTACTGGAGGAGCAGAAGAGGACCCCATTGACCTTGAATCAGCAGATAAATGAGAAATCCAAGTGGATTAGTTTTGCAGTCCAAGTATAGGAGCAGTAACAAAAAATTCCCTTAAGAACCTAAGGCAATATAGATTCTGTCTGTTAATCTGAGTATCTGGTTATCTTGCACCTTCCAGTCCCATGCAAGCCAGATTAATGCAATTTTTCTGTATTATTTCTTAAGTATGTGAGGCGACCGGGCTTTTTCTTGCAGGCATGTATGCGAGACATTCCTGATTGTGATTGGTTACAAACCTGGACTGCCCTGGCAAAGAGTTTTGCTTTTTGCTACAATCCTGCCCTGCAACCGCGAGCTCTCATTGTATTTGGCTGCATCAGTGAGTAATGTAGTGAAGGTGTCCTGATTAATAAGGTTTCCTGCATGTGTGTGGGTATGATTTGTGTGTGTGTGTGTGTGTGTGTGTGTGAGTGAGTGAGTGAGTGACTGAGTGAGTGCATGCATGCAGATTTGTTTCGATCTTCCTGAGGCAATTCTAATGTGTAATTCTGCCATGATAAAATGTGTCTGTAATTTGGTATGTACTGTAATTAACCTTTGGTGCCAGAATTAAGTGATGAGTGTACACTGCATGTTCTTGGCCAATGATGTAAGGTGACATTTAAGGCCAATTCACACATAGCATGCCATTCCCCTGCCATGCCATGCTCTTAATTCACACATGCCATGCCGCACCCCTGCCCTGCTCTGACAGTGCCGTGTCCTTCATGAAAGTCCGCATGGTAGCCAGAAATATCTGAACTGCTAGTCCAACAGTTTAACAGATCATCTTTTTTGTAGTGTGCTGCCACCACTCTTTATAGTCATAGATATGGATCATTGTGAGGAGGATTGGTGTGCTTCTGATAACAATCTTTGTGGAACTCCGCGTGGTAGCCGGAAGAAGCCAAACATGGGCAGGTAGACCACAGACCGTCTCTCGATGGTCATGCTGTGCCGTGGCCTTGAGAAGAATGGCATGGTCAGAGCATGGCATGGACGCAGTGTGGGCATGGCATTGCAAGTGTGAATCAGACATGGCTGCACTGTATAAATCAAATGGGAAAGACAGATTCTAAACCCTTAGCGGCACGTCATGGCAGGGGAACGGTATGGGCACGGCATGCTATGTGTGAATCGGCCTTTAGTTATCTGCACATAATGCTGCGTGTTGATTGATTTTGACTTTCAGTGCCAGAGGGTTAAAGAGGAGTGTTAATCGTATTTCATTTCATTGGTAGAACATTTTATCTAGTAATCTGAATCATAAGACT
>Ga0209737_10003182_pt1 | contig 11470 bp, 4 predicted proteins | sample TergutCu122P3_FD_187284 | JGI IMG/M metagenome (GOLD analysis project Ga0209737, IMG submission 187284) | Cubitermes ugandensis P3 segment gut microbial communities from Kakamega Forest, Kenya - Cu122 P3 (SPAdes) (version 2) | ecosystem: Host-associated > Arthropoda: Insects > Digestive system >...
ACCTCCACATGCTGCATTTTATATATTTATTCAACAAATATACGTAATGAATATTTTAAACATGCTGCATAATCTCCGTTTTTCCTCTTCAAAATGCCATTTATCTTATAATGCTACCTTTTTTGGTTCTTGTATAATTCACATTTTAAATACAGGGTGTGCTAAAATTTAAATGTAAAATTTCGGCGCCAAATGGTTAAAAATAAAATATCCAGTCAGCACTCTCTATCGGTGAGTTAGAGAAACACACATAAATCAAATACCCAGTAGTAATCAGACCACACCTTGGATGATTGATATACGTTTCCTTGGATTTTATTGTATGTTTTTAATTTCCATAATTTGTGATACCATGTGACATGTAGTGTTATCTAGATGAATTATTTTACATTTAACGTGTGTGTGGATTGAAGGTATGAATCATTTAGAATGTATGTGCCGATTTTATATAAGAGACTATGTGTGTTCACCTCAGGAAGAAAACAGTAGCTTTCGAAACGTTGTGCATAGTGTGGTGTATGTGTTGTTAGGACGATGGTAAAAGTTATTTTACTTACTTATGATGTGCAAAGGGGACGACTTTACCCTGTACCTGCGAGTGAATTTTAATCACAACACATGCAAAAGAAACTGAACGACTCTTCGCCATTTTGTTTAGATCGGTTTAGGGTAGGGCTTGATTACTGTTTTAAGTCAGATAAAATCGGCCACCGAAGTGTGATTTGTTTTGTTATATTTCGGCCGGTCCCGTTTGTTGCGAAACTTATGCGTATTTTGAATTTCGACGGAAGCAATCTGATCAGACAGAGAACAATCACAGCCTATGTCGTGTGGCCTCTGTCTTGACTTCGATGGAAGTAGAAAGTGTTACTGTACATGTAAGAAATAGAATTGACCGTTTCTGTTTCAGTTTTTCGGTAGGTTGGAGTGAAAGTAAAGGTAAAGGTAAAGGTAAATTTGCCTCTCTCCACGCCATGAAGATACATGGGACTTTGATGTGTAGCTGCACTCATATTTAATCTTGGGATTAGATGGAGGTGAGTGGTGGGTTTCATGTCCCAGCTGTTTTACTCCTTGGTAGAGATCTTCTGAACCCATCGAGAAGTAGGCCGGGTGGGCTGCAGAGCCGGTCTTGAGGTTTTGGAGAAGAGAAAATGTCTTGTCAGCATTCGAAATCGAGCCGCGATTTCTTTGTAGTCTAGTCCGTGGCCTATTAGTCACTACCCTGACTGAGCTATCTCAGTTCCAGAGGTGAAAGTGGCAATTCGAAAGGATTCTTGGCGCAAAGGCTAACATTTTTAGAAATAACAGTCTCATTCCTGCTGTGTTATATTCCCGTTCTCATCACTGGTGTATATGACAAATGCGCATTGTGCAAGGAGCCAAGTGAGTACTCGATTGTGTTATTTGGCAAAAATTCAGAGTCGGGTATCCTTGATAGGCTGGCGGACCGAAACTTCTAGCTCATGGGTCTCCAACCCGCGGCGCGCTAGTTTGTATTATGTGGCCCACAGCCACATTATTTAAAGTATTTATTATAAAAATTACACAATTTTTGGAAGTTGGGAGTAACCCTTATCTCCCCCACATGTGACCCGCGAACCAGCCCACAGTACGTGTGTGGTCCTTTGCCATAAAAAGGCTGGACGCCTATGGGCTAGTCTTTAAACTATTCGTGGTTATTACTTCAACTTTTTTTATTTTACCAATAGTCAGTCGGTGGGAGACGAAAACGTGGTCAAGAGTTTTACAAATGCATCGTTCCCACGACGTGACAAGTAACTATCAGTGACAAATGTTAGTCGTCTAGGCCTATAGCAGTCGTGGGAACGTCTAGCGGTAGTCCTCCACGTGATTACTCCTGAGAGTGTAGCTGAACCGCAGGAACGGACCTGCTTCTTTCAAAGACATGCGAAAATTAAAGTGCTGTTGGGTTGCAGAGTCAACGAAAGTAAAATGGCTGTTGTTGGCTATGTCACAGTACGGATAAGCGCTGCTGATATGCTGGCATGTTCACAAAAACAATCTGCGGGAATAGAGCACGATATTCACAATTCAAGCGCATGTTTTCATGTACTAAGGTACATGAAAACTAAGGTACATGAAAACTAAGGTACATGAAAACTAAGGCACTGCATGTGCGTTGATGGGTCGATGAGATGGACGAAGCTTTTATACACTTTAATTAAACCACAATCAAAGTCGCGTCAAACGAACCATACAGGTACTCCCTTATCTGTCGATAATCCATAGATAACAGTTACTGAGAATTGTGCAGAAATTAAAACGTCGGATGTTGCTGAGCTGTACATACAAGTACAAAGGCTGGCAAATGTTGTATGTAATGTTTCGTCACATTTTAATGTCATCTTTCAAAGACGGTGACCTACAAATGGGGATGAATGTCGTGACACTTGTAAAAACAAGTACTGTATGGTAGTCGAGGGGTTCTCAAACCTTTTCGCTGGCGTGCCAAGAAGTGAAATTTGACACTTTAATTGTGCTACCAGTACTTTTTTTTTGTATTTAAATACAAAGGCTGAAATTGAAAAGACTGGCTGACAGCAGGGATAAGTTATTTAATGTTGCCAGCAGTATCGCGTATTAGCAAACATACGTATATGACATGTTGTATGTATTTTTTAAATTTTTTATTCTTTTTTTATATTCCGATTTGTATTAAGGCCGCGTGCCACGGTTAGATAAATCATGCGCCATGAAATTAAGTCTTCAGTATGAAGCACGATACAAAACTGATGAATTTTCGATAAAGCAGCACGCGACTTTTCGAGAAAACTTGCTTTGGAGGATTTACTGAGTATATTATTAGTATCACTGGATCCCATCATACCCGATTACAGAGTTAGTATACAAAGTTCCCACTATAACTCATTAAACCTGCTCTAATGTTCTACCGATCTGTAGTCCTACAGGCGAATTTCAATTTCTGTTGTTGGCCTTTTATTTGTGTGAAGCACTGTAGTCCAGATTCTGCCGGTGTTGTATGTTTGAGATAACCTGAAACTTATGTGTCGGCGCCATGTTTTTATTTCATTATTTAGAAAATACTTGTATAATAAGTAGGTATGTTTATGGTATGTCTACAAAACAAATTTCACATTTCTGTCTGAAATGGTTCTTTGTTGTCTGAAAGCCGGAAAGTGAACATTTCTACACGACCACCTTATTGTTATGTTTAATTTTATATAAATAATATTGTAACAGAACGTGGCTGTTTTAGCAATATATATTGGTTACGCCATTTCGAGACCCTAAAGTAAACTGCGTTTGTGTGACTGCGAACTAACAAGGTCGCATATTCACCATGTTGTTTTTATTACATACCGTGCGAAATCGCGAAGTCGGGGGCTGGGATGACTTCTAGGTTCCATAAAGATCTGTTAGCTGATTAACTTATTTAAAATTTAAAATGGGGTCACACATACACACATAGGCCTACCGTTTTCATGTAAAGAAGGAACTTAGGCTGGAAAGTCGCAGCTCAAGTACAGAAGTATTGCGTTTATTGTACGGTTCCCATAATACTTTTAAGGAAACCCGTATCATTTTCAGAAGTTTCGTCTCAAAACCTAGGACATTTGTGGAAAAGGAGCACATTTTAAAATCAAATTTTCCACAGACGAGCTGCCACTTATAGGCCTACTTATACATACGCAAGTGCTTAATAGGACCACTACATAACTTTTTTTGGCAAATGTGCATTCATTATATTTTGAACAAAACGAAACGGATACAAAAATAAAGTTGTGCGTTTGTAAAGAAATACTGAATTGTATCACAAAGGCAGGCTGTATAACACACACAATCAGTGGCACACTGTTTGTGGGCGATTCACAAACTTTGCTGTTTATCGACACTTGCATGCTACAATTTCACATTATTGCCAACATTGCCAGCCTGGTCGATTCCCACGAACACTCCTACGAAAACTGTCGGTGCTAAACAGTGACCCGCTAACCGTTGGTGTAGGATACGGACAAATTGCATTATTGCGGCGGTGCGAATGAAAATTCTGCCAGATCATAAAGAGGGACACTTGGGCCCCCTGACAAAAGTTCTTGGGACACTGGGACAATTGTTTAAAAAGAGGACAACCCCGGGAAAAACGGGACGAATTGGAACCATAGTTTATTTACATATTCCACGTAACTTGTGCACCCTTCTGAGTTTGTGATGCAACAGCAAATCCATGTCCAGGCCAATCTTGGGAGTCAAAGTTACTCCTGTCATTTGTTCGTACGTGTGAAGAGACGCAGTATTTGTGTTTTATCGTTGGTTAATTTACAGAAAGATTGATACGATGGTTACTGACTGTTCGTCATGAAAAATTAAATATTATAATAAGTGCAGTATAATTCACAAATGTTTGCACTGTAAAATGTGTAGGAAGTTCATTTTTTAAAGTGTTAATTTTCTGAACGAAAGGAACAGTTTATATTAAATGCTTATCATTACGAGACGAATTTTCTCTGTACACGCACTTTTCAAACACTGTGAAACACTGGACTGTGTTCCTGCGGCGCGAGTCATGCTGCTAGAACACTGGACTCGTGGGTTCGAATCCCCATCGAGCTGTACATGTACGAAGAATGTTCAATAATTAAGGCTCCGTAGATCATAAAAGTAATCTTAGGTGTGTACTAAATACACCAAATGTATAAGATCTATGTAATTGTGTTTGTCTGATAATAAAAATAAAATTTCTTAGAAATTAAATTCGAAGTCAATACAATCGTAAATGTGGCTGATTTATTTGACTGAATACCATTATTTTTTCAGCATAATCCCCTAACACATTCATGCATTTGTTCCATCTGGCACGAGTTTAAAAACTTCCGCCGCTGTATAAATCGGGTTCTTGTATTCGAAACCACTTACGGAAAGAAATTTCCATTTCCTCAATATCGTGAAATCGATTCCTCCCACGTGTTGCTTCAGCGACCCGGACAAATGATCTGTTGAATTTTACCCATACTACGAGGAGCTACCTCCTATCGAAAAATAAAATGTATGATTAAATGCGATGTTAGAGGCAAGGGAACCTTGCCCGTTGAACATTCCTCATGTTTAAGTGTGACCCCACTCTGGTCGAGCAAGACTGCTCGGAGCATGTGGAATCAGAATACCGGGATTCCGCAACACACTAAATAGCAAGTGAGGGCAAAATGAAGCCAATCTCAATCGAGGTGTCAGGGAATGATTATGTACTCTTCTGTGGGAGCCAAGGACGCATGAAATGCTTCGAGCAGACTGGACAAAACAAGGGCCGAGCGAACAGCACCAGTCATGTATGTGTCTGCTAGGGCCGCCTCCGACTAGCAGCTGTCTTGTTTTGTTCGATTGGTGTGGGTTGACTCATACATCTTTGTGTATTTATCCGATATACAAAATGCTCGGCCTCAGCGGGGGCATGGTTCTTTGTTACGAATGTTTTGTGTGTGTCAGGATGAGGTCTGTGCGACGGGCCGATTGTTCGTCCAGAGGAATCTTGCCGAGTGTGTGTAGTCTTTGACTGTGATCAGGTGCAACATTAACCCTCAACACCTACAAGGAGTAGGTAGAGGTCGGACTAAGAAGAAGCAATGTTCAACCCGACCCGAGCAGTCTTGCTCGACCAGTGTGGGTTCGCTCTTATTCTTCTTGATGAGTGCTACAGTAAATAGTTCGAATGGAGGAGTTGTCCAGTTAAAACGGGCCATGTAGGCACCGCGACAAATAACACTAACAATGAAGCTGGAAGGGTACTTTGGTCTAAGAGAGTAGTAATTGTTTCATTGCTGTCAACTATACCTTCATATTTACCTCCTGGGGAGAATGTGCGTCATTAAGCAAAACAAGCGAATGTGTGCATCCCTCCCAACAACAGGGAACTTAAGTCATATTGATATATTGCAATGGGCGCAACAGCAAAAGGAACTGTGATGTCGTAAGTTAGGTACGAGCTCTGTGTCACACTTTCGGGAACAGTACGTTTGTGAGGTCAGGTGACTGATGGCTGAAACCGAACAAGGTAGGACATTCCCACACTGATGTTTTAATAGCAATAAAATAAATATGCAGTCTGCATATGTAAGGGAAACATGTCGAGCAAACAGCGTATCAACAACTTTACGTGAATCTGAAGGCAAATGTGAACGATTTAAAAATGTTAACAGTAAAGAACTATAATTAAATGGCATAGATATATTTATCTTTTGTTTTCTTCGATAACTGGTGTTTGTTGTCTTTTACTTCAATTTTTCCGACTCTCCATATTCTTTACTTGGTACATTTCGGGGTTTACAAAAGGGGACCTCATCCGCAATATGTGATACAGACGATTTATTGAGTTGTGCAGAATGGCGAGAAGATACGAAATGTACTGTATGTATAACGTCAACATCTGCATCCTGTACTTTTCTCAAATGGTCGTACCGGTTAAACCACAGGGGGATCACATTTTTAATTGCTGCTTACAGTTGTGCTTATGCAGTGTTGTTAGTATTACTGCGCCACATGTTACTTCGCACAGCATCTGTGGCCCATCGGGCTTTGCCATATTTTTCGCCATCGCTTCATAAACGGCATGATTTTCGGAAACAGACGTATTGATACGAAATGTGTTTTAATTTTCTGTACAAATTTTATTCGAAACTCTTTCATTTCAGGAAGAATTGAGCGCGATATTACTGTTAATGTACATGTCGTCATGCAAAATGCCAGATATTTTTATTGGATTTTAACGAAACTTGAATTTTCTGGACACATTTTAATGAAAGTCTCCTGTGTAAAATTTCATGCTAAGCTGTCTAGCAGGAACTGAGTTGTTGCATGCGGACTAACGGGCAGGCGTGACAAAGCTAATAGTCGCTTTCCTCAAATTTGCGAACGAGCCCGATGAACATTTCGAATTTCCGATTAAAATTTCTTCCCACTGTTGTGTGGACGTCAAGTGCGTAACAAAGTTCTCATTTTAATTGCTCAGCTGATTTCAATCTGTTTGCCCAGTGAATTGGTGTTTTGGAAGCACATTATTTTTTTTATTTTTTATTTTTTGCCTTCTTTGCATGAAGCATATAAAATTAACTCACAACGGGGATGTCGTGTTTATATGTGTTCGGCCATCTTAAAAGTTAGGTTCGCAGCAAAGGGATTTGCGGATTCGATTAAATAAGTTAGTGCATAATGTTAGGGCACCTAGGCTCAGCTTTGTAGAGGAAGAGGTTCTTTCTGTAATAGGTTTATGTAAGGTTCGTCTTTTATACTTCAATATCCTGTCAATTCCTGTAAAAATTACGTGTTTGGCAACAGTTATGACGCGGAAAATGTGCTAGAGCCTGAGACTATCTGCTTGCAGGGTTAATAACGCATTTTGTTGGAGCAAAGAAGAGGATATTGTGCAATAATTATGTATTTTTGTGATGAAGTCCAAACTAAGAGTGTTTCGGAATGTCATACACCTTTGTAAAAACCCCATGGAACTGAATTAGTAGTAGTTGTTTAAATGTTACTTTTGTTTGTACCTGACCATTATAAGCCATACTCTTCTTGAAGCCATAGTTTCTCAGAAGTGGCTCATTATTAAGGAAATAAAATGTAGACAACATGTACAGCTTTCCTTTGGCTTGTCTTACTGTTCTGTTTCTGTATAACAATTTTTGTGGCAGTGCATTTGTTTTTTTTTTTTTTGCAATAAATAAAAAAGATGATATGTAAAAAAGCAAGGAACACATTCTTAAACTGTGTACTCCACTGGTGTAAACCTTTCCACCCTTGTGTAGTTTTGTCAGTGAAACGCTTACTCTAAGTTCCATAAAGTAGTGCCATCTGGTGCCCCTTCCTGTTTACAGCCAATGACATTGTCTCTGCAGGGTTCAAAGACAACTCTGCCAAGAAATTCAAAATTTTAATTTGTACACCATTCACTCATATATATGAATGTCGTGAATAAGAATACACAGCGGTTGATGCAGTTTTAAGCTGTGTGATTTGCACTTCTGTTTATACATCTTCCAGTCTCTTCATTAATTCAAACAAATGAAAGCTGTAGAATGACATTTTTTGTCATGTTTTGCTGCTTATGAACAATTATATTATATTGCTTGCAGAGGATCCAGGAGGAGGTGGTGGTGGGGGTGCTGGTGGTGTTATGTGTACAGGAGTGGGGGCAGGAGATGGAGTTCAAACTGATGACAGCTATTCATCCTCACACACTTCCAAGTCAACAGATACCACATTATCCTCCTGTGATCTCAGTAACAGCAAGTACCTGCACAAGAAGTTCAAGAAAATGGCAACAGCATCACCCATTGCTGCTCCTCACCAAGGGGTCACTGCCAATGACACAGTGGTGAATGGTGTTGCATTTAGTCCTGTGACAGCAGATGAATCTGTTACTGCAGTGTCTAAGATGTCAGATGCTTTAAAAACTGCCAGTATGACTGAGGGGTTAAAAGGTAAAATAGAGACTGAAAGTGGTTTATCCCCCCAAGCTACATCAAGAGGTGCCTCTCCTTCGATGTTAGCAACAACATCTACAGTTCCTTCTGCAACAGTCTCCTTAAGCAGCTCTTCATCTTTGTCTTCATCATCATCAGTGCCTCAGCAGGGACGTTATGTGTGTCCATATTGTAAACTAGCATGTGCCAAACCGAGTGTTCTCCAGAAGCATATCCGTGCCCACACAAATGAACGACCTTATCCCTGCACACCGTGTGGATTTGCTTTTAAAACAAAAAGTAATTTATATAAACATTGCAGATCAAGAGCACACGCTCTAAAAATGGAGGAGGAGGGTTCCAGTAGCGGAACAAAATTTAACTTGCCGTCTGCTGAGTCATCAGATGTCGAAGATGACGAGGATGAAAATTACAGCAACAATACTCCACCACTGCCATCTGTTAGCATCAGCTCAATGACAGCTAACACAACAGCTTGTGGTAACAATTTAAGCACATCTTCAAATATTCATACTTACATTACAGCGACTACAAAAGTAACGAATACCACAACTGTTACTACAATCTCAGCTATATTGTCAACCAGTGAAACTAACAACAATCAAGACAAACCAAGGCAAATCTACAAACCAAAATTCCATAAAGCAGCATTGTACCAAGAGGAAGAGCAGCAGCAAGCAGCAGCAGCAACAGAGCTCGAAATGACAGCTAAAGTAAAAACAGTCAATAACAACCCTGCCACAACTCTTCAGTCACCAGCTCTGTGTACCAAGAATCCATCTACATCCCAAGTAACTCCAACTTCGATGCAGATCTCTAGCCTTAAGGCTTCACCTTCCCCAATGCCAGAGTTTCTCCATCAACACATCAATAAGATAATCAGTGACAACCAAGCAATTGTAGAGACTGTAGATCCACACTGGTCAAGGAAATTTCTGCAACGTCAGAGTAGCAGAGAGCAGCTGAGGGAAGGATCACCTGGCAGTCCTTTATCTCCTTTATCCTCGCCAGGTACTGATGTAGCAGCACAGTGGTCTAAAAGTCTTTTCCATCGACAGATGTCACTAAATGATCCAGTTATGTGTGGCAACTCAGACTCTGAGAGAGTTAAATCATCTCTACAGCAGTCAGCACAGTCAAAACTTGCACTAGCCCTTCTTCGACCCAGTCGACATGAGTCGGCTTCTTTATCACCAAGACCTCCTGATAGTCCTTTATCCATTGTCTTAACCACACCTGAACCATCATATCAACAACCTCTGAATCTCTCAACAACCAACAATACAAACAGCAACATGAGCGGTGATGAACCAATCTCCACTATGCATCGAAAGCGTTGTTTTTCTGAAGGCTTTGCAAACACTGGAACTGGACGGAGTCATTCTCTGAGTTTATCGGCTGTTCTCAAGGATCGTAATATATTAGGTACTGCAAATTACAACTGTGCACAATCCAATGCAAAACTTACAAGAATGGATAGCACTGGCACTAACATGTCCTGTACAGAAGGTGGACAGAAGAATCATCATACTAATGAAAAGCTCTTATACCATCCACAGAATCCTGAAGGCTCAATAATTAAGGATCTACTCCTGAAAGCAAGAGGCGTAGCAACGGCAGGAATTACCCCAGCTTCTGGGGTTTACCTGACAGGAATGGTAGACATCATTTCAAATATAGAAACTCCCAGCAGCCTACCATCCAGTAATGTGGCCTACCTCCAGTCCTCTAGCAGTTCTGAGGATGATATGTATCTTTCAAACTCCCAGTATGTATGTGCATTATGTAAAATACCATTCCGAAATGCACAGAATTTAGAAATTCATCAGCGGTATTACTGTAAAGGGGAAGTATGTTCAAAATTGATGAACAGTAGATCACCACAACACAGTCCAAATGCCACAACGAAGTATGGTACAGTTTCATCTCATTCTTTAGATTTACAGCCACAGCTAGTTGGAGATGATGAAGATGTTGTACACATGGGTGGACGTACAATGAAAGGTTCTGGACTGCAACCATTAAATGTTGCCAAGGTATCTTCCAAGACAGGGAGACAAGAATTTAAATCATCACCATTAACACCTCCGTCAAGGGATAGTGGGAAAACGCCAAATTTAGTGGTGCCTCCTTTCCCATCACCAGGTCCCCTTCTCGGGAATACACCTCTTGTGGACAGCTACCACCATCAAGTCATAATTCAACAGCAGAAGAAGAGGGAAGATGCTGATAATGAAGAAATAATTGAGGATGTACATCACAGAGGGCCTTTTGTGAAGAGGCGAAGACTTGATTCAGAACTTTCAAGAGACACCAGCTCAACAACATCATCTCCTGACATCAGACCACTGTCAACCACTCCACTTTCTGGCATTATATCACCCTCAACTACTACTCTGAGATCCTTAGAAGAGCTTTCCAAATGTCCAATGCGCCCAAATTCTCTACAGATGTTTGGAGGAGAGGTTCAGATTCTTGATGGTGCTGGTGAAACAAAGACCATGAGAATTGAACCATCATCCCGTGGAAGCAAGAGTCCAGGAGTACCTGGAGTTGCTGCTGATCTGATTCTAAGTCTTCCCAATCACCTTCATCCTGGGGGGGTTTTGATGTCTTCTGCAAGCAGTAAAGGAGGGGCAGCTGAGTGTGATGGTGAAGTAGTACCTGGAAATGTTTCTCCTCACATTGTTGTTACAATCGCAAGATCTGGGCTTCATTCTGGTGGAACAATTGTCCAGGTGCCACAAAAGTCATCCAATAATTCTGGTACTGTCACCAGTGGGCTTGTGAAACCTCCTCGGACATCAGGTGGCAGCATCAATCCTACGAATGCCCCCAGTCCAAAAAATGTTACATCACCACTTCCAAAACAGCAACAAAAGAATGTCAGTGGTGGCGGAATGATACTGAATTCTGCATCTCCATATTGTACTGGAACACTCCTAACGTCAAATACAAACACAATCACTAATACCTTTCCTGATACAACGAGACTTCTTGTACCCATTGTG
>Ga0209737_10003185_pt1 | contig 11465 bp, 8 predicted proteins | sample TergutCu122P3_FD_187284 | JGI IMG/M metagenome (GOLD analysis project Ga0209737, IMG submission 187284) | Cubitermes ugandensis P3 segment gut microbial communities from Kakamega Forest, Kenya - Cu122 P3 (SPAdes) (version 2) | ecosystem: Host-associated > Arthropoda: Insects > Digestive system >...
CCTTGTTCAGTCCACAGGTTAAAAAATTTTAAAGAAGAAAAACTGTCAGTATGCAGACACATGCTCAACTGCCACATGCATGTAAAGTATTATTTTCTTTTAAATTATATGCATTTCAAATACTTTCCTCTTGCATAATTTGGATATTTGTTGACTGTATACTTATATTTATTCCTGCACTTTATTTTGCACTTTTTGTTGTAAAATTATTTACATTTAAATTTATTTACATTTAAATATATACAACTATAGCAGGGTTAGTATAGTTTGTACAGTGACGATGCTATGGCTGGACGTCTGAGAAATGTGGTTCAAATCCTGGCAGGGGCAGAAGATTTATTTATTCTCTGATATATCCAGACTGGCTGCAAGGCTCACCCAGCCTCTTGTTCATGGGTAATGAGGACTCTTTCCCCAGTGGTAAAGTGGCACAGTCACGAAACTGACCACTCATTTCTAACTAGTGCCAGTGTTAAGAATGAGTGAAGCTATATCTCCACTTTTCAATGTTCATATGCATACACAGGCACAAGTGTAACAACTGTGGAACTTGTGGCCTGCATTTGCCAACCTGTCTCACTGAATTTATGCAGAATTGACACCAGTCTAAAAGAAAGGTTGAAAACCTATTAGGACAGTAAAAGGTGAAGGTAAAGTTGTCTTTGTCCACACCCTGACAACATATAGGGGGAGAAAAGTTATAGCTCCAGTCAGGCTTAAACTACACACTAAACTGAAGTAAGTGGACATCATCATGCTTCGGCTGCTGTCCCTCCGAAAAAGTGCTCTGATACCCACAGAATAGGAAGCTGTATGTGCCCCAGGGTCAGTCTGTATGTTTTGGAAAGTTACGCGATACAAGCAACTCAGTACCGTGGCTAGGTCACAGGCTAAATGACCAGAGAAACAGGGTTCAGTTCGTGTGCAGGAAGAGGCTTTTCTCTTTGTAACCATGGCTGACCAGGTTCCAGGATATGATGCTAACAACCCACTTCCACCTAGTGGTGATGGTTAGAAAGAATATAGCTGTAACTCATCAAGGCCAAAGCTCCTGCTTTCTAAGCTGTTCACGTGTCTTTGATGTTAGTTTAAGAAGCAATCTGAAATTGGGGGGGGAGGCTGGAAGAGAATTTCTGATCATTTACAAGTGAGTATATTTGCATTTATTCTGCAACAGCATTCATTCACTAAAGCTTGACATAACAAATATCAGCCATGCATATCATCAACATTTCTACAGAAACAGCTGTAAGAACAGTCAACAAAAATACTTACATACTGGTTTCCATGGCCAGTTTTAAAAATAATACAACTACACAATACAAACATTCAAAATACATCAACATTAACATAACATAGATCAAAATCTGAAATGAACAGTAATCCCTTGGTGGTCTGGATCCCCTGATGGTCTGGTCAACTGGGAACTGAAAATAACCTGATCCATGGGTGATCTGGTCAGTGGTTCACACCATCTGGCGGAATCCCAAGAGAATCTGTCCCCTGAGATGTGTGGCATGGGTGAAAGAGGAAGAGGCAGCCAGTCTTTGTTTACCTCCTCTGTATAACAACAACAACAACAACAACAATAATAATAATAATAATACCACCACCAAGTTATACTTTAGCTTTGAGTGATAATTTCTTTTATATTACCTAACCATGGAGTTTCCCCTCAGTGGTCCAGATTTCCAGGTCATCCAGACCAACCTTAACCCTTGCAGCATATATGACAAGAGGGAACACTGTATGAACACTGGAAAGTATGAATCTTTTTAATAATAGACACTAAGTGTAGTATCATACTAGAATACGTGTATATAAAGCATACCACTACATCAGGAAGAGTGAATTTGAAAATTACATTCAAGTACACTTCCCACAGTTAAAAGACCTACAAGGACTGATCATTTAATTCCGGGACTGATTTTTTTTCAGGGAAGCTACAATACGCAGTGAAGTGGCAACAAGGCAGGACAGGTGGCAGCTCTGTGCAAGTGTACTTGCATAACTGGAAACTGGTATCTTCCCGTATTCGCTCTGTGGAAGCCTCTCAGTGAATGTTTACCTGCAGTGTGCGTAGCATCTCACAATGGAGGAGAAAGTTTAGCAGCGTGTGTGCATCAATTTCTGTTTTTGTCTGGGGGAAAACTGGTGCTGAAACGTACAAAATGCTGCAAGCAGCTTTTGGAGAGTCCTGCGTAAGTCGATCAAGACATCTGAGTGGTATTCCTGTTTCAAAAGTGGATGCCAATCCTTTGAGGACGACCCCTGCCCAGTCAGGCCGTCCACCTCCCACACTGAGGAGACCATGGCACATGTGCGAGAAATCATTCATGCTGACCGATGTCTATCAGAGAGGTTGCAGAGGATGTTGGAATAGCATTCGGTATGTGCCAGAAAATTCTAACCGAGGAATTGCAAATGAGACGTGTGTCAGCGAAATTTGTGCCCCATCTCCTGAAGGCAGAGCACAAGGACGATCGCACGTGAGTTTGCACTGACCTCCGTGAGCGAGCACAAAACGATCCCAACTTCATGTCCTCAGTAATCACTGGTGACGAAAGCTGGGTTTATGGGTATGACCCAGAAACAAAGCAAATGTCCTCCCAGTGGAAAACTGCATCATCTCCTCAATCAAAGAAAGTGTGGCAGGTGAAGTCCAATGTCAAGACTATGTTGTTTGCATTCTTCGACATTGGTGGGCTCGTTCATCATGAGCACGTCCCTAGAGAACAGATGGTAAATAAGGAATTCTACAAAACAGTCCTGCAACGCCTCCGCGACGCTGTGCACAGACATTGCCCTTAGAAGTGGCATTCCAGCAATAGGATTCTGCAACATGACAATGCCCCTGCTCACAGGGCTGTCACAAACAAACGAATTTCTGGTGAAACACAACATTCCATCCCTCCCACACCCTCCCTACTCCCCTGACCTTGCTCCGTGCGACTTCTTCTTGTTCCCGCAACTGAAGAAAACAATGAAAGGTCGCCAATTCGATGATGTTGAAGAGATTCAAGCCAGCATGACGAGACAAATGAGGGCTATTACAAAAAGTAAATACCAGAGGTGCTTTCGTCAGTGGCAGGAACACTGGAATAAGTGTATACAAGCACATGGACACTACTTGAAGGAGACAAGACCAACTAGCCGTTAAGTCTACTCTTTCACTCATAAAAAAATCAGTCCCAGAATTAAATGATCAGTCTTTGTGCAAACAGTGGTACAGAAAATGCTTCTTCTAATAAAAAATGTAACATACTGTAAAATATGCAGTCATGCCATGATTATTCACCATTCATACCTAATGGGCTGAATTTTAACATGGATGGCCATGCATAAAAAACTTCTGTATTTGTAAAAAATGTTTACTGAATAATTTTATATTCAATCAATTTTTCAAAAATGTGTAAGGCAAAAATCACGTAGATATGTGATTTAAATTCAAAAAATAACAGCTGATTGTATATAACATACACTGTACAGCACTGGCTGTGAAATCAGTGTAGAAAACTATATGCACTGCATTTACTATATTCTGTATACAGCAATCTCTAATCATGTCAGGAGTTTATGCTCCAAAGAAACAATGGGAGTGGTAAAACTGATGCCTGAAAAGGAACTGTGGGTTAGGGGAACCCCAGTGCCAACACTCATCAAAGCAAAGTTTCCTATTCTGTTACTTTGGCAGTAAGTAAGAACAAAATTTTTAAAATAAAATGTAAAAATAATGCCATTAACAAACTTGTTCCCAGCATGTGGATCTCTTATTGTTGAAGCCACTGATTTCCTGTGTGCACATTTCAATAAACCGTAAATAAATAATAAAGACAATGTTAGTCAACAGAGCTATCATTTATTATACAAACAATATTTGCCTTTATAAAATGCTACATGTTTCAACACCTAAGGGTCACCATCAGGCATGAATTAATTAAAAGAAGGGCAGTCAAATATCCTAATTGTCATTCCTATGAAATATATCTCTTTCTTACAAATTTATCTATCACAATAACGTTGTAAAAAAGATTCCTCTGTCACAAGAATGACAATTTCAAGATATTTCACATCCTTCCTTTTTATTTATTCATGCCTGATAATGACCCTTATGATTCAAAACATGTAGCATTTTGTAAAGTCAAATACTGTTTTTATAGTAAAACACAGGTGTATTGAATAAATTTTCCTCTCTAAAGAAACTGTAGATACTTGAAATTTATGGTTGACAGATTGCTGTATATTCACATATCACAATTAGGTTTATAAAATTATATACATATATATATATGTGTGTGTAATTCTACATATTCATATCTTACTTCATATATATATCAAAAGTTCACCTGTAATTTCTAACAAGGCCCCATATGGGTAGTGACATCAATCACTCGCAGGATTTCAAGAGCACTTTACAACAAATCATACATCAGCTAAATGTCCCATCATGGCTTAAGAAACCACTGAAATTTTCCAGCAACCATGCATAAGGTTAGCCTTACTTCCACAATGTGAGAAGTGCTCATGCAAAACGAACTTCAAGTCCAACAACTGAGTCTCAACAGACTGGAATGGTTTAACCCTTTCAATGCCAAAGACAAGCAGCAAATTATGTCTGTTTAGGGCCAAGCAGTTTTTGGGAAATATACGGTGCACCACAAAAAATGCATATATTTATGTTCTTACTGCTGGCACAGTGATGAAAAGAAACTTACTTGAACTCTGTAATCCTGCAGACATAACCTGCTGCATTTATTGGCTTTATATTAGAGTATGAGATGAATCATGAACAGTCTCTCTGGGATGCTCCAGCAATTGCAGATTTTCTTAGACATGTATAATGAAGATGCTGGTACTCAAAGGATTAAGTGACATCTTGCATAAAAGAGATCAAAGGACATTTTCTGTCACAGCACTGGATAAAATAAAAGAACTCATTATTGTAGGAATGAAATAAAAAAATTAATTTCTGGAGTACTGAACTGATATTATGGTTGTATGCTGGCTTCTCACTGTACAGCCTCACTTAGGTTCAGTACCAGATGACTTCACGTGAAGGACGCAAGACAAGCATACTGCCCGTCTCAAAAATGGCATGAGGGCTGTCTACCAGTGACAGAAGTTACCAGACTTAACCAAATATAAGAAAAGAATTTTTTCTAATTAAGCTGGACAGTCGGGAGGTTGCCTTGTAAGCTCATACAAAGTTAAATATATTCTGTATAGGCATTTTACTGATAACTGAACATGGTGCAGTGGGTAGTGGGGGCTTTATACAGGGTTGCGTATATTTGGCTAAATGCAGTATTTCAGCCCTTGCTTAAATGTTCAGTTCACACTCACGAAATATATTTGAATAAGTTCCAAAGTTTAGTCACCCAGAGGGGTGCACAAATCCCATGTTCCAGTTCACCCGGGTGACTAATTTTGTTAGGTGGTACCTAATATTTATGGGTCCTCAGAATGGCTTGTGCTTCTTGTCACCTTCGTGATACCTAGAATTTTGAAATGTCTTGTAGGTTTTTGGAAAATACGTGGGTTCCTGATTAGTAATGCTAGTTTTCAAAACTGTGTTAAGTCTGTGAGTAATGTAGTGGTCTTTCATGAAACTAATGGCTGAGAAATAACTGGCAGTGCACTGCCACCAAGTGGGTGAGATACCAGGTGCCGGTGCCAATGAGGGGGTGGTGATGGCACCTGGGCTGACCACATGTGACAAACCAATCTTCAGACATTCCCTGCAGTGGTTTCTGTATTGCAGATGTGTGTTAAAAATACGATAAAAATAAAACTGTACAAACAGCACTCCTGTTCCAGAGAACTGTTTCAATGGTCGACAATTTCAATACATCACATATACAGCAGCATGATTCTGCACAGTATTCAGCACTAACAAGCAAAATGGAACAACTTTAATAATATAACACGTATGTACAGTGGCTGATATTAAATGCTATAAATTTCTGGTTCAAAATTAAAACACTGTCTTCTGCAAAATTATGCTTCAATGCACTGCCATGTTAATGGGTTGACAAAGATGTGTATACAGCTGTCCCTTACTGACAGTTTTCTAAAAGTATATGAACTACAAGATAAGTTTCCTGAACTCTTACCAATTAGTGTGAGAACCCCTGAAGCAGAAAACTGCCTAAGAGTGGTGAGTTATTCTGCGTTTTGTCACCCCTGTTGATAAAACTGACCTGCGGACCTTCTTGTGGCTACTGGTTATAGAAGTGCCAATCAACCATTGTCAGATTGGAAATACAGACAGGCATGAATTATGATTCCAGTTCTTTTAGGAGAGGAGGATGGAGCCCATATACTTACATCCTGTTTGGCACTGACACAAATGGGCAGTTTCTCCCCAACACCACCCCCAAACAAATGAAGTTGAAACCATATCAGCTCATAGTTCTTGTAATCTAAATTATGGGAAGTCTTTTAGTTTGACTTTAACATTACAAAATATATAAACTTTTCAATATCAAATTATGGAAATTTATTCCAAAATTTTGTTTATATAGCTGTAATCCAAGACAATGTGAGTTTTATATTATGAATATTTTAAATATATTCAATTCCTTGACTGATACCAACTTCCCACTGTCCAGATCTGTTATTTCACTTCTCTTTTATTTTCCAAGAACTGTGACTGTTTATGACCTGATGATGTATCATATTTCCACTGCTACTTTATATTTATATTACAATTTTAATGTAATGAGCATATTCTTATGATTTCATCATTAACAGTAAGGAACACAGATGATCTCAGGTCTGCTGGATTTATACATGATATCAAATTTTCACATCCAGTTTCCCTTGACTGACATAATGCCAATAAATCCTTCACATTCTCTAAACCATGCAGTGTGATACATACACGTGAGAAAGACCAACAAGATGCACACTTTTCTTAAAAACTTATTTCACTTAATTTATCTTCGACATGTTTTGAACAAGTAATTGTTCATCATCAGGACATACTATTACCATGCTAAAACAAATTAATAAAACCACACTATTAATTCCATTTGAACAATTATACATTCAATCATACTACCACCACACACAACTCATACTGGAACAAAACACAGGCAAGTAAAACCCTATGTATCAACCGATCCTTGACCTACATATTACGTCACCACATGCCATGCACACTGATCAATACTCCCACTTTACCATTGCCTAGACCCAGTATCATTCGTATCGTGTCAGCAACTAGACTCCTCTTAAGATGGTATGTACAAAATTTTAATACATTAAAAGATGCTATTGCATTTTCTGAAATACTTTTTAATGTAATATCTTTCAAAAAAATTTTAATGTAAGATTTTAAACCCCTACATCACAATCCAAAAATTTAAATACTTTTAATGACACTGTATGAACATCTAGACAATTCATATAATTTTAATATAATTTCAGCATGGTGAAATACTGTAAGCTGCTTGCACAGAACTCCTCCTGATGATGAACAATTACTTGTTTGAAACATGTCGAGGATAAATTAAGTGAAATAAATTATTAAGAAACGTGTGTATCTTGTTGGTCTTTCTCACGTATATCCAATAAATCCATCCAGGTCCCTCTTTTAGAATGGATGGATACAGAATGAGTTTCAATGTATAATATGTATATTATAAAAGCTAACTATGGTGCACCTTCATCAAAAAATTCAAAATGAATTCTAAGAAAATGCTTATTGCTACAGATCTTAATTTTTGCAAGTAAATTTTACCCTTGCCACCTGTATTTTTAATATTTACACAGACTGACTTCACATATACAAATGCACATTAAAAAAATGCTCCTAGAAATTCAGGTTATCTACTTAGGCAATATGAACATTTACTGCATTTTTAAGACATGCTGCACAATTTGTTTTATTATCCACAAATCCACAATTATTTCATAATTTTATCATTTTCTGCTCAAATAATACTCAATTTTCTCATAAATAATGCACTAAAATTCAAATATCAACCTGGTCATTTAAAGGTTAAAAGTACATGGTCACTAGCCACTCACAGAACGTATGTATTTAAAAATAACTGCCATCACAAGAGCTCAGAATTTGAGATACTTGTCCTGTAGGCTTCGGATGAAAGGGGCTTGCTGCAAGTCATGAGCAGATTGATTTCTCCGGAACATAATGGGACAATCAAGAGAGATGCATTCAATGGCTTCAGGACGTCCACAACATGACTGGCACACCTGAGATTCAAATTGAAGTTTTCATTACAGAACAGAACACAATCACTCACATGTAGGCTACATGTATATTATTCCTTTCTCAGCAACTTTTATTCTGTACTTGACTGGATGGCTTCAGTGCCATAACAGAGTCCCCAACAGTAATATGTGAAGATAAAACTGCTTTAATCAGAATATGCATTATATTGCTCACTATTACCTGATTTCTTTATGATTATCATCATATGAGTGTGCAGCACAGTCAGCAATTTTTAGATGGGTGCTGTGCACTGCAAATTAACAAAACACTTCTTAAAAATTCCCTAACTCCTGAACTAATTTACCTATACATGCCTGAAATAAAGTGAGGATAGAAATATAGAGGAACATTCCATATCATTTACATATAATCAACTTGTCACCACAAACACTATCAGACACTTTGAACTCATACTTCTTTGAGTAATACAGTTTCAGTTTTTCAAGGCAGATGTTTAAATGATAGTTGTCTTTTGTGGTTTCACACCATGTATTGTTTTGTTGTGCTTGTTCCACTCTTCTGAAGGGACATACTGCCTCCATTCAGGGTGACTGAACTGCTTCAGGTGGATACAGTATTAAGGGGGTGGAAGAAAATGTGTCAATTACATAGGAAGGTTTCAGAGAATTTGGACAATGACAGTCAGAAGGGGGAATTTACAACAATTACAGAAATTCCCTCAAACCCTCTGACATACCAGATGCATTTTTTTCCATCCCATCACTTCAACATCCACCTGAACTGGTGATAGCATATATCCACCACAAGAAAAGAGGACATTTCCCATGTATCTTACATAAAAAAACATGACATATTAGAGGTGGGGGGGAAATAAAAGAAAAAAGATAACATATCAACATTCACAATTTTATTATATAAAACTCCTTCTCCATACTTCTCTGCTATAAATTCTTTAAATTATTAAATTCTGAGTGAGATGTTCTTTAAGTGTTCTTTTCACAGAGTTTTAAGTTACTCACAATTTCTCCACTGATGTTTTCTGAGACAATCTGAAAGATCAATAACTGTTTTTATTTTTGAATCAGACATATTTCTTTAAAAATATAGAAATTTTCTGCATTTTCAGTACCATTAAACTATGAAAAACTTCAAGAAATAACAAATAGTCAAAAACCCAGATATCTACAAATTAAAAAAAAAACATGATTTTCTAGAGTTCCCTTGATATACTGAACAACAGTCTCTGCTACTTCATTTGATTGTTGGTGCACTTCAATTAACTTTGACTGTAGACCATCATTTTTCCAAAGTACTGGATTACAACAGGAAACACCTTCACAGCATTGTTGACTGTGTCTGTGGCAAGTATGACACTGTGCTATTTTTTAACACCTGCATTACGTTTTCAATAGCATAAGGTTCAATTCACAAGGCTGCTTCTGTCTTTGTTCACGCACTTCAAAATCTGCAGGCTATTTCAGAATCAGGAAATAATGTTTTGAATAGAACAGAAGTGCAGCTCACTCTCTCATAACTACTATATCACACGGTATGAAATTAAACTGCATCTTCTGCCGCTAATACGGCATCATCCGATTTGCCTCCCAATGCAGTAAAAAATGTGTTACTTTTGGCAAAATCATTTTACCTCTAACAGCTTTCTTGTGCTTCCTGCATTCCATGTGGGCTTGAAGATCAAGAGGATCCTTGTTTGCCACAGACACTTAAGTTCCTTGTCTACAAACCAAGCTTTTGGCTTCCCACTTGTCGTGACAAATTCAGAAACACAAATTCGTCTCTTTAGTTTGTCTGTGAATTTATGCTTTCTTTTCCTCATTGTAGGAATGCAATAAAAAAGAAACATGAACCGAACAACATACAACACAACCTCCACTGCACTGCTGACAATTCAAAATGGACCGAACTGGGCTCTGCCAGCATGCATTCAGATCCACCAGAATTGAGTGAAAATAAATTCTGAAGTTGAAATGTGGCCTACAAGAACTACAAACTATTATGTGTGTAATGACCGCAGAAAAACTAAGTGTGACTATCGACAAAGGCCAAAACTCCGGACATTTTTGGAAAATTAATAAATCCCCTCAGATGCAACTCTGAAGCCTGTAAAAGAGGACATGTCTGGAAAAACCTGGATGTAAGGTAAACCCAACCTGAACGAACTACAGGGGTGCTGATAAGTCCTTAGCCTGACCTACTTCCCGATATATTTTGTTAGATGGTGAGAATATTTCATTTGATGCTAGTCTTGTTATACAAGGGTGTATCCAAATGTTCCAGGACAGTACTTGTAAAAAGAAGTTTGCTTACCTTGGATGTTAAATTCCTCCATCACCTTCAAAGTACTACCCTTTTGCACGAATACGGCGGTCCCAGCGTTTCTGTCATGCTTGGAAGCATCCCTGGAAGTCCCTTTTTGGAATTGTGTCAAGTACCCGCTGTGATTCCTCTTGAATCTCTTCAATGGTGTCGAATCTTCGACCCTTCATCCGAAGCTTCAGCTTGGGGAAGAGGAAAAAGTCACAGGGGGCCAGATCGGGTGAGTATGGGGGATGGGGAACCACTGTCATGTTGTTCTTGGCCAAAAACTGCGAAACTTTAAAGGACCTGTGAGCCGCAGCATTGTCGTGGTGGATAATGAGGTTCTGGTTTTGCCATTTCTGTGGCCTCTTGTGCCGCACATTTTCATGTAACCTTCTTAGAACATCACAGTAGAAGTCTGCATTGACCGTCATTCCAGGTGGAACAAATTCCCAGTGTACGATCCCCTCTTGGTCAAAGAAACAAATGAGCATCGTCTTCAATTTGCTTTTTTGCATACGTGCTTTTTTGGGTCCTGGAGACCCAGGACTCTTCCATTGCGAAGATTGCAGTTTTGTCTCTGGGTCGTAAGCATAAATGATGCTTTCATCGCCTGTGTTGACATTCAAGGGGAGTGTGGGATCGTTTATCACAGTTTCCTTCAGTTCCTGACATCACTACTCGACTGTCTTTCCGATCCTGGGTCAACACTCTCGGCACAAACTTCGCTGCATTCCGATGCATGTTCAGCTGTTCTGTGAGAATTCGCTGACAAGATCCATAACCAATTCCAACCTCTGCACAGAGATCATGTATGGTACGACGACGATCCTGATTGTCAGACGCCCGTACCTGTGCCACTTTTTGAGGGGCTTGTTGCCATGCTTGGCCGACCCGATCGATCATCATTAGCAGTCGAAGTTCTGCCATTCTTGAAACGTCCAAA
>Ga0209737_10003186_pt1 | contig 11461 bp, 22 predicted proteins | sample TergutCu122P3_FD_187284 | JGI IMG/M metagenome (GOLD analysis project Ga0209737, IMG submission 187284) | Cubitermes ugandensis P3 segment gut microbial communities from Kakamega Forest, Kenya - Cu122 P3 (SPAdes) (version 2) | ecosystem: Host-associated > Arthropoda: Insects > Digestive system...
AAGCGTCCAGACTCCCATGGAAACACAGGATGTTGGCCGCCTAATACGTCCCCATGCGTCCACATGCGTCCCCATACATCCAACGAAGTTGTTGGCATTCTCGTTGGCATTTGGCATTGTGAAAAACCGATACCAACAAGGGCGATACCAACATGAAGCTGACGGATGTGTTTCTGCGTGGCCTAAAGACGACGGGAAAAGTGCAGAAGTTTTCCGATGGCGGCGGGCTGTACCTCTGCCTGTCTCTTTCGGGGGCAAAGCTCTGGAGGATGGCTTACAGATTTGAAGGCCGGCAGAAAACACTAAGCTTTGGTGCTTACCCCGCTGTGAGCCTCAGGCTTGCCCGTCAGAAACGCGAAGAGGCCAAAGAGCAGCTTGCCCATGGCATTGACCCTGGGGCGCATAAGCAAGCCACCAAGGCCGCCATTCGGGCCGAGACAGAAAACGGATTTGAAGTGGTTGCCAGAGAATGGCATGCAAAGCAGATGGGTTCATGGGAGCCGTCGACGGCAAAAAAAATCATTCGCCAGCTTGAAAAAGACATCTTCCCTCCCATTGGCGGTCATGGCGTGGCTTCAATTGGCGCGCCAGAGCTGCTTAAAGTGCTACAGCGGATTGAAGACCGGGGCGCCCTGGATACCGCCCACCGCTGCAGGCAGTATTGTGATGCAATTTTTATGTACGCCATAGCGACAAACCGCGCCCAAAACAACCCTGCTGCCGTGCTCAAAAGGGCACTCAAACCCACTAAAACAAAGCATCTTGCAGCCATCGTGGAACCTAAAGAAATAGGCAGGCTGCTCCGCGACATAGACGATTATAACGGGCGCGGCGAGATTGTGCGCCTTGCGCTTCGGCTGGCGCCATATGTCTTCATCCGTGGCGGAGACATACATAAGGCAGAGTGGAAGAATTTTGACCTTGAAAAGGGCGAATGGCGCCTACCCAAAAACGACAAAATGCAGGCGCCGCACATTGTCCCGCTTTGCGCCAGCGCGATAGCAATACTCAAGGAGCTGCATGCATACACGGGAGACGGCAAATACCTGTTCCCGTCGCCGCTTGGGAAAAGTCGCCCCATAACCAACGTGACACTGTTGAAGGCGATTCGCAGGATGGGTTACGACAAAGAAACCATGAGTTTTCACGGTTTTAAGAGCATGGCATCAACTTGCTTGAACGAGTCAGGCCTTTTCAACCGCGACGCTATTGAGAGGCAGCTTGACCATCGTGAGCGCGACGACGTGAGGGCCTCATATAATTATGCCGAGTATTTGCCGGAGCGCCGCCGCATGATGGAGTGGTGGGGGGATTATTTGGACAAGCTGAGGGCGGCTTCTTTGTAGGCCTCTCCCTTTTGGTTACTGCGGGCTTTTCACCTCTCGCCACCCTCTGTACCAGTTCCTGAACGTCCGATTCTCTCCATATCGTGTTTCGGTGAGTCACTCGGATTCCCCGGGGGGCAAAGCCCTCCCGTATCCAGACATACCAGGCTGTCCGGCTGATTTTGAAGATTTTCAATATTTCGGAAACCTTCATGAATGGGTCCATGCGCTGTGGAATGTAGAGATTGTCGCTCATACGGCTTCCCCCGGCTTTGCGCTATTGGCTTTCTGCCGAGCCCACTCAAGCCAGCACTGTGCCCGCCCGTCCTGCTCGGCATCGCACCACGGTTCTTCCTCGTCCTCTCTTTGGGGAACCAGGTGCAGACACATGCATTTGTCAGCAACCTCCTTTGGGTAGAAATATCCATTGTCGTCTTCATTGCGCACAACGGCGAGATACTTTGCCAATAGATTCATCTGGGCTCTGAGCGCCTCGCACTCGCACGGCTGCATGAGGGCTTCACATAGCTCGATAGTTTCCTCGTCAATCGTCTGAAAGAAGTTGGAGGGACATAGACCGTCTTTTAGCTCTTTCAGCCTTCTCAGCGCCTCTTCTCGCGTCATGGCTCAGGCCTCCCCGCTAGGCCGCAGAAGCCCCGCTCCTCAGGACGTGTGCCCACTTCGCAATTCGGGCAGGTTTTTGTTCCAGAGACATAGCGGGTGTCGCATTTTGAGCACAGGCAAGTGGGGTCTTCACATCTCCATGACATACATTCAGTGCCACGGCAGAAAACGATTCGCTCTGTGCGCTGCCTAACTGCACAAATCTTCTTCTTCGCCTCCTCTGCGGTCAGAATCATTTCCCACCCTCCAGCACCTTCAGAATCTTGGGGATTTCCGGGTTGGCAAGGTGATAAAAAATCGTCTGCGCATTTCTCCTGTTGGCTACAGCACCATCCTTCCTCAGCAGGGCCAGGTGTTGCGAAACGGTGCTGTCCCGAGCATTCAAAATATTCGCCAGCTCGCCAACGGATTTTTCGCCTTCGGCCAAGACATACAACAGCTTGAGTCTCAGTGGATTCGACAGAGACTTGAATAGGTTTGCGTATTCGTCGGATTTTTCAAAAAATTGCACGGCGTTCATGTTGTTTCTCCTTTTCGGCATTTTAAGATTCTTAATTTTGAAGCCCTCTGAATGGCTTTTCTGTAGGCGGCTTTTTCTTGCCGTCTCACGACGCGCGTGAGCTCGAGGTTGTCGTGGATTCTGCTCGCAACCTCCGCCGCTGCCTCCTCGAGCTTTCCGAAAATCCTTGGCGTATTTTTCATGGCCGCCTCTCGGATTTTTTCTTCCCGAAGGCGCCTGGCCTCCTCGTGGCTCTTGCATATTTTTACGAGAGAATAGTGCCTCCCAGGCTCACGCCCGAGGAGCCTGCAGCCATCAACAGCGAAATAATAGTCCACTCCACAACCGGGGACATTGAGTTTTGGGGCAAACCTTTCAACCAGGGCCTTTAGCGTGAGCCTCTGAATGGAATTATCAACGATGATGTAACCCATTCACCCCTCCTCTCCAGGCTCTCTCGTCCCCATCGCTTTGCCTCCGCCTTGCTTCCTGTCGGCCTCTCGCCCAAGCAGCTCAATGCAGGTTGTCCTCACCTTGGTTGCGCGCCTTTTGACTCCATCTCTGTCGGTCCACTCGCTCGTCTCGAGCCGCCCCTCGACGTAAACCTTTGTGCCTTTGCGCAGATGCTTCCTGCACACCTCTGCAAGCGCACCGAATGCAACAACGCTGTGCCATTCAGTGCGCTCCTGCTTTTGCCCGTCCTTGTCCTTCCAGCTTTCGCTCGTCGCAATGCTGAAATTGGCCGCAGAGGTGCCTTCTGCCGTGCGGCGCATTTCCGGGTCTTTCCCGAGGCAGCCGACAATGATGGCTTTGTTGACGCTCATTCTTCACCCCTCCTCCCCGGGCTCTCGTGTTTTCCGCATTGCTTTTTGCCCATGAGCTGTTGTCTGGCTTGCGGCATGCCTGGTGGCTTCGGCCATTTCGATGGCTTGAGTCGCCGCCTGCTTTCCAGGTGCAGTCACCAAAGGTGGCGCAGCGGTGGCCTGTGGTTGTTCCTCCTGTGGTTCAGCGTCTGGCGTGGCTTCGTGTGCGACTTCGCTGCGCACTTCGCGGGCCCGCAGCGACTCGGTTGTGACACTCAAGATGCTTCCATCTGGATTCAGGTCAATTGTGTCGGCGACTTCTTCGGCGGTTTGCATGCCCATGGAAATCTCCGGCGCATAGGCTCGCGTCCACCACGCGCCTGCGCGGTACATCAGCATCTGTTGAGGGATGGATTGCCACTTGCTGCCGTTTTTGCCATACCAGCCTTCTTTTTTGGCGATGGCGATGGTGATGTCAGCCCCAACAAGCTCTTTCCCGGTTGCCTTTTCAACTGCCCAGGCACGACAGCCCCAGTCGTCGGTATTTGGCTGGCCAAAAAATTCGTACCGTATCGGCGAGAATCGTCCGCAGGTGTTGGTGGTGGCGATGAGGAATTGGCTCGACCAGGTCGGCTTTCCGTAGACGACGACCAGATTCTGCATAACCATGAGCGGGTCAGCACCAATGCGCTGCGCCATGTTCAGGGCGATAACGCAGTTTGGCGTGTTGCCTTGGTATTCCTTCGGAACAAGCTGTGACGACGCCAGCAGCTTCGCGACTCGCTGGGCGAGCTCAAAGCCCTGAGAGTCGGTCAGCGAAATGGCGTAGCGTTGAGGCGCTTCTGGAGCCTTCGGGCGCATTTCTGCGAGGGTGATTTGCTGGTTGTTGGTCGTGCTCATGGCTTGGGGCTCCCTATTTTCGAAACTTGCAAGTTGGAAAAGCTGCGCAATAGCGCTCGTGACACATCATTGATTTTGGGTTTCCCCAGAAATTGCCGCTGTGGATAATTTTGGCGGCGTGCTCAAGAATCCCTGGTGACTCGCCATCACCAAGAAGCACAGAGCGAGCGTCCAAAATTTCGCTGGTACCGACGCGCTGCGCTGCTGGCGTTTTTGCCGTGTTCATGCCGATGATTTGAGCCGCGCCGGTAATTGGCACTCCGCTTGCGTGCTCGGCCAGCAGCTCGTACACACCAATCTGATAGGCATGGCCCGAGGTTTTAACGTGCCCATCGGAACCAACGACAGCCTTGCCGGTTTTGAGGTCGCAGATTGCCAGTCCACTGGCGGTTTCTCGCACGCGGTCTGTGGTGCCTGTCAGGGCAATTCCGATGTCGGTGATTTCCAGTCTTTCGCATTGGACTTCGACTGCTCGGTATTTTTGTGTCGGCGCAATCTGCCGGCAGTACTTTCCGTGCAGGGCGACTGCTATTTTCTCAGCATCCTGAGGGCTGTCGTCTTCCCATTGCACATCTTCATCAGGGCTGTGGATGATATCGACGGCAGCGGCGGCAGCTTCGTCAATCGTAATTCCTTTGCCATCAATGGATGACTGGTCAAATACGGCTGTGCTTGCATGCACCGCCCTGCCGAGTATCGCTTTCCCGTTGCTAGGGACGCGCTTGCCATAAATGTGCGTAGCAGCCCATGCCGCAGGGCAGTCAAACAGCCTGCCGAGGCTTGAGGCTCGAATTGTGACGATACTCATAACGCCGCGTCCTCCTCCGGGAAGAACTCCGCCTGGCATACAATTTTGACAACCTTGAGCTCTCCCCCTGGAAGCCGAACGAATATGCTGGCCGGAAAGTCCGAGTTTGAGACGCCACCCGCGAGGAAAAGCCCATCTACGTGATATTCAGCCGCCCCCCCGGGTGTGAGCGCGTCAACGGTGTCTGCCGTTTTCTCGGTTTCGCCTTGGGCTGGCCACCAGACTTTGAATTTCTGAATTTTCATGGCGCTACCTCCGCCTGCTTGGGCATTGGCCGGCCAAACCAGCGCCTCAACTTTTGCCGCCAGCCCCCCTGGCGGCGCCGGTATTTTTCGAGCGCCCCCAGGAAGAGCTCGCGGTCTCCCGCAGCGTCTGAATAAATTGCGAAGCCGTAGCGCCCGAGCCTGTCGAGCTGCACAAGAATCCCAACATCTGTTGGAAAGCTATTGCTGCATGCGAGCCTGCACGCTGACAGCCTAAGCCCAGCGCTGTATGGGGCTATGTCTGTTGCAATCTCCACAATTGCGCTTGCGCCGGCGGGGCCGCCAATTGCTCCACAGAGGCGCCCCAGTCGGCCTGGCGTGCAGGCATAGCCAAGGCTGGCATTGAGCACATGCGTTTCAATGTGCTCCCAGCGCGCCTTGTATTTTTCGCAAAAGCGGAGCCATGCCTCGACGTATGGGCGCACATGCGGCCTGACATCATCAATGGCCATGCGCCCTAGGTCCACCTGGGCGCAGGCTGCGCGCACGTCTGTGTCGAGCTGGTGCTCCTCTGTCGCCCCGAGGCCCGCCGCGGCCAGAATTCCGGCGACGCTTGGAACCTCGCGCCCTCCTGGCATGAGGCGGTAGCTGCGCGCCTTGCTGTCGTAGATTAAGCTTGGGGGCGCCTCGAATTTATGGACATGGACTTTGTTCATAACGCCACCTCCTCCGGCGCACGAACTGAGACTATTATTCTGCGCATAAATGTTGACTGCCGATTCAGAGCTGCGGCCCAAGCTGCGTCCCGAGCTGCGTCCCAAGCTGCGGCCCGAGCTGCGGCCCAAGCTGCGTCCCGAGCTGCGGCCCAAGCTGCGTCCCGAGCTGCGTCCCAAGCTGCGGCCCGAGCTGCGGCCCGAGCTGCGTCCCAAGCTGCGTCCCGAGCTGCGTCCCAAGCTGCGGCCCGAGCTGCGTCCAACTGCTCCTCCGTCGCCTCTCCATTCGCGAACTTTCGCGCAACCTCAATGGCCTCCCTGGGACTTTTATCGTCTGGGTTCTCGCGCTCGAAAATCGGCAGCACGTCTTCTGCGCATTCGCACGCGAATAAACGCGCGGCTCTTTCTGCATCGTCGGCTTGCTCTGGCAGCACACAGCGCAATGCCCAGGCTGCGTCATGCACGCCGAGGACGTCGAGGACTTGCAGCAGAGTGAATGGCGTGTTGTCTCCGTATTCGTCAACGCCGCCGAGGGCCTCCGCCATTTTGTCGTAGCTTGGCTCGCAGGCGCCGTACTCGCGTGCCAGGGCGAATGTGGTGCTTAGAGTCATGGCGCCCCCCAAGTCCCAATCGCCCAGAGCGCGAGAGTGCCGACCGTAATTATGGCCGAGGTCCAGGAAAATGCTGGCCGCTGCCAGCGCCTTAAAAGAGATTTGCGTTTTGGGGTTTGGTAGTCGTGCATGAGTGCTCCGCGAACAAGTTTGTTAGCTTTATTTATAAAAACAAAGCGAATGTCAACAAAAATACAAGCAAAGCAAACAAAGTCAGGTTTGTTCAATGGTTGCAGAATTAAACCCGTAGACATTGTCAGGTGGTCGGTGGATATAAATCATGCCTCGACGCAAGGATGTCAGCGGGGGAGAGGGCGGCCACTTAAAGCAGCGAGAATCGAGCATGGAAGAGACTTGGCTGAGCGCAGTCGTGTTGTATCTTTTGTTCCTCCTTTTAACTTTGGCGTTTCTTGGGGCGATGGGGTGGTTGTTGTTTAAAGAAATCCTACGGCGTCGCGACAGAGCGAGAGCCGAAAGAAGGGCTGTAATTGAGGCGCAAGTTGCGCGCAATCATGCAGCCACCATCGAATGGATTTTGAGAAAATCGACAGACGCTTTGCGTGCCTTGTTTTATATCGCCAAAATAGATGGCAGATTCGCGGTGAGGGAGAAGCAGATTTCCTTGAATATTGCCAGATGCACGCAGACCGCGTGCTTGAAATGAGTGATGCGGACAGAATATGCGTGGCGCTGGAGTTGCCATCCATACAATCTTTTCGGCTGATTTGCGGAAGACTTGCTAAGGCTGACGAAGATGAGCGCACTCGAATTATCAAGACGGCAGAAGCTATGGTGGCAACAAAGAAGAGCCCAAGCAAAGCAGAACTGGAGGCGATTGACTATATGAAAAAACGACTCATGGGAGAGGGGTTGCTCAAATGAAATCTGTCCTGGATGTGTTTGTTTTTGCGCTCTTGCTTGGCTGTAGCTCCACAAACGATAGCAGGGATTGTGTCTGCCTTGGCCAACAAGGCCAGGGTGGCTCTCAGGGGCAAACTGGAACGCCTGGGCCCCAAGGCCCTATCGGGCCCGCAGGTCCACAGGGGCCTCAAGGCCCTATTGGGCCCGCAGGTCCACAGGGGCCTCAAGGCCCCGCCGGCAAATCAGCGTCCGAAGAAAACGAAAATGTCAGCGGCTCGCGCTTGAAAGTTGTTCAGACTCGGACTCGGACAGTGTCGAGCGACGGGGCTTCCATCACGACGCCATCCTATTATCCAAATTTCTGGGATTCAAGATTTGAAGTGAATTGCTCCATTGGAACCACCTCCGACGGAAGAACTCGATGCCTACCGACGTCTAGATATTTTTATGATGTGTTTGCTGACAGCGCATGCAGTCAGCCAGCGGTTCAAATTTATAATTTAACCACGTGCGACGAGCCGCCAAAATTCTTCTTGAGAACAAGCACGACAGAATGCGTCGACGGCGCTTGGAGCAGCGCAAATACCGTCGTTTACCGTATCGGAAGAGAGATAGAGGGGGTAGCGCCATACAGGTTGAGTGGCGCGTCTTGCGTTGCTTGGTCGGTGGCGGGTCGTCTTTTTGAGGTTGGCGAGCGTGTCCCAGATTCCGAGTTTGCTGAACTGACAGAGCAGATAGACCCGTAAGCTCCATAAAGTTCAGCTGGCGGTTTTTAGAATCCGCTCTGATCGATTTGCCTCGCTCGCCTTTGTGTCCCTGAGGTCTAAGCTTCCATACGGTATAAATCCGGCAAATCTATGGACTTCTAAAATGTCTGCGCTTTGAAATGTCGATTGACCTATGTTGTCGATAGAGCTGACGTAGGTTTCATCGTCTCTCGCATACAAAAGCTTTTTTATGAATTTCTTCGAGCTCTTCAGGATGACGATAACCGTGTCTCCAGGGATGGCCTGGACATCCGGCTCGATAATAACAACATCCCCGGAGCATACTCTTGGGGCTCCACCATCTCCTCGAAAGCGAGCAGCGTAGGCCTTGCTGCTCCTTGTTAAGAATGGCACAGACCCTTCGTTGTGTGCTTCCTCTATGGTCACTTCGCCGTCTGTACCGGTCGCGATTATGAGGCGACACAGTTGGACGTTCTTTTGCGACGTTGCCGACACTTCTGATAGCTCGAGATTTTCCGAAGAATCGGTCTCGCCATCCAGCTTTATACTGTGGACCTCACTTAGCCACCCGCGCGGTCTTTTGAAGGCATCTTCTATAAGCTCTGCGTAGTCTAAGTTGATTCGCTGACTGGCGCCCCTGCCAGCAAGTCTTTCTGCTAGCTCGATGTCTATGTCTACCATCATCGCAAACCTTTCTATTCCACCAGCCTCAACAACCAGGGTTCGCGCATTGTAGAGCCGAAGCATGAGCATGCTTCCTGCAATGTCTTTTTTGGTGACTTTCTTGTCTAGGTAGTTTTCTGGCATCCCAAAAAAGCGCTCAATACTTCTGGCTGCTGTATCTCCGAATGTAACCTTGGCGCCCATGAGCTGGGAAATTTGGGAACTTTTCTCCCTTGGAACGGTCCTATCTTCGAACCAAATCCGGAGGCGCGCTCTTTTGTTTTCTTCTCTGGCTTCTTTAATGTCCATTCAAGCAATCTTGTTTACAAATTCATAATTTATCAAGCCAGCTAATTTTGTGTTGACAATGCTTACAAAAAAGTAAGCATGTCTCGCATGAATTTAGCCGAATACATACGGAGACACCCTAGGGGTCGCCGCTCAGAGCTCTCCCGCGAAACAAAAATCACGCGGGCATATATGTCCCAGCTGGTTGCCGGAATAAAAACAGCATCTCCCGTTCAGAGCGCGAGGATCGAGCGCGCCACAAATGGGCTTGTCTCTCGCCAGGATTTGCGCCCCCACGACTGGCAAGAGATTTGGCCAGAACTCGCCGAGAAAAAGCCGCAGAAAGCCAAGGCTCAGCGTACGCGCAAAGCAAGGCCGGAAACGGAGGGCAGGTAATGGGCTTCGCGGGACCCCCTCCAATAAGCCGAGGCGAAACATGGCCAGCCTACCTTGAGAGAGTCAAAAAATGGGAGGCAGACCTGTCTGCGGAGACGACAAGGCATTTTGTCTATGTCGCCTTGGTTGTGCCGGTGGCATTTATTCTTGCCTTTCTGATGTTGGTGCTTGGGGGTGGGCCATGACACGCGAAGAGGCTCTGAAGGGGTTGGACATGCTGAAGGCGTCGCCAGGCTGTGTGCTGCCTGCCAAGTGCGTTATTGAGATTTGCGAAGCGCTCATGAGCGGCGAAGCCAGAGTCCATGAAAAAATCTCCGCAGGCAGCACAACTGGCAATAAACAAAAAATTATATCACTTATGTCTGCGCTTGCATGCGCTCTCGCAGAAGCTGGGAGCGATGTTGAGTACTGGGATGTTGGCGTGGGAGGGAGAGCTGATAACGAGTACTCAGCCTCATTTAAGTTTTCAGAAGATGAGGAATCATGAGAGCGCACCCCATCATTTTCTCGGGCCCGATGGCGAGCGCTATCTTTGGCGGCGCCAAGATGCAGACAAGGCGTCACATCAAATGGAGTCCGCTCGAGCATGCTAGCGGACACAACCTCATGCACTCTGGCGTCAGCGTTGGCCATCATTGCACAGGGGACCCGACAAGTGGCTGGGTGCTGTATTCGCGCAGGGGGGATGGGGCGTGGGAGCAGCTCACTTGGCCCTCAAAGAAATTCCAAATTAATGACCACCTGTGGGGGAAAGAGCCGTGGCGCATAGGCGCGTGGAATGAGGAGGAGGGCGCGTTCGCCATAGACTACTTTGAGGGTCCTCGGCGCGAATGGCTTAAGGTTCCGGATGACCCGGGCGGATGGAAATTCGCAGACCTGGCGTCTCAGTGCCTCGACGAGCTGCGAAATAAAGGCATCAATCCAAAATATGGCTACCGCAATTGGAGACCAGGGGAATCACCGCTCCGATGGCGCAACCCGCGCTTCATGCCGCGCTGGGCGAGTCGACTGCTGCTCGAGGTAACAGACGTGCGTGTGGAGCGACTGCAGGACATTGACGAGGATGACCTAAAGGCCGAAGGGATACATTTCGACGAATACGACTTTTTCAACCCGCCCCACAGGGAAGCTTTCGCTCGCCTATGGGACTCTCTCTACGCCAAGCGTCCCGAATGCCAGTGGGCCGCCAATCCATGGGTGTGGCGCATATCATTTAAGCGCATCAAGGAGGCGAAATGACAAGTGTCCTGAGTCGCGAATTTCGAGAATCGATGACAGACAGGCGCACGGGCTCTGTGTGGAGGCGCTCAGAAAAAGAGAAGGAGCACGACACAAGGGCCATGAATTGGTTTTTGGCACACTGCGACAGCCATAAGTGCGTCCGTGGGACCGAGCACGCAAGGAATTCAAACTGGCACGACAACAGTTTGTGCCTGGAGTGCAAACTAAACCCATACGAATACCAGGAAGAAAACCTGACTCCAGCAGAGCGAGAAGCACTCTTGCGCATGGAGGCAAAGTGAAAATCAAAACCGAGAAAGAGCACGAAGTGGCAGGAGGCGCATTTTGCGATTCAGGCACGAAAGTCAAATGCATGTACCTGAAGCGCAGCCCCTGGGAGTCCTCTGGCTATCGATGCACTCTTTTCGGCCTCGGGCTTTCTTGGGCGAGGGAATCAAAATCGCGGCTCGCAAAATGCAAACCCTGCCTTGAGGCATGCGAGCGTGCCGGTGGTGGCGAATGAATTATTACGCGCTCCACATTGGCGACTATGCCAGCCACACGGCCCATCTATCATGCCTCGAGGACTTAGCTTATAGGCGGCTGCTTGACCTCTACTACACGACAGAGCGGCCATTGCCGGTGAGCGTGACAGAGTGCGCACGGAAAGTCCGGATGCGGGAGCACGAGACCGAAGTGCAAAGTGTGCTGGATGAATTTTTCACGCTCTCCGAAAACGGATGGGTAAACCGAAGATGCGAGCGAGAAATTTCGAAGGTTAACGCGGCGGCGGAGAAAAAGCGCGCGGGGGCCAATAA
>Ga0209737_10003187_pt1 | contig 11461 bp, 7 predicted proteins | sample TergutCu122P3_FD_187284 | JGI IMG/M metagenome (GOLD analysis project Ga0209737, IMG submission 187284) | Cubitermes ugandensis P3 segment gut microbial communities from Kakamega Forest, Kenya - Cu122 P3 (SPAdes) (version 2) | ecosystem: Host-associated > Arthropoda: Insects > Digestive system >...
AGGCGTGGAAGGGAGCGTACTTCGTACGTGACCGACCACAACGACGCCGCTGACGACGAAGATGCACATTTCGGCGAGCGCGATACGCGTCTACCCCCTGTGCGGGGCCTCAATCGCCGCCCCGCAACGCCCGCTCGGTGGAACCCATTCGCCGGCTAATGCTCTGCCTCTGGCGGATCGTCGTAGGGCGAGCATCTCAATGGCAGGGGGATGGCCTTTTGCGCCACCTGATCGGTATCGTCCTTCGCACGGAGGATGATCCTGCGCTCTTCGGAAGGGGTATCCTCATGCGGACAATCAGACAGCATCGAAATCATCCCCGTGTAGATGTTGCCTCTTCCGCCATGACCAGACTCAATCAGCATGTTCAGATTCTTATTGCCCGTCACCGTAATGTTTTCAGGGCGCAAATCACCGTCTGTATCGACTATCCTGAACCGCCACCTCAGAACATTGTCATGGATGCCGGCCTGGGGGGATTGCAGGGTAAGTGCTTCAATCCTGGGCGGACAAGCCCGGTCGACCAGCGTCAGCCACAATGTATCCGACAGGGTCTTTGCCTCATCAAAGAATACTTCAACGGAACACAGCCGCTGCTTGCTGTCAAGTTCAGGTCTCAGCCCCATGATGCACCCGCGCCTGAGCTTGAATTCAATCTGCCAGGCAGTCTCCACTTCCCGAATGCTCGGCGGCTCAAAAGCATCACTGAATTCGGGTGTCTGACAAATCACCTGTCCAAGACTTGGCATGAGCTCATGCGCATCATGCGTCGGATAAAGCCACAGGCTTCGCACTGCCCCTCCTGCATCTTCCTCACGTTCGAACTCCTTCAGTTCAACGTGCCTGGTGCTGAATGTCGCACCGCTTGCCGAACTGCCCTGATGTGAGAAGATGATAAAACTCTGCAGTGGAGGCATCCGGCCTGTTTCTTCCGATACATGAAGAATCAGCGGCCAATAGTAGGCAGGCTCGCGGAAACTCGGCGATGGCATGAGCGCAAAGGCATAGGTAAACAGCCCCGGCTTCGAACCCTGCGTGATATGCTCCAGCTCAATGCTTGCCACCAGCTGCCGAGTCGCCCTCACATAGACTTCCCAGCGATCGCCTTCCCTCACCGCCTCCCTTTCCCCATGTCCTGACGCCAGATACTGAACCTCAATCCGTTCGTTCTCTGACGATTCAAAGCGAAAAAACGGCCTGGGGCGCGGAAGAATCGGGTCGAACCACACATTGAGATGAAGTTTGCTGTCGAGCGCATCTGACAGATAACACACCCTCGAATTGGCAATCCCATCGCAAGGCACATAGTTGCCGTCACTTTCGCTCCAGATCCCAACCTCCCGAAGCTCAATGCTCCTGAGCCGTTCAGCGCGCAGCTGGATGGGAACTCGCCTGGGCGGTGCGATATTATCGCTGATTTCAAGCTCGGCTGTCCATGTCGCAAACATGCTCCACTCTGGTACAATGGGAAAAACACCATCATAAGAGGTCAGCACTTCCCCGCCAGGAAGGAATAGCCGATAGTGAATCACATCGGAATCTCCATCCACGGCCACTGCCCGAACGCGAAGCCTGTCCTCTGCACCCACGGATACGAGCGCATTGGTCAGGAGGGATGTCGTCACATTTTGGGTGCTGTTTTCGATCTGGAGCAAGAGCAGTTCCGGGGCGCTGTTTGGTCTGGAAACAAGAATGCGTATCCGCTGGATATCCTCACTTCTGGGAAATCCATCGCTGATACAATGCACCGAAAGCTCATAGCTCTTGCCCTGGCGCTGACCATCTTCAAACTTTGGCGTCCAGACAAGCTCACCAGGGCACTGGGGATCCTGCATGCTGCGCTCACAGGGCTGCAGCCCGTCGAGAACTTCGTAAAGTGAACAAGTCCACTCCCAGCAGGAGTTGTTCATAACAGCCAGGCTGACCCGGACATTTTGTCCACCCCTGCACAAAGGCACCCGAAGCGTCTGCCCCACTTCAATGGGAAACTCCACGACGCTCTTCCCATCGCCTGCAAACTCTACGGGAAGGCCCCCAATCACTCGAAGAAAAGACAACAACAAAGCGGCGGCGATCAAAACCAAAGCCGCCACATAGGTCATCATTCGCCAGCGACCAGCCCGGCACACCTGTAAGGGGCTGTATGTCGAGATGGGCACCGAAAGTATCGCCGACTTCTGAAATTCCCCGTCAGCTTCCCTCTTGAATTGAAATCCCCCCCCAAAGTCATTCATCGTGTGCCTGACACCACGCAAACCCGCACCGTACTGGCTCGGCTCCGGCATGTCAGGACACTCATCATACACCTTAAATGTTAAAAATGCCGCCCCGGTGAATGGCTCATTCACGATGCTTATCGTTATCTTTGCCCGGCTGTTTTGGGCCAGCACATTGTCAATGATTCGCGTCAGACACATGACGAGGGGGTGCGTGGGAACCGGCGAGAGCCATTTGCACTCGGGCGCGAAATGGATCTGGATGCAGCGCTCGATGTTTTCGCCGCCAATCTGCGCCCCCAATGCTTCCAGCGATGCCTTGACGATCTCATTGGGCTCAATGACCATTTGGCACCCATTCGCCATGGCCAAAATGCTTTGGTAGATGCGCGGCACATTCTCCGTCCCAAGCCGGCAGAGTGTTTCCGGTGTCACTGCACTGGCTCGCTCCTTGACAATGTAGTGCGCAAACATGCCATGCAGCCGCATCATCACACGCGATGTCTCATGAAGCATGGGATCGGCGATGGGTTTGAGCAATCGCGATCCGGCAACTTGCCGAATCTCGTGAAATGTGGCACTCCATTTCGTCCAGAGGCGTTCACTGGGCACGGATTTGACGCCGCATAAACGAAAAATTTCTTCCCGAAAATCGTCCAGTGCCTCTGATGACACGGGCTTCGCCCCCTCCGGGGTGGTCATCTTCCTGACCTCCTCCACGAGTGAGCCCAAGCCCAGCAGCCGATGCTTCAAAACATCATGAGCCAAAGCATCAAGCAGCTTCCGCACCGCAACAAGCTTCGTCGCCGAAAGATAATCCTTCTTCTGGCGCGTCGCATCGATCCATTGTGACAGCGTGAGGCCAACAAAATATCGCGCATTGACGATGCTGAGAATAAGCAGGACCAGCAGGATACAGAAAAAAACAACCGCACCGACATAAAATGCCGTTGAACTCGGATAAACAAGAATCTGTTCCAGCATGGCTACATTCGCTAACCTTCCCTGACAGGATCAAAGGCGTGTTTTCCCAGTGTCGGATCGCAAACAAGCCAGCGTCCATTGAGCCTGATCAGAGGAACAAGAAAATACGCCTTCGATGTCTCGTACAATAAAAGCATCGCATTCTGACTGTCAGAGCCAGACACAGTTTGGAGCTCCGGCACACTCCCTGCGATGATTCTCGACACCACCGCCTTAGGCCAGGCCGGCGCATCGTCACGCCAGAGTTCAGAAAGATCAAGCCCTTCGTCATCTGTATCCGTCTTCTGCGCAGCCAAAAGCGACAATCCACCATGATAGCACCGCCCATTCCTGGCCGCCACGTAAGAGGCAAGCGCTGCGTGAGCCGTCTGCTGGGGACGAGGCAAAACATCTGGAATCGCAAAAATGGCCAAAAGAACAGCCAGAAAGCCAAGCACAAGACCAGCCAAAGAAACGAACGCAAATGCCGCCGCTGCCACCGCCCCCACCACCAGTGCCGGAATAAACGGAAACGCCTTCGTCACCATCGATACCTTGACAGGACGATAATCCTGAACTTCAGGAAGCGGGCGATCAACGACATACTTGCCCGCAAAAACATAGGGGCGAAAACCAGACACCAAACGCGGATCGATAGGACGCGGGCCGGTTTGTCTGGTCGCTTCAACCCCGCGCATGTGCCGCATGCCATCTTCACTAAAACAATACTCAATACTGTCCACAGGCCTGAGCTCCGCCTGCAGCCCCTGGCTGCGTGCCTCCGGCACTGAAAATGCCACCTCTTGTGCTATCGCCCCCAACCCGCCTTCAGTCAGATAATCCTCTAACCCCTCTACACTATCCACCCGAAAATCATCACGTTCTAAGGCAAGAATCGGATTCTGACCGGCATCCGTACTCACACGATGACGCCGTCCCTGATAGCTGTCCGATATGCTTCGGCCACCTCCCTCCAGGCGCGGATTCGTCGAAACACTCGACCTGAGCGACTCATCAAGTGTAAAATCAAACTTGCCTAACTGCTCTGAGACGCTCGGCACACGCCTGGACGGCTCTGAAACGCTCGACACGCGCCTTGGCGGTGTCTTCGTCTGAAGATCCTGCCTGGCAGCCGGCGAATCCACCACCACCGGACGAAAGGGGGTCACAGTGCCAATCTCACGGGCACCGCCCAAAAGATCCCCTGTCACGTCCAGGCGAAAGGGCGTCGCATCGCGGGCACGGCCCAAATGGCTCTTCTCGCGAGCAATGCGCAAAAGATCGTCGGATACATCAAACTGAAAAGTCGCAGCCCCCTTGCGTGCCAGCCGACGATTAAGCTCACGATTCTCCAAACGGGGCTGAGGCTGAGCAACAGCCGCCGAGGCCGAAGAAAACTGGCGAATCGCCTCAAGAATCTCCCTGTAGTCCGCCTCATTCTCAGGTGTCGTCGAATGGCGTCGAAGGTATACCGCATAATCCGCTGCCGTCGCCTTGTGAGGTTCCTTATGCAGAAACATACAAAAATCGCGGCACACCTCCTGCATGCGCGCTCGCTCATTCAGCGCAAGGTCGCCATCGCCATCCAAAAATAAACCAAAACCATCGACAAGTGTGTCGACAACTCTCTCAAAAGAATCCTTCCAAGCCATATCGCCTCAAATACATTCCCTTCATGATGCGTCACATCGTGTGCAGGCAACAACGTTATCAGACAAAATTGACTAGCCCGTTCGGTTCATAAATACAACCTTGGCAAAGTCAGCATGGATTTCAAACAGCGTGGCCGAAGCATTGGCAACGCTGATGTGATACAGATGCTTTGGAGGAATGTCGAGAAGCAACATGATGATATGTCGTATGGGGCAGGCATGGGAAACAAAAATGACGTCCTCCCCCGCACCAGCATCATGTGCTGGCACATGACTGGCCACTGCCTGCTGCACGCGGTGCCTGACGGATTCTGCGGATTCACCGGTCAAACCATACCCAACGCGGCATGGATCGGCCAAATGGGCATGCCACTGCGGGTCATCACGCAGCGCCTGAAATGTCTTGCCTGTAAACTGCCCCGTATCGACCTCAAGGAGATTCTCGTCATGCTGCAACGTCCCTCCCAGTACCTCATGCAGCACCTCCGCCGTTTGCCGCGCACGCATAAGAGGACTTGTCACAATCCGGGCCGCTTTGATGGCAGTCGATGCCAAAATCACTCCCAGGCGTTCGGCCTGCCTGAATCCCTCATCGCTAAGCCCAATGTCGGTCAAACCCTGAATCTGGCCATTAGCATTCCAGCTGGTCTGACCATGGCGGCATAAAAAAAGCCTTCGCATGTCCATCCTAAAAAAGAGAAGAGAGGCGATGAGAAAGCGCGCTAGGCGCTGAAAACTCAAGTTCAATGCAGCGAGGGGATAACGAAAGATCCCCCCCCTCTTCCAAAAATGAAAGACACAGTGTCACAAATTCAATCGGCTGTGCGCGGTCGACCTGCTCAAGCCACTCAATCACCACAAGCGCCGAAGGATCCTCTATGCTGTCCCAATAACCTGTCGACTCCAACTCTTCCAGTGTCGAGAGGCGATACAAGTCGAGGTGATGAATCACACGGCCGCCAACAGCTTCATAGCGATTGATGATGGTGAAGGATGGCGAACAAACGCGAACACCCTCCCCAAGATAGCTCTGCGCAATGCCGCGCACAAGCTGTGTCTTGCCAATTCCCAACGGTCCCCGAAGCGCGATGACATCACCAGCCCTCAGAAGCCGGCCAAGACTTGCACCAAAGTCGACAGTATCCTGCAAAGAATGACATACAATGGCCACGACTTAACGTCCTCCTACAGATAATAAACCTAAAATGTTGACACGCTGCACCGAAACAGACTGATCATTCAAAAAATATGTCACATCGACATTGCGTCCGGGATAGCCCTGATGATGAACGCTCAACACACTATTTTCAAAAAAAGGCCCCTCAACGCGAACACCCCGATTCAAATCGAAGTCTTCCCCCTGGCCCATGCCTGTCAGAACCCCCAGGCGCGTACGAAAAAAATCATCAGAACTGGAACGATAAAGCCGCTCCAACTCATCCTGAGGCGGCAAAGCATGGAGCTTCTCAAGCGCCCACAATGCATTATATGCCACACGCGTATCGTCGTCCCAAAGTCTGATTCGAATGCCGGGAACAGACGATAACATCTGAATCCTGCCTGCAGCGGCAATGGCATTCACACTGACAAGTGGATTGACAGACGCAATGGCTGCCTTCAGATAGTCTGGCAAAAAAGGCAACTCTCCATGCTTGTCTGATACCATTCCAAGGACAAAGGCATTCAAAGCCGGGTCATCGTACTGAAGCGCATACACCATGCGCTCATCTGTCACTCTGCCCGCTGCATGCTCGGCGCGCATCCAGGCACACTTCATATCACTTCGAAGCTCGCCAAAAGCTTCCTCCGTCAATGAGGGTGGCGCCACTCGCAGCACCTCCAATAATCTGAGTGCCGGCTCCGCATGAAGGCGTCCCGGTTCTCGCACAACTGTCAAAGCTTCCTCAACTGCATCACCAGGCGACGCTTCGTCGAACACACCGCCAAGTGCCAGAACCTCAGCAATGATCCAGCGCGCCAAATACACCCTGGAATACCTGTCATCTCCCCTGTGGCGATCGATCATCTCCCAAAGCCGGCTATCCAATACACCGCCACGAATCGCCACCTGCATGGCCGTATACGATATCGCCGCATCCTCATGCCCCAATAAATCCAATATCCGCGACCGGACGCGTGTCACGCCGGCAAACGGCGCAAGTGCCCAAAGCCCAAACCGAATCGAATCCCTGTCCGAAGCAAGCAGAGCACCCAAAGCTATCTCCACCGCCCCGGCATGAGGTGAACGCGCCAACATGGCATAAAACGCACGTTCTACCCCAACGCCCCCCAACAAGACCCGCTCCCATAGGCCACCACCCGGCTCTGCAAAACCACCTTTCCCAGCCTCGGATACCAGCTGATCAACGACAATCTGAAGCGCTTCCCCCCGCAAACGTTCAAAAATCTCGACCATGACCGGCCCATCCATGTCGGCAAACCTGGCAATGATCCAGCGCGCTGCAGGGGACGTTGGAATACTCGCCATTATCAAGGCCAGTTCCTGGATCGACGCCCCGGGAAGCCGCTGAATCACGGCTGTATCCAAACGCACCGACACTGACTCCGGCATATTCGCAACCACAAGCTTCAATGCCCTGAGCAACTGAGCCCTGCCCTGGCGAACGCGAGCCGTCTCCATGCGCCCCCCGACCTCATCTGCATGGTACTCTGACACGATTGCCTCAAAAAGCAACATCGGATCATGCGCATAGGCTTCAACCACACTGCTGACAAGCCCGCTACGCCTGGCAAGCTGCGCAAATTGCGGCGCCATCTCGCGGGAAAGGCTCTCTGGAAGCCGACGAACAAGCCGAATACCATAAATATCCTCGCCAATATCGGCATGCCGGGCAAAAAGCTGACGATACGCCGAAGGCGGCAATTCCCCTACAATAGACGCCAATGCTGCATCCCGGACAAAGACATCGCCTGAGGTCAATGCCAAATCCAAAAGCCCGCTTTCCAGAACCGGACTGCCCAAAATACGAGCCGTCCGACATGCCGACATCACCACTTCGCGAGATGTATGCCGCAACAGCAATCCCACAAACGGCACACAGCTCGCGTCACATACCCGCGACATCAGCCTCAGGTAGTACACCAATGCAACATCCGGTGCAGTATCCAGACGGTGGATGATCTCCGGCAAAATCGACACATCCGCCATCTCGTACACCCCCCTGAAGGCAAGGGCATCCAGAGCTTCCCAATCCGATGTCCCAATCAATCCCAAAAGACTTTCCCGGGCTTCAACACAACGCATGCGAACAGCATAGCGCACTGCCTCAAAAATCAGGTCATGATACGCCGACCTGCCTGATGCATGGCGCAAATGCCGATGCCGAAGAACTTCCTCAACCCCTGAACAAAGTGCTGACCCTCTTTCCTGCTTAAAATTCCTGCCAGACAAGCGTTCCCCATCCTCCCCCGCAGGATAGGCAAATGCAGGCGATGAAAATACCCCACCCCCTGCCGTCATGAAAAAAACCATGATGACAAGCAGAAACCTCAGAACGCTCACCAAAACGCATGCCCTCAATGCAAGCCTCCCTCGGCTGGCTCGGCCCCGCGAATGCCCACCCCCTGACATTGACTAATCCGGAAGCGCATACACCTCTACCGGAATGGTTATTTCCTGACCATTTCTTCGAATCTTAACATCGACCACATCGCCCGGACGCTTCACATCCAGGGCATTATAGAGATCATCATAATTCGTAATGGGCGTCGTGCCTATCCCCGTGATGACATCGCCAACAAGTGTGCCTCGCGCTGTCGTCGTGATACCCTGCAAACCCGCCCTCGCAGCCGGCGAGTTCTCACTGACACTCTGGATGATAACACCGCGAATGCCATAACGGCGTGCCACACTATCCGAAAGGATCGAAACCCCAAGCCCAATCTGCTCCGCCCTGCCGGTGCGAATGATCTGCGGCACCACGTGCTTGATCGTCATAAAGGGCACCGCAAACCCAATGCCTGCCGAAGAGCCCGAACTGGAGTATATCATCGTGTTCATCCCAATGAGACGCCCCGAAGAGTCCAGCAATGGTCCCCCGGAGTTCCCGGGATTGATTGAGGCATCCGTCTGAATCATATCGCGAATCGTGACACCGCCATAGCCTCGCCTGTCCCGTCCCATGGCCGAGATAATCCCCGCCGTAAGCGTGTGATCCAAACCAAATGGATTGCCAATCGCCATCGCCTTCTGGCCCACGGCCAGGCTATAGCCATCATCGGGCAGCAATACAGGCGTCAATTCCTCCGGCGCTGCCTCGATCTTCAATACCGCTATATCCTTTTTCGGTTCCCCCCCCACTATCTTTGCAGGATAGGTCTTCTGGTTATACAGCGTCACACTCAAACTCGCCCCGCCATCCACCACGTGATAGTTGGTCACAATGTGGCCTTCCTTATCCCAGATAAACCCCGAACCCGAACCCGCCGGCACCTCCATCGCACGCGCCGTGCGCCAATCCCTGACAACCTGACTGTGCGTTACATAAACCGTCGCCGGCGCAGCGGCATCAAAAATGTCTATCGTATTCTGCTCGTCCTGAGTCCGAAATGAATGCTCAAGATGCTGCCGCTGAGAACGCGTTGGCTGCGCTCGCGAAGGCACCGAACCCGGCCCAAAACTCAAAGTGTCAACCATGTGATCCGACGAAAGACTGCCCGACAAATCTTCCACAAATGGTTCATCCCCACCCCTCCGGATGGTGATGTTCTGGACCTGAGCCGAATTGTCATGCACGCTGAGCTGCTGCGGTGACTGCTCCTGACATCCATGACAGACAAAAATGATTAATGCCAATACCAGCAATAGCCTCGACATCATTCGGAACCCTCCTCAAATGCAAAAACCTGTGGCCTCAGCGCCAGCTCAACATCCCATACTTCCAGCAACGTACCACTCAATGTCACAAGATAACGGCCCATCGGATCAAACGCCAGTGACACCACTGGGAGCTCACCCTGGCTCGCCAGGCGAGCCAGCACACGGCCCTCACTATCCACCAGCAGCGTCGCCGATGACATGCCCAGCGCAAAAATCGCCCGCCTGGGATGCGCCGCTATCGATGACAACATATGATCACTTATCCGAGACTCGATCAACCTGTCATTCATCACATCCACCAAATGCACCGAACGCGTCGTCACGATCAACATCCGCGAAAAGTCAGGCAAAAACACCACCCGGCGTGTGTCGTTCGGAATCAGCGTTACCTCCTGACAATGGGTCTCGTCCAGAAACGCCGTCGTGCAAATCCGACCTTCCGTCGTTGCATTGAGCACCTCATCCCCCTGAGGCATCAAACCTACAGGCGAAAATGCCTCGTAATTCTCATAATAGGTATAGCCTTCCTCGAAATCCGACGCGTCAAACGCAATGCGCTGCTTGCGTGTCACCAACCGAAGCTCTGCCGTTCCTTCCACAAATGACATGCCACGAACATACTGATCCTGCTCAAGACGCCTGTTGACTCGCCCCGTCTCCGTATCCAAAATCCACACAGCGCCAGACTTGCGCTCGGCAAATGCCAGAAAACGGCCACTCGCATCAATGGCTATGCCATCGACCATATCCAATAACACTGGATATGCCCCCAGCAGAGGGTTCGAAGTCCGCGACACCGACAACAATCGCTTCACCATGGCTTTGCCGATCTCACGATAATTCACACGCTGCTCCTTCGACACATATTGCGCCAGCTCAAAAGCAGCCACATCATACCGACGCGAAAAAATCGCAAGCACAGCGCGATGAAAATGCGGCTCTCCCTCAGGCACAAAAAACGCTTCCCGAAGAAACTTGAGATCCGGGTCGTACGAAACACCTTCCAAAAAACGCGACTCCGCCAGACGCCAATCGCCATGCCTCACCAACGCCACCACCTGACCAAAATACGCATGCGGATTATTCGGAAACAAACCCAGCGAAACATCATATTTGGCAATCGACTCGGAAAGACGGCCGCGAATCATCTCCAGCTCCGCCAGATTGCTCAGCGTCGTCCCATAGGCTTCATCCTCCAGCTCAGGACACCTGCTGTAACTCTCCACCGCCTCATCCCAGCGCTCCAGCTTCGTATAAAGCGTCGCCTCCACAAAACACAAACTGGCCGACCGGGCCACCTCCGGAAAACGCGCATGAATCTGCTGCGACAGCGACAACGCCTCCAGCTGACGCTCATTCTGCATATAAAGCTGCAAACACATCAGCATCAGCTCCGGCACATCCGACTCCAGCGCCATTGCCCGCTCACAATGCACCAACGCCGTCGCATACTGCTTCTGCGCATACGCACGGCCAAGCTCCTGAAGCACTTCCGACAACTCCGCCTGAACAGATGCCTTCGGTTTGCTCCCTGACCGGCTCTCCTGCGCCGCCGCCAGCGTCGACCATGACAAACAAGCAGCCATCACCGCAAAAATCACTGCAAACTTTGACAGCATCCGCTTCCCTCCTTCCAAACCGACAGCCGCATTACCAAAACACATTCTCGCAACAATTCAATCCCAGATCAACACAACGCACACGGGAAGGGGGAAGTCTCCCCCTGCGCGGCTATCGGCTGTCGGGCGGCAGGTTGCCGCCCCTACAGGCCGATACGCCGCTACCCCCTC
>Ga0209737_10003188_pt1 | contig 11460 bp, 8 predicted proteins | sample TergutCu122P3_FD_187284 | JGI IMG/M metagenome (GOLD analysis project Ga0209737, IMG submission 187284) | Cubitermes ugandensis P3 segment gut microbial communities from Kakamega Forest, Kenya - Cu122 P3 (SPAdes) (version 2) | ecosystem: Host-associated > Arthropoda: Insects > Digestive system >...
CGGTTAACATTACGGCCAAAGTAGTATCCAAAACTGAAATACGTGAAATTCCAATGGGTAGAGATGGTTCACCACACAAAGTTAGTGACGCTCTAGTCGGCGATGAAACAGGTACGGTTTACCTAACCCTTTGGGATGACAATATTGAAAAGATGAACGAAGGCGACAGTGTTCGCGTCGAAAATGGATACGTGACTCTCTTTAAAGGCAATATACGCTTAAACATCGGTAAATACGGCAAAATTGAATTAGCAGCAGTACCTCTAGATGTTGAAGTAAACACAGAAAACAATGTTTCCAGTAAAACATATGAGCAACAACGCAGACCCTTCCGAGGCGGAGGCGGCGGTGGACGCAGAGGCGGCGGAGGCTTTGGCGGACGAGACAGACGCGGCGGTAGCGGTGGCGGTGGATACGGCAGTGGCGGCGGTGGATACGGCAGTGGCGGCGGTGGATACGGCGGTAACAGAGATAGAGGCGATCGACGCGGCGGTAGCGGCGGCGGTTATAGACCACGATATTAAGGTCTAATCTTACCTGCTAAAGAGAACAACTTCTTCTTTTTTGCTTATTTTTTTCATACAACTTTTTTTCAAATACAAATCTTATAAAACGAGTTTTCATTGAAGTGCAATGGAAAAAACTTTTTCCATAGGAAGTTAACCCACCTTGTTTTTCGACAACTTTGTTTGACGTTAAAATAAACCTGCCTAAGACATGTACATAGATATCGCGTGAACTTGTAAATGCTAAAGAACGTGAAAGGTCCAAGAAAATTTACCTTACAGAATATAGGATGTATTCTTTTCCAGAGAAACTTTTCCTGCGCCTTAATTCTGAACAAGATGTTGCAAAAATAACCTCAACAGGCAAGAACTATGCAAATATGTCTCTCAATCATCAGAACAATTGCCATCAGTTATTCCTAAAGCATGCTGCTGATGATAAAACAAGTTATACTTTAATGTTGAATCCTGAGTAACTTCTTTTTCAAAATGTTTTCCTTCAGGAAAAGTTATTTAAGCCGAATTGAGATAGCTGTTTAGGGAACAAATATGCGTTCAGATGTTATATTATACGTTGTTGCAGCAATCTTTTTTGCACTCTCTATAATTTCAATTATCTTATTCTCTGGCACAGAGCGATTTATATGGATAATTCTAAACGTTGCACTTGGCATAATTTCCATAGGATCCGGATATTACTTAAGGCCAAAACCAACGCTAACCATTAAGACAATATCCCCTGCCACTGCAGAATCAATAACACCGACAACTACCGTTGAACCCACTTCCATCCTTGAAGAACCAGTAATGACTGAATCTATTCCCCAAGAACCTTCAACAAACAAAGAACCAATAATAGAAGAAGCTCCAATTGACGAAACCCCTAATGTTGAATCCGTTCCTGATGAAACCTCCCAAACAATAGAAACTCCGGAAACAGTAGAGCCTATAGGCGAGACAATATCCTCACCTCAACAAGAACCAACACCAATACCTACATCAACACAAGACAACAAAACACCTATACAAGCTGAACAAGAAGAAACACCTCTAACAAATGTTAAAGGCATTGGCGAAAAAAGAGCAGCACAACTCAACGCCTTGGGAATAAACACCGCTAAAGAATTAGCCCAAACATCTATTGATGACTTGGCAAAAAACCTAAACATCTCACCTAAAATTGCTGCAAAACTAATTGAAGCCGCAAAACAACAATAAAACAAGCCACAAAAATGGATATACAAACCAACAAGCAAGTGGCCTTCTTCTCACATTATTTCTTTTTCTAACATCCCGTTTTCATTCACTTAACTACTAAAAGTACGTATCTATTTTTTGAAAACCTTCTACTCTTTCATTAACAAACATGAGATTGTTAACAAATAACTTGAACTACGCATCATAATATTTACGGATTCTGCGTTAATTTAGCAAGTTATTTTTGACATAATTCTTTTTCGTTTTAACTGTTATTTAAAACCTGTAACTGATACTTCTAAAATTTCTTTTTAAAATATAACCCATTTTCTTTACCATAATATCTCTCAAGCAACTCAACCTCCACATAACCCATACGCCTATACAACTCTAATGCTTCATAATTAGATGCTCGAACCTCTAAACGGCACTCCTCTACACCCCGTAACTTTAAAAGTTCCTCACACCTAAAAAGCAATTTTTGAGCTACACCCATTCTTCGAAAGGACATCGCAACATTAAGTGTAATAATATGCCCAAACCCCCCTTCCTCCTTCTCATTATTTTCTATCTGTAAAATAACAAACCCCACTGCTTCCCCATTGACCCTTGCAACCAAACTTATCGAGCCATAATCCCTTAACAAATAAAAAATCTGATGTCTACTAAACGCCTCAGACGAAAAACACTGCCTCTCAAGTTCCACTATCTCATTTAAATCTTCAAAAACAGCAGCTGCAATGTGTACGTCCATAACTTTATTCCCATCCTATTCAATCTGTAATTTAATTTTCAGTTAATCGTAATGGTTGTTTTAACATATTCTTCATTTTTATATACAAATATACCGAAAAGAGTATGTTGCAATGTAATTTTCTCTTTTGATGTAGTCATAGATTGAAGTGTGAGTTGTTTAAAGTAAATATACAAAGGGTTAGGTTACTCTTTTTTTGGTTGTATGTTTTCTTGCTGTTTTAATTGTATGCTGACGTTGTTTGGTAGATCATGAGTGATCATAAGGTTTGGGCCTATCCATGTGTTTGTGCCTATTTTCAGTCCTGGCATGAAGGAGACGTTTATTCCTGTTTTTGTGTTATCTCCTAAAACTATGCCCAGTTTACGTCTGTTGGTGTCTACTTTTTTATCTTTAATGGTCATTTTGATTTTACCATCATCGAAACGAAGATTTGCTGTTATGGTGCCTGCGCCTATGTTACAGTTTTCACCTATTATACTGTCGCCTATGTATGAGAGGTGTCCTATGTGAGTGTAGTCTAGGATTAGGCTGTTTTTTACTTCTACAGCATTTCCTATGCGAACTTTTTTGCCCAGACTGGTGCCTGAGCGAATAAAACAGTTTGGTCCCACATCAGCTTCTTCATCAATGAAGACTGGACCTTCTATGTATGCACCTGAACGTATTCTTGCCGTTTTAGCAACATGAACGGATCCTATAAGGTGTGCGCCTGGTTCTATGGTTCCTAAAATTTTGGGTTCTATATGTTTTAATGCCCAGTTGTTTGCGTCAAGTAAATCCCAAGGCCTGCCAACATCAAACCATGCAGTTTTCTCAAGTTCTACTACCCTTACCGTTTTACCATCCTCTGATAACATAGTTAAAGCATCAGTTAGTTCCCATTCTCCACGTATAGACTTCTTAACTTGGTTGAGTTTTTCAAAAATTTCTTTTGAAAATACGTAAATGCCTGCATTTGCCAAATTTGAAGGTGCTTTTCCTGCTTGAGGTTTTTCTACAATACGCCTAAGCTTTTTATCTTCCATAACTTCTATGATGCCATAATTCTCTGGTTTATCAACTGCTACAGCTGCTATAACCGCTTCAGGTTTAGTCTGCTCATATAGAGTTACCACTTGTTTTACTGTATCTTGTGCAAATAACAAATCTCCATAAACCAGTACAAATGCGTCATCAACATATTGTTTGGCAGCCATAACGGCGTTGCCGGTCCCCAAAAGCTCTTGTTGCTCAACATAGTTAATTTTTAAACCCTGACTTGACCCATCACCAAAATAATCCCTAATTTTATCACTCATGTAATGGGTAATAATTACAATGTCTGTTATGCCTGCGGTTTTTACTGCATCAAGGCAGAATTGTAAAATAGGTTTACCTGCAACCTTTATTAGATGTTTAGGTCGCGTAATTGTTAAAGGCTCAAGTCTTTGTCCTTTACCTGCCGCTAATAAAACCGCCCTCACTTTTAAGACTCCTTATTTTGTTTACGTATTAAAATAGTAGCTTTATGCATTAATTCTTTTGCGATATTTTCTGTTTCCCCTTCCACAGTTATACGAATAAGTGGCTCTGTACCTGAGGCTCGAATTAATAGCCAGCCTTCTTTAAGAGCTAATCTTACCCCATCAATAGTTGAAAAATCTACATACCCATTAAACTTGTTTTTTATCGTTTCTGCAACCCTTGCAACAGTTATGTTTTTTGTGTCATTGGAACATTTAATGTTTTCACGTAGCGTTATGTATTCTGGCACTTCGCCTACAAATTCACTAACCGTTTTCTCCTTTAACTCCAACGCCTTCAAAAAAACCCCTGCTGACAGAGGACCATCCGGACAATAATGCTGCAGCGGATGCACCCAAGCTCCACAGGGTTCTCCACCAAAAACCGCGCCCTCACGTTTAATGGCCTCCGAGATGTAAATATCCCCCACCCTTGTACGCACAACCCTGCCTCCAAAACGTGATGCCATTGTTTCAACACACATAGACGCCTCAACATTTGTAACAACCACCTCCCCACCGCTGCCCCCTGTTTGTTCTAAAGCATAAGCACCATATGCTGCAAGTGAACGATCAAAATTAACAAACCTGCCTGTTTCATCCACAAACGCCACTCTATCAGCATCACCATCAAAGGCAATGCCCATATCTGCCCCTAAAGCACAGACAACTTTGGAGAGATCTTTAAGAGCTTCAGCTGAGGGCTCACTTGCCCTAGCTGGAAAATACCCGTCTGGTTGAGCATTTAACGCCGTTACTTTACAGCCAAGTAACTTTAACATCTGTGGCGCAAGACTATGTGCCGCTCCACAACCCGGGTCAACAACTATGTGCCATTTTTTATGCAACTTTACAACACTTTTAACCAACTCAAGATACATGGAATGTGCATTATAATTAACTGTCTTACCCAAACCCTGCCAATCCGCTAAGGTATGCCTTTTTTCTGCTATAATTCTCTCTACAGCCTCCTGATCTGCATCTACATATGAGAGCGTTTGGGGATTGAAAATTTTAATACCATTATACTGCGGCGGATTATGTGAGGCAGTTATCATAAAACCCACCTCAGCTCCTAAAGCCCGTGTTGTATACGCTAAAACAGGTGTTGGAACAATACCTAATAGATAAACAGTTACCCCACAGGACATTAGACTTGAAACTAGGGCATTTTGAATCATGCTGCCTGAAACTCTTGTGTCACATGCCACCACTGCCTGCTTAGCCTTAACATACGTTGCCACTGCTAAACCCACATTACATGCTAAAGTAGGTGTTAGCTCAACATTTACTAAACCTCGAACTCCTGAACTTCCAAATAATTTACCCATACCGTGCACTATAACATAGTAAAAAGGGTATTACCATAAAAACCTACCCTACACAGTGTTTATAAAATGTGCCAGCCCATCCAAAGTCGGATGCACACCTAATGAATTAGATAAATAACAAGCTGAAACAGCATTTGCCAACATTAACCTGCTACCATCTGAGAGCCCCTGACCCTCACCAAAAAGGTTACCCGCATTCCACGCATCACCCGCACCCGTAACCCGAAGTGCCTTAACTTTAAAAGAAGGCACAATAACCTCAACATCATCTTTAAGACTGGCTGCAAAAACAGAAGTGTGTAAGTCAATACGTGCCGAAAAATGCTCACTTAACACCCTAGCCGCCTCTAAAGCTAACTCTGCAGTTACTTTTCCTCTCATAGCCTCAATTGACTTATCAAATAACGCTGCATACATAATTGCTTCATTTTCATTTAAACTCAACACATCTACACAATTTGATTTCAAAACCTCCTCTACTAACCCTGCAATTTCCTCCCGATTTGGAGCAGGATCAGCTGGATCATAATACGTCCTACCCCTACCCCTCATTTTAACCTCTCTAAAAAGCTCCTTAGCTAGAACCGTCCCATACCTCTTCGTTCCCGCCCAATTAAACAAGCAAACAAAATTCGCCTTATTAACAACATCATAATCCTTAACATCTAAATCCTTAGGTCCAAAAACTGCAAGCGAACCCACATCCCGAAGCATAACATTAACTTTCCCAACATCAGCCTCCAATTCAAAAGCCGTAGTCATCGAAGCTTTAGGAAAAACTTTAACATGCGATAAATCAAACTTGCCTTTAAAATGGTAATCCAACAAATGCAAACCATACTCACTAGTACAAAGTATAGGTACCACCTTAACACCTAAAGCAGCTAACGCTAAAGCCGTATTTACCGCATTTCCACCCTTAAAATCCACCTGAGAAATACCATCTACACTGCCACCTTTTCGGCTCGTAACATCAGCAGCTACAGTTGAAAACTCATTAGCCGTCCAAGGTAAGTCTAAAAGCCTATCCAAGAAAAAATCAGGCATCACTACAGCACTTAAAAATCTAATCTGTTTGCTCTTTAGAAAACCCTGTAACTCATTTTTCCACTCATCTAACAACACAAACCGCCTTCCATGTAAACTGCCCTTAAAAAACTAAAATAACTTTCTATTATGGTGCCTATTGTTTTATGTATCTGCATGTTATGGTTTGGCGAGTAGGCTTTTTTGAGTTTTGGTGGTCTGGTAGTTGGTTTGTTTTTATGTTTATATTTTCATGAATCGTTTTGTGAGGTATAGTATGGGTTTGAAGTAGATTTTTTCAAATGTTTTTGCGGTGTTTTGTAGTTCGATGCGTATTTTTATTTTTTGAGGGCAGTGTTTTTCGCATTGGCCGCATTTGTTGCAAAGTGAGGCGATTTGGGGTTTGGTTTTTAGGGATGTTTGTAGTATATATTTTGTGAGGGCTGCCTTTTTTCCTTCGATTGTAATGTTGTTGTAGCATGAGAGACATGTTGGTATGTCGACTCCTTGGGGGCAAGGCATACAGTAGTTGCATCCAGTGCATGGAACTTTTATGGTTTCTGTAAAAGCCTTTTTTGCTTTTTCAATTACTTTAAAATCGTTTTCAGTAAACTCGCCTATGCTGGCTGTTTTTGCTGTTTCAAGGTTTTCTTTAAGTGCCTCCATATTGTTTATGCCTGATAGGACGCAGGTAACTTCTGGTTGATTCCACAGCCATCTAAGTGACCACTCGGCAGGGGTTCTTTTAATATGTGCCTCTTCAAAGACTTTAGCTGCGCTTTTAGGTAAGTTGTTTGCAAGTCTGCCGCCTCTTAGGGGTTCCATAATCATTACCGGTATTCCCTTATTTGCGGCATGATGTAGTCCTGTTTTGCCTGCCTGATTATTTTCATCTAAATAATTGTATTGAATCATGCAAAATTCCCATAAATAGGCGTCACAAATTTTGATAAACTCTTCTCTGCCTCCGTGGTATGAGAAACCAATATTTTTAATCGCGCCCTTAGCTTTTTTTTCTTCGATCCATTTTTTAATACCTAAGTCAGCTAGTCGGTTCCATACATTGATGTCTGTTATCATATGTATGAAATAGTAGTCTATGTAGTCTGTTTGCAGTCTTGTAAGTTCTTGATTGAAAATTTTATCTAAATCGCTATATTTTTTAACCATGTACGGTGGAATTTTAGTTGCTATTTTAACATCTTTGCGTTTATTGTTTCTGCTTAAAATACGTCCAAGAGTAACCTCACTGTTTCTATATACAAACGCGGTGTCAAAATAATTAATGCCATTCTCTATGGCATATAACACAAGTTTTTCTGTTTCTTCTTCGTCTTTTGGAAACCTCATACATCCAAAGCCAAGTATTGAAAGCTCATCACCGTTAACTCTATTTATCCTATACTTCATAAACTGCCCCACATGATATTTTGAACACTTCCCTATTACAATTTAACGGTGTCATGTGCCCTATATGTTTAATTTATGAAGAAAGTTATCTGTTAATTAAAAATGGGTTTATTTGTTTCTCTTTGCCCATTAAGGTAGTCTCGTCATGGCCGGGATAAACCAATAAGTCATCGGGTAATTTTGCTAATTTCTGCAGTGTTATTTCCATATCTTTAGGTGAGCTTTCAACAAAATCTGTTCTACCGATACTTTCTGCAAATAAAGTGTCTCCCGAAAACATAACTTTCTCACCAATAAGACAAATACACCCCATGGTATGACCCGGTGTATGCATAACTTTTAAACAAACTTTTCCAAACATGACCCTATCACCATCTTTTAACATCACATCTGTTGTTGTATCATGATTTTCTAAACGCTCTAAACAATAAGCGTCTTGTTCATGAATACAAACCGGCACAGCATACTTTTTCTGCATCACAACATCACCATCTATATGGTCATAATGCCCATGTGTATTAACTATAAATTTTACTTTAAGCCCCTCTTTATCAATGTAATCAAAAATTTGTTGTGCCTCAACGTCACGTCTTAGTCCAGGATCAATAATAATTGTCTCCTTTGTTTCAATACAGTTTACAACATAACAATTAGTCGGAAGCATGCCTACCATAAAAGTTTCAACATACATAGCAATCACCTAACGCAATAACACCGCTAAAATTAAGTGTTTCTTTAAATAACAAGACAGCTTCTAAACAACAACAATAACACATTCTCTTTATCGTAACAAACTTTCTATTTTAGAATACATCTATAGATGGCAATAGTTTGAAGGCTTGAGGTTTTTGTTTTCTTTGTTTGTTATTGAATGTTTGTTTTTGGGTTATACCAAAACTATTATAACATAGCCGCGCTACTAACTAAGTTAGTGTTAACAATAATTGAGTCAACATCTCTTGCGAGATTAGCTCATTTGATTAACTCATCAAAATAAAACTTACAACAATATAATTTAAAAAAAAAAAGAAGGTGCATATTTATGGGCGCTTCCCAAACGTTTACGATAAAGTATGTTATACACGCTAGATTTGAAATCGACGGGGTCGTCGAAAAACCCGATGTAATAGGTGCAGTTTTCGGTCAAACAGAAGGGCTTTTTGGTTCAGAACTTGATCTTCGTGAACTGCAAAAAACTGGTCGCATTGGCAGAATCGAAATTGATCTTCACTCTAAAAACGATCGCACAACAGGCGCAATTACCCTACCCACCAGCTTAGATAGAGTTTCTACAGCTCTTATCACCGCCAGTGTAGAAAGTATAAACCGTATTGGGCCTTGTAGTGCTAAAGTTATACTTGATAAAATTGAAGACATACGTGAAGCAAGACGAAAAGTCATCATCGACCGCGCCAAAGAAATCCTCCACAAATGGAACATAGAATCTCTACCTAGTGTTGATGAAGTCTACAAAGAAATCAGCGAAACCATAAAAGTCGGTAAAGTTGAAAAATTCGGACCTGAAGACCTCCCTGCAGGACCAACACTTGAAAACTCACGCGAAATCATCATAGTCGAAGGACGCGCCGATATCATAAACCTCATGCGATGTGGACTAACCAACACAGTCGCCCTAGAAGGCGCCAAAGTTCCCGACACCATAAAACGCCTAACCAAAGAACGCGAAGCAACCGCCCTCTTAGACGGTGACAGAGGTGGCGACTTGATTCTAAAAGAACTCTTACAAGTAACCAATGTCAAATACGTTGGACGCGCCCCAAGAGGTAAAGAAATCGAAGAATGTAACTGTAAAGAAATCGCCGAAGCCATAGAAAACCGCATACCCGTCTCAGAAATCAACAAACAACAAACAAACCAACCCCCACAACAACCCCCACAAACTCAGCCACAACAACCCCAACCACAAAAAAAGCCACACCCCACTCCAGAACGCGCTCCCCAACGACCCCCCAAACCTCAAATTCCCGAACAAATCAAAGAAACCGTCAAAGCACTACAAAGCACCCTAGAAGCAGCACTACTAAACGACAAACTCGAACAAATAGAACGCCTACCCGTAAGTCAACTAGCAGAAAAACTCCAACAAGTTGAAGGCGTCAACACTGTTATCTTTGATGGCATCATAACACAACGCATAGTTGACATAGCCGTTAGCAAAAACATCAAACGATTCGTCGCTTCCAGAGTTTCTGAAGCAGTTAAACCAACAGCAACAGTTGAACTAATAACCTTCCAAGAAACCCTACGCTAAGCATCTTTGCTTAGCTCAAATTTTTATTTTTCATCTTTCGCAAAATGCGCTGCCCGATGTTTGACCAAAATAACTTTATCTGCTACCTTGTTCTGGCGTATTTAGCCTGTTGCAAACAAAAAATCAAGGTGCTACAGATATTATTAGAAAGGGCAAGAATTAGCATGTCTACATAACTGATGAAATTATAACCCTAAATGCTACAGTTATGATATTACAACACATAAACCTTAAGGCGATAAAAAATCATACATGCATAACACACATACAAGTTTAAAATTGTTTTTTCACAACTAACTGAGCTACCGTAGATTATAAAAATGGTGATGCTGATTCGCTTTAACAATCAGAATGCTCAATGCGTTGGCACTAAAAAGCTACTTTGCAATTCATGTACGTGAGTTATAGACACATGGGGAAAAAGGCTATTGTGATTTTTCTACTGGGTGTACTTCTTTTTTGGATGCAAAAAACAAAACCGCCCCAACAACACCCATCACTATACCTGTAATACCCACACAAATAATCACTAGTTCTCTTAAACTATAACCATTACTGTCTGTTCCGTTATTGTTATTGTTTGCATTGGAAGAGTTATCATTACTGCCCGATGACCCGCCATCACCATTGCTGTCGTAAAATACATTGTTATCGCCGTTTGTAGCTTTGTTACCCGAAATCTCCCCTCCATGTTTATCAAAAAAGTTGCCATAAGCGTACACGCCCCCGCCCTTATTAGCAGTGTTATGAGTGATTGTACCGCCAGACATAATGAAAATATGTTTGTTGCATACGCCTCCGCCGTTTGTGGCTGTGTTTCCTGTAATTTTGCCACCCGATATAGTGAATTTGCCTGTGGGATAAATGTATACGCCTCCGCCGTTTGTGGCTGTGTTGCCTGAAATTTCGCCGCCAGACATAGTAAATTCGCCATAGTTTATATATACGCCTCCGCCGTTTGTGGCTGTGTTTCCTGTAATTTTGCCGCCCGTCATAATGAAAGTGCCAATAGTCCCTGATGTGCTTACGCCACCGCCGTATTCTCCGGTGTTGCCTGAAATTATACCCTCCGACATTACGAATCTGCCCGAATTAGATACACCTCCTGTGTTGCCTGAAATTTCTCCTCCCGACATTTCAAAAATACCTGAGCTATATACACCGCTGTATGGATTGTTAGAAATTATGCCACTATATAAGTAAAACGTGCCACTTGGGCAGACTCCTATTCCGCAACCTTCGGTGTTGCTGTTTTTATGGGTTACTGTTAGGCCGTCTATTCGTAGTATTCCGTTGTTTCCGACGAAAAGGGTGTGGCTGTTAGTTGTGCTGGTTAGTTTGTGGTAGCCTGAGGTTTTGTTGCTTGTTAGGGTTATGTCTTTGTCTTGGATGATGATGTTGACGGCGGCGCCGTATGAGTTGGCATCGTTGGTGGTGAGGGTTAGGGTTATGTCGTTGT
>Ga0209737_10003189_pt1 | contig 11460 bp, 9 predicted proteins | sample TergutCu122P3_FD_187284 | JGI IMG/M metagenome (GOLD analysis project Ga0209737, IMG submission 187284) | Cubitermes ugandensis P3 segment gut microbial communities from Kakamega Forest, Kenya - Cu122 P3 (SPAdes) (version 2) | ecosystem: Host-associated > Arthropoda: Insects > Digestive system >...
ATAAAATATTTTTTGGCCAGGGACGCAAAGGACAAGTCGCTTTTTTGACAGGCGAAACGACATTTTTTTCACCAAAGCTCTGCCGAAAATGTGCCGGCCTTGTGTTTTTCACAACCCTGAGCTATAATTACATTATACAATAAGGATCCCCTCTATGCGTCCCCTGCTCTGCGCCTGCGGCCAGAACTGCGTGAACGCTGGCATCGTATGGAGTTTGTGACATGAATATCATCTTACGGGGAGTGCGTGGGGGCATCGCCGCCCCTGCGCCGGACACGGCCTTTTACGGCGGCAATACCTCCTGCGTGGAGGTGCGGACGGACAGCGGGCTTCTGCTCTTTCTGGATGCCGGAACCGGCCTGCGCGAAGCCGGGGAGCAGCTCCCGGGCAGCGGCGAAGTCCATGTCTGCATCACCCACGGCCACGCGGACCATATCATCGGCCTGTGGTTTTTCAGGCCCATACACTCTCCGGCCTGGACCACGCACCTGTACCTGCCGCACTGGCTGGCCACCCTGCCGGACTGGTTTTACCAGTGCGGGCTGTTTCCGGTTCCTTTTGGGCAGCTCAGGGGCAAGGTGATCCGGCATCTTATCAGAGCCGGGGACACGCTCAGCCTCGGAACCAAGCCCGACGACCCCTCCCGCGTTTGCGTGGAACCCTTCAGCGTGCACCATCCCGGCGGCGGCCTGGGCTACCGGGTGCGGGCGGACAACGCCGTGTTCGTGTACACCGGGGATCACGAGATAACGGCTGATCCCAAGTCCAAAGCGGCGGCGGCGGACATGCTGCGCGGAGCGGATCTCGCCCTGGTGGACGCGCAGTATTCCAGGGAACACCACCAGCCCGGCTTCGGCCATTCCACCTGGGAAGACTGGGTGGATGCGGGCGTGCAGGCCGGGGTGCGGCAGCTGGCGATCGGCCACCACCATCCGGCCCGTTCGGATGCGGAATTGCACAAGCTGGACAAAACCCTGCGCGCGCAAAATAACGGGCAGACCCTGGCGCTGGTGGCGCAGGAAGGCCAAATCTTCACTCCGGGAAAGGACGCGGATCCTCCCTCGGCGGACGGGCCCGTGCCGATCCGGATGACCCGGCGCGGAAGCGACCGTTTGATCCAATTTATGGAGGAGCTTGCGGGCTATCGGGACACGAACACCATTTTGGACCGCATCCTGACAAAAGCCAGGGCAATCACCCACGCCGACGCGGGCACCATTTTTCTGACCGAAGGCTCGGACCTGGTCTTTGCCTATACCCACAACGACAGCCTGTTTTCAGCCGACGAGGCGCATAAGTACGCCTACTCCGCCATCCGCCTGCCCATCTCGCAAGAATCCATAGCCGGATACGTGGCCACCACGGGCACGCCGCTGAACCTGACCAACGTGCGCTCCCTCCCGCCCGGCGTGCCCTACGCCTTTAACGACGCCTTTGACCGGAAAACCGGATTTGTCACCAAATCCATGCTGACCCTGCCCTTCCTGGATCGCGGCGGGAAGTCCCTCGGCGTTTTGCAGCTCATCAACAGCCTGAACCCCGACAAAACGCCGCGCCCGTTCAGCATGGAAATGAAGCAAATCTGCCGGCTGCTGGCGCGGGAGGTTTCCGGCATCCTGGAACTCAACGCGGCGGAGAAGAGCGGCATTTACGGCATCCTGCGCATGGCGGCGGTGCATGATCCCTTCGAAACCGGCCCGCATGCGGAACGGGTGGGGGCCATTTGCGCGGAGCTTTACCACTTCTGGGCTTTGCGCCGCGGCCACGACCCGGATCGCATCCGCCATGAAAAGGGCCGCCTGCGCTTGGCCTCCATGCTGCACGACATCGGCAAGGTGGGCGTGCGCGACAGCATTCTGAAAAAAACCAGCAAGCTCACAGATGAGGAATTTGCCGTCATGCGCGGACACACGGCCCTCGGCGCGTCCATTCTGGCTGAAGACTCTGGGGATATAAGTCCCCTGGCCCGCGACATAGCGCTGAACCATCACCAGAAATGGAACGGACGAGGCTACGCCGGTTCCGGAGACGAGGGGAGGCTGTCCGGGGAAAATATTCCCCTCGGCGCGCGCATCACGGCCATTGCCGACGTATTTGATGCCCTGGTTTCTCCTCGCTGTTACAAACAACCCTGGACCTTCGAGGAAGCCCTGAACCTTCTGCGCAAGGAGGCAGGCGAACATTTTGACCCCGACCTGGTGGAAAGCATGGCCGGGATTGAAGAACTTCTTCACTCCATCTATGCGGCTTTTCCAGATAAGGAGTGAAAGAGGCTGGGCGGCCTTCGCGTCCGTACTGATCGGGTTTCTGATCACGGCGCTCATGCTTTTTGCGTATATCGGCCGGCCATCCCTGCTGGCCCGCCTGGATCTCAAGGTTTACGATCTGCTGCTGCCTCTGCGGGCAGCGCCGGAACCCTCGCCGGTTCCGGTCATCATCGACCTGGACGAGGCATCCATTGCCGCATACGGGCAGTGGCCCTGGCCGCGCTATCTGATGGCGGATCTGCTGGATACTCTCACAGCTTACGGTGTAGCTGCCGTCGGGCTGGACATCATGTTTGCCGAAGCGGACAGATCCTCCCCGGAGCGGGTGCGGGAAGCCCTGCAACGGGATAAGAATCTCTCCTTCGCCTATTCCGGCATTCCTCCGGAATTTCATGACTATGATCACATTCTTGCCCAAGCCCTGGAAAAAAATCCGGTGGTGATCGGCGCCTATGCCGCCTTTGCCGAAGGAAGCGGAGAAGCGCCCCCTCCTCCTTCATCGGGCATCATAGAGCGCGAAAAACCCGGCGCAGTTCCCTGGCAGCAGTTCATGCCGGAGGCCAAAGGCGCCGTCCTTCCCCTGCCCGCGCTCCGCGGGAAGGCGCCTCTCGGTTTCTTCAACGCCGGGCCGGATCTGGACGGAATTGTTCGGGAAATTCCCTTGGTGGTGCGCATCGGTGAAAATGTCTACCCCTCCCTGTCCCTGCGCACCCTGATGCGAGGCCTTCGACTGCGCAACCTCACGCTGGAATCCGGGCCATACGGCCTGGAAGCAGTGCGCCTGGGCAATAAATACTCCATGCCGGTCAGCCCGCAGGGCATGCTGCGCATTCCCTTCATCGGCCCACGCCGGACCTATCCCTATTACAGCGCCGCAGATGTGCTGACCGGACGCGTTCCCGTGGAAGCCCTGCAAGGACGGGTGGCCTTTGTGGGAACCTCGCTGGCGGGGCTCGCGGACATTCGCGCTACGCCGCATGATCCGGCCTGTCCCGGCGTGGAAGTGCATGCCGCCGCCGTGGATGCCATGCTGGTCGGCAATAGCGTCAGCATCCCGCCCTGGACCCCGGTGGCGCAGGTGGGGCTCATCCTGCTGGCAGGCATCCTGTCAACCCTGGCCTTCGGTTTAGGCCAACCCCGCGTGTATCTGCCCGTGGCGGCGGCGCTCATAGGAGGGGCTATCCAACTGGCCCGACATTTGTTCGGCGAAGGTCTTTTTCTTTCGCCCCTGTACGGCGTGCTGACTGTTGCGGTTTCGGGCGCGTTTCTGCTCCTGGTGCGTTTTTGGCAGGAGGAAAAGCAAAAACGCAGATTGCGAAGCATTTTTTCCCGGTATGTCTCTCCGGAAGTGGTCAGCCGCGTCACCCAGGCGGCCGGGGACCTCATGGCCGGGGAAGAGCGGGACCTTTCCATCATGTTCTCCGACATCCGGGGGTTTACGTCCTTGTCGGAAACGCTGACGCCTCAAGAGGTCGTAACCCTGCTCAACCGCTATTTCACGCCCATGACCGCCCTGGTGCGGGAACATTCCGGCACGCTGGACAAATTCATCGGCGATGCCCTGATGGCGTATTGGAACGCCCCCCTGGACGTGCCGGATCATCCCGTCAAGGCTGTGGAAACCGCCCTTTCCATGCAGGAGGCGCTCCCGGCTCTCAATGAACAACTGCGAACCGACCTGAACCTGGAAATCCACATCGGCGTGGGTGTGCATACAGGCAGAGCCTTTGTGGGCAACATGGGAACAGCGGATTTTGTCAACTATACCCCGATCGGGGATAACGTAAACCTGGCGTCGCGTATTGAGGGGCTGTGCCCCTTGTACGGCGTGAATATTGTGGTCAGTGGAGAAGTAAGGGACGCCTGCGGCGAAACCTTTGCCTTCCAACGCCTGGACACAATCCAGGTCAAGGGAAAAACGCAGCCCGTCACCGTCCATCTGCCCATGCGGCGAGAAGAGGCCGAAATGCGCCGGGAGGAACTCGCAGCTTGGGAAGAGACACTGGAAATATACAACTCCGGCGACTTCGCAGCGGCGGACGCACGCCTGTTCGCCCTGTGTGAGGCATTTCCGGAAACAAAGCTTTACGCCATCTTTGCTGACAGGGTGATGCATCTGCTCAAGGAACCGCCCTCTTTCTGGAGCGGTATTTGGCAGGGAACGCACAAGTAATGCGGGCATCGGATCCTTTTCAAAATTTCTCTTGACCGAAAAAAAGCAATGCCGTATATGCATTGCCATCTTTGAATGCATCAGGAAAGACTCATGTACGCGCAGACGCAGGCTTCCTCCCCAAACGCCCCTTCCGGCGTTTCCTTCCCCTCCCGGTGGTGGCAAAGCTCCTTTTGCGCGGTCATGATGCATGCCTGAAGTCTGAAAACACTGCAATCAGGGGCCGCACCAAGCTTGCGGCCCTTTTTTTTCGCCATACGGGCCGTACAGCAGTCACCCCGCCAAAGGAACCCGTATGCATATCACCTTCACGCAGCACGCCTCTGTCCTTGACAGCGACCTTGAAACCCCGGTGGGCCTTTTTCTCCGTCTGGCCGGAGAGCTCCCCGGCATACTCCTGGAAAGCGCAGAAGTGGACGGCCGCTGGGGCCGCTACAGCATCATCGGCACAGACTTTCTGCTCTGCGCCTCCTGCCGCAGGGGGCTCTTGGATGTGCGCACAGCGGATGAACGCCTTGCGCCCTTGCGCGGCTTTGCGGGCAAGCCCTTCATCCAGGGGCTGCGCACACTCCTGGCCGCGCTGCGCATCGAAGGCGCTCCCGGACAGCCTCCCATAGCCAGAGCCCTTTACGGCCTGCTCGGCTACGGACTTGCGGGGCTGTTCGAGCCCAAAGCCGCGCTTTTTCTCCCGCCGGCCGAAGCAGAGGCCTTTCTCGTCCTGCCCGGCTCCCTCATCATTTTTGACCACGGCTACAACCGCATCACCCAGCTTACCCTGCGCCATCACGGCGAAAGCGTACAAGCCTTGCCGGCAGCGCGCGCTCCGGCAGAAGTTCCTCCCGGCGATACGCCGCCGCTGGCGCAACAGGCAGGCTTTGTAGCGGCCGCCTCGCGGGTGAAAGACCTCATCCGCCGGGGAGAAGCCCTGCAAGTGGTGCTTTCCGTCCCTTTCAGCGCCGCCCTCTCGGAGAGTCCCTTCAACCTGTACCGGCGCCTGCGCCGGGTGAATCCATCGCCCTACATGTTTTATATGCGCCTGCCGGATGCGGAGGCCGGAGTCGTGCTGGGGGCCTCTCCGGAAGTGCTCGTCACCTGCACGGGCGGCCTGCTGCGCCTGTGTCCCATAGCCGGCACCAGACCGCGCGGCCGGGACTCCGCTGAAGACCTCCTCTTTGACGACGAACTCCAACATGACCCCAAAGAAAAAGCTGAACACGTCATGCTCGTGGATCTCGGGCGCAACGATCTAGGCCGCATTGCACTGCCCGGCAGCGTACAGCTTGAGCGTTTCATGGAAGTGGAGCGTTTTTCCCATGTCATGCACCTCACCTCGCGCATCAACGCGCAGCTCGCGCCCGGCCTGGATGCGCTGGATGTGCTTGCGGCGACCTTTCCGGCGGGCACGGTGAGCGGCGCGCCGAAAATGCGGGCCATGGAAATCATCGCGGAGGAAGAGCGCTGCCCGCTCGGCCCGTATGCCGGAGCAGTAGGATGGATAGGTCTGGACAAAGACGCCGTACATCTGGATTTCGGCATCGCCATCCGCAGTATGTGGGTACGCTCGGGGCGCGTGCGCTGGCAGGCCGGAGCAGGCATTGTGCATGATTCCGCACCGGAGAAAGAATGGACGGAATGCTGCGCCAAGGCCGCTGTCATCAGGCAGGTTGTATTGGGCGACGACGCGCCGTTCTGAAATGCCACACAGAGATATGGAGAACGCCATGTTTTTACTGATAGACAATTATGACTCCTTTACCTACAACTTGGTCCAGGCCTTCATACAACTTGGCCGCGCGCCGCATGTCGTGAAAAACGACGACCCCTCCCTGCCCGCTCTGGCCGGCAGGCCGGAACTTGTCATGGTCTGCATATCGCCGGGTCCAGGGCACCCTGCTGCCGCAGGACTCTGCCTTGATTTTCTGCGCGCCTTGCCGGCCCATGTGCCGGTGCTGGGGGTCTGCCTTGGGCACCAGGTTCTGGGGCATATCGCAGGAGCCCGCGTGGAGGTGGGGACGGAAGTCATGCACGGCAAACAATCGGAAATCACCCATAGCGGCGCCGGGCTTTTTTCCGGCCTGCCGCAACGCATGCTGGTGGGCCGCTACCACTCTCTGCTGGTGCGGGGCGAAGACGCGCCGCAAAAAATTGCGGTTACCGCCCGCAGCATCAACTGCGCCGGCGAGGAAGAAGTGATGGCACTGTGCTTCCGCGACCGGCCCTGGGCCGGGGTGCAGTTTCACCCGGAATCCGTGCTGACCCCGGACGGCATGCGCCTGCTCGCGAATTTTCCTTCCGCCCTCCTGGCGGACAGGGATGCGCGGGATCCAATGCCGGAAATCCGCCCACAGGGCCGCACCCCCATCCAAATGTCCTCGGTGATTGAGCACCTGGCCCAAGGCCGGAATCTTGCGCCGGAAGAAGCTGCGGAAGCCTTTGCCAGGCTCATGGACGGGGAACTTTCGCCTTCACAGGCCGGAGCCCTGCTTTTGGGCCTGCGGGCCAAGGGCGAAACTGCGGATGAAGTGGAGGAAGCCGTCAAAGCCGTGCTGGCCAGAGCCATACCCATACCGGCCATATCCGGTCCGGCCATAGATATCGTGGGTACCGGCGGCGACGGCAAATATTCCTTCAACTGCTCCACCGCCACCGCCCTGACCTTGGCCGGCATGGGGCATAAGGTGCTCAAGCACGGAAACCGCTCTGTTTCCTCTCGTTGCGGCAGCGCGGATGTGCTGGAGCAATTGGGCATTCCGCTGGATATCCCGCCGGAGGCCGTTGCCGAGACTCTAGAGCGGGAGCGTTTCGTCTTTCTTTTCGCGCCCCGCTACCATCCCGCCTTCCGCCATGTTATGCCCGTGCGGCGTGAACTCGGCGTGCGCACGCTGTTCAATATCCTCGGCCCGCTGGTCAATCCGGCCCGCCCCACACACTGCCTGCTCGGAGTCGCGGACAGGCGGCGGCTCGCTCTCGTCGCCGCGACCCTTGCCCGCGCGAGGCCAGAGGCCGGCGTTGTTGTACATGGCGCCGGAGATTACGATGAATTGACGCCCTTGGGCGAGGCCGCACTCATCTTTGTCAGCGGAGGCGAAAGCCGCCCGGCCCGCCTCGATCCCGCCGAATACGGCATCGCCCCGTGCACGGAACAGGAATTGGCCGTGGAAGGACCGGAGCATGCCGCCGAGGTCTTGCGGCGCGCGCTTTCCGGACAGGGAACACAAGCCGTGGTCGACATGCTGACGCTCAATCTCGGCCTTGCCTTGTATCTGCTGGGCAACGGAAAGGATACAAGCGAGGCCCTGGATCCGGATTGCGGCTATAACCGGCCGCGCATGCGCGAGGCGATGTCGCTGGCCGCGCAGGCCGTTGCCCAAGGCGCGGGAAGGAGTTTTTGTCGTGCTTGAACGCTTTCGCAACGCAAAAGCCGCTGAAATAGCCGCCTTGGAAGCTCTTGCCGCCCGCGGCGCCATGCCGCCGCCCCTGAAGGAATCCAGGCCCGTTTTTGTTGCAGCGCTCACGGCGAGGCGCTCTGCGATCCTCCCGGTCATTGCGGAGTACAAACGCGCCTCCCCGTCCGAAGGAGACATCAATCTCATCGTGACCCCTGAAGAAATCGCCGCCGCCTATGCGCAGGCCGGAGCCGGGGCGCTTTCCGTTCTCACGGAAAGCCGGTATTTCAAAGGGGACATCTCATATCTTGCCCGCATGGCCGAGCCGGGTTTGCCTCTTTTACGCAAGGATTTTATCTTCCATCCCTTGCAGGTGGAACACAGCGCCGCGACGCAAGCTTCCGCCGTGCTCCTCATCGCGCGCATGCTGACCGATACCGCCTTGAAGGAGCTTGTGCGCCGTTGTGCGGATCTCGGCCTCACGCCGGTAACGGAAGTGTTCGACGAACAGGACCTCAGACGGGCAAGAACCGCCGGCGCGTCCGTCATCCAGGTCAACAACCGAGACCTCAAGACCTTGCGCGTGGACGCGGCCCTCTCCCGCCGCCTGATTGCCGACAAGGACAGCGGAGAATTCTGGATCACGGCCAGCGGCATACGCGATCACGATGATCTGCTCACGGCTGCCGCTGTGGGGTTCGACGCAGCTCTGGTCGGCACTTCGCTGATGCGCAGCGGCAATCCGGGCGAGGCGCTGGCGGAGCTGCTGCGAGGACGTAGAAAGCAACCCGGAGCCTAAGCCGTCGCGGCGATGGCGTTCTGGGTTCAGGAGAGTCAATCCATGTCTGAGCTCTTATGCAAAATCTGCGGCCTGACCAGGGCGGAGGATGCGGCTATGTGCCATAGCCTGGGAGCGGACTTTATCGGCTGCATCTTCGTCACGGGCAGCCCCCGCTTTGTGACGCCGCAGCGCGCGGCCCTCCTGCCGGACGGTCCGGCCTTGAGAACCGGCGTGTTTGCCGGAACAGATCTCGCCGAGGTGCGCAGCATCGCCCGCCTTGCCCGTCTTGACTTCATCCAACTGCACGGCGGGGAAGAACCTGCTTTCTGCCGCGCCCTGGGGCCGGAGCGCATCATCAAGGTGCTGTGGCCCCAGGCTCTTACGCCCGAGGAACTGGAACGGGAAATGGAACGTTTCGCGCCCGTATGCGCATATTTTCTGCTGGATGCCGGCCAGGGCGGCGGCGGCAGCGGCACAAGCCTGCATACGGAGGGACTGCGGCCCATTCGTCCGCCAAGACCCTGGTTTCTGGCCGGCGGACTGGGAACGAAAAATCTGCTTTCCGCTCTTGCCGCCTTTGAACCCGGATCGGGCCCGCGCGGCGTAGATATGAACTCCGCCCTGGAGAGCGCGCCGGGCGTCAAAGATCGAAGACTTGTGCGCGAGGCGCTGTCGCTTATCAAAAAGGAGACAAAATCATGAAAAAAGGTTGGTTCGGCGATTTCGGAGGACAGTTTGTGCCTGAATTGCTCATGCCGCCCCTATGGGAACTGGAGCGGGCGTGTGAAAGCCTTCTCACTTCTCCTGCGTTTCAGCAGGAGCTTGCCGAGCTGCTGCGCGATTTCGCTGGACGGCCAACGCCGCTTACCCGCTGCGATGCCCTGTCGCAGGAACTCGGTTTCAGCTTGTGGCTCAAGCGGGAAGATCTGCTGCATACCGGCGCGCACAAGATGAACAATACCCTCGGCCAGGCGCTGCTGGCAAAACATATGGGCAAGACCAAGCTGATCGCGGAAACAGGCGCTGGCCAGCACGGCGTGGCCACGGCAGCCGCTGCGGCAAAACTTGGCCTAGGCTGCACCATTTACATGGGCGCCGTAGACGTGGAGCGCCAGGCCACCAATGTCAGCCGCATGAAACTGCTCGGCGCCGAGCTCGTGCCTGTGCAGAGCGGCACGCGCACCCTCAAGGACGCCATCAACGAAACCCTGCGCGCCTGGATCGTGGAACAGACCCATGCGCACTACTGTTTCGGCACCGCCGCCGGCCCGCATCCTTTCCCCACGCTGGTGCGCGATCTGCAAGCCGTCATCGGCAAGGAAACCAAAGAGCAGGCCGCAAGACTCATCGGCCGGATGCCGGATGCCGTACTGGCCTGCGTGGGCGGCGGTTCCAACGCCATAGGCATGTTCCATCCCTTTGCCTGCGATCCGGACGCGGCTGCAGTGCGGCTAATCGGCATCGAGGCAGGCGGCACAGGCGAACCCGGCTGTTACACCTCCGCGCCGCTGAATCTCGGCAAACCGGGGGTGCTGCACGGCCAATTCAGCATGCTGCTGCAAAACGCGGACGGGCAGATAGATTCTTCCCATTCCGTATCAGCGGGCCTGGACTATCCCGGCGTGGGACCGGAACACGCCTGGCTGCAACGCACCGGGCGGGTCGAATACCACATCGTCACCGATGCGTCCGCCCTGCACGCCTTTGAAATTCTTTCCCGCAGGGAAGGCATCATCCCGGCGCTCGAATCCTCCCACGCCCTGGCCTTTGTTCTGGACAGACCTTCCGTCTTTGCCAAGGGATCGCATGTCGTAGTGAATCTTTCCGGCAGAGGCGACAAGGATCTCGGCATCGCTTCCAAACATCTTGCCCTGCTTCAAGGAGATACGCCATGCGCCTCATAAGCCTGCAAAAACGGATTGAAAATGCCTGCAGCAAAGGACGCTGTGCCCTTATACCCTTCATCACAGCGGGTTTTCCGGAACCGGAGCGTTTTTCCCGCATCGTGCGCGAGTTGGACGAAAGCGGCGCGGATATTATCGAAATCGGCGTGCCCTTTTCCGATCCCGTGGCGGACGGCCCGGTGGTGGAGGAAACATCGCGCAAGGCTCTTGCCGCGGGCGTGAGCTTGGGCTGGACGCTTGAACAGCTTGCGGATTTACGTTCCGGGCTTACGGCGGGGCTTGTGCTGATGGGCTACTATAACCCTTTTTTGCAATACGGCCTTGAGCGACTGGCGCAAGACGCCGCAGCAGCAGGAGTGCAAGGCTTTATTGTGCCGGATTTGCCCCTTGAAGAGAACGGTCCCTTACGCGCCGCCCTGGCGCCGCATAATCTGGACCTCATCGCCCTGGTGGGGCCCAATACGGACAACGAACGCATGCGCGCCTATGCCGCGACCGCTTCCGGCTATGTGTATGCGGTTTCCGTCATGGGCACCACAGGCGTGCGCAACGAACTGCCGGCGGAAGCGACACAGACCGTGCGCCGCGCGCGGGAGGCGTTCAGTCTTCCGGTGGCCTTGGGCTTCGGCATCCACAACCCGGAACAGATTCGAGCTATGCCCACGCCGCCCCATGCCGTGGTTTTCGGCAGCGCACTTTTGCAGCACCTGGCCGCAGGAGGTTCGGCAAAGGAATTTATGGCGCCCTGGACGGAACGAAGGCCGTAAATGCCGGCCGGCAAACGCCTTACATCGGGAAACTGCCCGACACAATACCGCAGCCCATGGGCAAATCCAGGGCATGACGGCGCATGTCCGATGCGCCGCTTCGGCGCAACAGGGCGAACAGTTCCCTTTCAGTGTACACCTTGCCAGACTCGGTACCTACCAGCATGTTGCAACCGAACAGC
>Ga0209737_10003191_pt1 | contig 11456 bp, 4 predicted proteins | sample TergutCu122P3_FD_187284 | JGI IMG/M metagenome (GOLD analysis project Ga0209737, IMG submission 187284) | Cubitermes ugandensis P3 segment gut microbial communities from Kakamega Forest, Kenya - Cu122 P3 (SPAdes) (version 2) | ecosystem: Host-associated > Arthropoda: Insects > Digestive system >...
ATGATAATCCAAACATTGTATTGAAAATCTTATCGGAGATTTCCGATAGACTGGGTGAATGGAGAGCCGATATACGTCGAGAGGCGTCCGTACGGTTCGGGAAGGGGCGAGGCAAAGCCGCCACGAAAGTTGGTATGGCGTGCCAGTGCCTACTTCATCGACGCAAGGATGATTGGGTTTTTCCCGCCGGATCAAGGTGTGGCGAGCACCTCAATCTTCTTAATCATTGATTCCAGATCATATAGATGAGATAATGAGATCGCATATGGATTTTTAGAAGCCTTCTCGCTATTTGCTATAGACATATCTGGAATAATGAGAGCTTCCATATCCAGGCGTGTCGTCTGAAATGGAAAGGTGTCTGTGTCATAAATCTCACGAATCATAGCACTACGAACGCTGTACTCAGTAGCAGCTCCCATGAATGCTGCTCTATTATAGTCAAAGAAATAGTTTTCTATTTCTTTTCCATTGCTAAGTTTTGGAGACACAATACCCATTGCATCCTCATGTATCTGTGCCCAGGCATTAAACTCTCCACCTGCTGGAAGGGCTTTTGTTTCATTAATTCCTACTGCAACTCCACCTGATGGGGAGATTGCCCAGAATATTCCATCAATAATTGTGCACTGATTCTCAACAAGTGCAAATGCATTTCCATTGCTTCTGGCATGAAACTCTCCACCACTGATTACACCATCATCACACACGAATATAGCCGTAGCAAACCCACCTGGATTCAGTGCAGTGACAGAAAATGCAATATCATCACCAATAAATGAGGTTCCAGCAAGAATGTGCAGACCGACAGCGAGATCTGTGCCCTCTACCTTGAAGTTTCCACCTTGCATGACTGAGCTCTCATTCAGACGCAGAATACCTACTGCTTCTTTTCCAAATATGGAATATGTTCCGCCTAAAACAGCGCTCTCCCCTCTGCTAATGCCAATAGCTGCTGCCTGGTAATTGCTGGATATCTCAAATGTCCCTCCACTAAGCACGGCATTGCTGTGCATCTCACCAATACCATTTACATATGAGTATCCATGTAGATTGAAATCACCACTGGCTATTGTTCCACCTACCATCTCTTCGACCCCGTATACCTCATCAGAGTGAACAGTGAATAAACCACCAGTCACGGTTCCCATAAGGGTTGAGACAGCATGTGCGACTCCAGACCCAATACCAGTAAGTGTGATGAAACTACCTGAGATCACTCCCGTTTCAGCGACATATCCTATGCCTGTAATAATGAAGTCTTGTGCTAATCTTGGAGTAGATATTGTAATATCTCCTCCTGCAATGGTTCCATATACATATCCAATTCCTGTTGAAACAGATTCATCACTTGCGAGAATAGATATCTTACTGCTTTTAAAGAATCCATGCAGAGTCCCTACACCAGTGATTATATTTCCACTCGCACCACGGATGGATATTGATGAATCAAAAATATGCTGAGCAGCAGTAATTCCACTGACAGAGGAATCTTCGGTAAGACCATATAATGCAATAGTGACATGTTCAAGGTGCAATGTCGCCATGTCACCCATGTCTCCATGGATGCCGATAAGAACATTTTCACCATCTATTACCCATCGATGTCCAGAGATCATAACTTGTTCTGCTGAGGGCCATGTTCGCCCATTAAGGTTGACCTGTGGTGCATCAATGTACATTCCAAAATTTCCAAATTCTGTGTCTGAAAATGCATATGAACCTGATTCAGTAATCCTCAGGAGTGTTTTATCCTCAGACCAGACATACCCTACGCCATCTTCTGGAGTAATGAGTACTGGTGGAGTACCTTTTGCAATGGCATTTGCAGCATTGATGATACCACCTGTAATGGTTCGCTCAGACCACTGAGGTACTGGTGTTGCGGTGTCCATGATGATATTTTTTATTTCGCTAGCTGTTAGACTTGGATTTGCTGCTTTTATAAGTGCTGCGAGCCCAGAAACATGAGGAGCTGCCATTGATGTTCCTTCATAGAATGCATAGTTATTGTTTGGAGTCGTAGAAAGGATTCCATTAGGATCTTTTTCGTCAGAGGTCTCGCCTCCTGGTGCTACAACATGCACCGTTTTCTTTCCATAGTTTGTATACCATGCAGGGTCGTCATGTATGTTTGATGCTGCAACAAGGATGACATTTGGTGCGTCTATAGTTGTAGATTCTGGATGTATGTCCAGATTCGACATGTAGTTTCCGGCTGCAAAGACGATAAGTGCTGGAGACATCCGAATTGCTTCTTCAAGTGCACGAGAAGGAGCTCCTGGACCACCCCATGAATTGTTGATGATGTCTGCACCCATCTTTGAGGCATAGATGACAGCGCTGATGAGGTCGAATGTTGAACCGCGTCCATCATCATTGAGTCCTTTGACAGCCATAATGGAGACATTCCAGTTTACTCCTGCAACTCCGATGCCATTGTTTCCAACTGCACCGATAGTTCCTGCAACATGTGTTCCATGCCCATGCCCATCCATTGGGTCTGCATTATTATTGGCAAAGTTCCAGCCATAATAATCATCAATGAATCCATTTCCATCGTCATCGATGCCATTATTTGGGATCTCACCTGGATTTCTCCACATATTTGCAGCGAGATCTGGATGATTACAATCAACTCCAGTATCCACAACAGCAACGATAATTTCTTTTGATCCGGTGGTATATTCCCAGGCTACTGTCGCATCAATGACATCCATACCCCACAGTTCAGCATAGCGTGGATCATTTGGTCTTTTTTGCACCTTTACAATATAGTTTGGTTCAGCATATTTTACCCCTCCAATTGAGAGATACGCTTGTGCTGCTTGTTCAACACTATACCCTGTTGGAATCTGTACAAGTTGGATATTTGGATGTCCAAGTACAGAGAGTGTTTTTATCTGGTCTGCTCCAACTTTCGCATGTGCAGTGGTATATATCTGTTCCATTGCTTGAGTCGAGAGCTCGGCTTGTGTATCAAACCAGACAATGAGCTCTCCCGGAATATATTCAGCGGTTAATTCATCTGCGAATGCTCCAGTTATTGTGAGCATTCCACATAGTGCTAAAAATAGTATACTTGTAAAATGTAGATTATTATAATGCATTCGTGATCTCCCCCAAATCACTCTGCACGTATCTCAGTCAACTGAGACTAAACTGAGAAGATGTGCATTATTATGTTAGTACTATGCTCATTCACTCTAATATGGGTTTCGGATAGTTTTTTCTAAGGAAAATAAAATAGGATTGTGATGTTTTTACATCTGTGATATCATGGCATAAAAACCATCTATCCCCTAACATCGCATTGATTTAGTATTATCACCTAACAGTGATATAATCTATTTGTTGGACATAATCTGAAAGGCCATTTGGTCTCTCAAAGAAGTATCCAATTGTGTATACTCCTGGATCCTCATAGGTGTAGGTAAATGTTTGTGGCTGCCCAGTTATTTGTGAAATTCTAATGACATCTCCATTTCCAAGTTTAATATACCCCGAACCTGGTCCGCCAGTGTTTGAGATCGTGAATGTAACAACTAATGGTGCAGATCCAGAGAGTGGAGCTCCTGTAATAGAAGCTTTTGGCTTTACCGTGACAGTCTGAGTTGTTGCGGAGTTTTTCTCACCATCACTGATATACAGTGTAATTGAGCGAATTGCAGCACTAGTATATGTGTGTGTGGCTGTACTTCCTGATTTTGGAGGAGTTCCATCTCCAAAATCCCATGTCCATGCTATTGGATCCCCTTTTGATGTGTCTGTGACTTGAACTTGTAATGGAGCATAGCCTTGTAGTACATCAATTGTGAATGATGCCGCAAGATCTTGCTTGTACACCTTTGAAACTGCATTTGCAGCATTGATAATGCCACCTGCAATGACCATTTCAGACCACTGAGGTGTTGGCGTTGTGGTCTCCATAATGATATTTTTTATCTCGCTAGCTGTTAGTTCTGGATTTGCTGCCTTCATGAGTGCTGCAAGCCCAGCTACCATAGGAGCTGCCATTGATGTTCCTTGATAGAATGCATAGTTATTGTTTGGAGTTGTAGAATAAATGGAGACTCCTGGTGCTGCAACATGAACAGTACTCTTTCCATAGTTTGTAAATGGTGCAGGGTTTCCAATTGCATTTGATGCTGCAACAATGAGCACATTTGGTGCATTTATGGTTGTGTTCTTTGGTTCTATATCCAGATTCGTACCATCGTTCCCAGCTGCAAAAACGATGAGTGCTGGAGACATTCGAACTGCTTCTGTAAGTGCACGAGAAGGAGAACCTCCACCCCATGAATTGTTGATGATATCTGCACCCATATTTGAGGCATAGATGACACTGGCGATGAGATCAAATGTATATCCACTTCCATCCTCTCCAAGCCCTTTGACGGCCATAATGGAGACATCCCAGTTCACACCTGCTACTCCGACTCCATTGTTTCCAACAGCACCGATAGTTCCTGCAACATGTGTTCCATGATCATTTCTGTCCATTGGATCTGCATTATTATCTGCAAAGTTCCAGCCATAATAATCATCAATGAATCCATTTTCATCGTCATCGATGCCATTATTTGGAATCTCACCTGGGTTTGTCCACATATTTTCTTTTAGATCTTTATGTGTATAGTCAACTCCACTATCCACAACTGCAACAATAACTTCTTTTGATCCAGTGGTGAACTCCCATGCTGATGGAGCCATAATGGCATTCATACCCCAAAGGAAACCATAATCTGGATCATCTGGTCTTTTTTGCACCTTTACAATATAGTTTGGTTCAGCATATTTTACTCCTCCAATAGAGAGATACGCTTGTGCTGCTTGCTCAACACTATGCCCTGCTGGAATCTGTACAAGTTGGATCCCTGGATGTCCAAGTGCAGAGAGTGTTTTAATCTGTTGTGCTCCAACTTTCGCATGTGCAGTGGTATATATCTGTTCCATTGCCTGAGCAGAGAGCTCGGCTTGTGTATCAAACCAGACGATGAGTTCTCCTGGAGCATATTCAATGGTTATATTATCAGCGAATGCTCCTGTTAAAGTGAGCATTCCACATAGTACCAGAAATAGTAAACTTGTAAAATATAGATTATTATGATGCATTTATGATTTCCCCCAAATCACTATGTATTTATTCCATCAACTGGGAATCGATGTATACACTATTATTGATATGCTCTTCTAATAAGGGTTTGTATTTACTAAGGTCGTCCTGTGACATGAAACCACGATGTGTGAGGAGATCAACAATGTAATAGAAAAAAAGGAAGATGTAGATATATTTGACCACTTACTAATTTTCCAATCTTTGAAGGATAGATTCTCGATCATATCCTGGACGAGAGAAGGAAAATACATGTGGATCCCCAAAAGTCTCGCTACTTGTTGCAGATAGATCTGGGATAATAAGTGCTTCCATATCTGGATGTGCGTCTATGATAATTTCTTTGTCAGTATCATAGATCTCACGAACCATGGCACTTCGAATGCTGTATTCAGTAGCAGTTCCAACAAACTTCTCTCCGTCATAATCAAAGCCATAATTTTGTATTTCTTTTCCATTGCTGAGCTGTGGAGATGCAATACCAAATGCCAGCTCACGTATATTTGCCCAGGCATTAATCTCTCCACCTAATGGGAGGACTGTCGTTTCATAGATACCTACCGCACGCCCACCTAATGGAGAGACAGCCCAGAGTTTCCCATTAGTGATTGTGCACTGATTATCAATAATGGAAAATGCATGCCCATTGCTCTCAGCACGGAGCTCTCCATCACTGATCACACCATCCATGCAATACCAAATGCCAGTAGCTCTTCCATCTGGATTCAGGGCTCTGACACGGAATTCGGCATTCGTATCCATAACCGAGGTTCCAGAAAGGAGGAACAGACCTATAGCAACATTTGTACCCTGTACATTAAATGAGCTCGCTTTCACGACTGAATTTTCAGTAAGAAGCATAATGCCTACAGATTCTTTTGCGAATATATGAAACTCACTGCCTGAAACCGTGCTCTTGTCTTGAACGAACTCAATACCTGCGGCCCAGTTATTGCTGGATGCAAAAAATGTTCCTCCACTGAGCACGGCATTGCTACGCATCTCACTGATACCTGTTGTAGCTAAATCTCCATGCACTATGAAAACCCCGTCTGAAACAGTACTCTCGTCCATAAACTCGATGCCTATGGCAAAGTTATTGCTGGTTATCTCAAATAGTCCTCCACTGAGCATGGCATTGCTGTGCATCTCACCGATACCTATTGCATCTGAATATCCATGTAGCTTGAATCCGCCATCAGATATTGACCCTCCTGCTATCTCACTGACACCATATACCTCATCAGAGTGAATAGTGAATAAACCACCAGTCACGGTTCCCATAAGATTTGAGACTCCATGTGCAATTCCAGACCCAACACCGGTAAGTGTGATGAAACCGCCTGAGATCACTCCTGTTTCATCAACATATTCTACACCTGTTATAATGAAGTCTTGTGCCAATCTTGGAGTAGATATGGTAATATCTCCCCCTACAATGGTTCCATACAAATACCGAACTCCTGTTGAAACAGATTCATCACCTGCGAGAATACTTATCTTACTATTTTTAAAGAATCCATGCAGAGTCCCTACACCATCGATTAGATTTCCGTTTGTACCACGGATGGATATGGATGAGTCAAAGATATTGCGAGCAACATAAATTCCACTTATGTAGAAATCTTCGTCTAGAGCGTGTAATGTAACATTGACATGTTCAAGGTTCAATGTCTCCATATAATCTGTCTTTCCATGGATGCCGATAAGAACATTTTCATCATCTACTACAAAGCGATATCCAGTGATCATAATCTGTTCATTTGTCTGCCACTTCCGTCCATCAAGACTGACCAATGGTGCATCAATAAACATACCAAATGGCCCAAACTCGCTGTTCGCAAATGCATATGAGCCTGATTCGGTAATTGTCAGGAGTGTTTTATCCTCAGACCAGACATACCCTACACCATCTTCTGAAGTAATCAGTGCTGGTGGGATAGTTTTTGCAATAGCATTTGCAGCATTGACAATACCTCCTGTAATAGTTAGCTCAGACCACTGAGGTGCCGGTGTCACGGTTTCTATGATGATATTTTTTATCTCTGGAGCTGTTAAGCTTGGATTTGCTGCTTTTATGAGTGCTGCAAGCCCAGAGACCATAGGAGCTGCCATTGATGTTCCTTGATAGAATGAATAGGTGTTGTTTGGAGTCGTAGAAAGAATTCCATTAGGATCTTTTTCGTCAGAGGTCTCGCCTCCTGGTGCTGTAACATGCACAGTTGTTTTTCCATAGTTTGTGTACCATGCAGGGTCGCCATCTACATTTGATGCTGCAACAAGGATGACATTTGGTCTGTCTATGTTTGTGCTTTCTGGTTCTATATCCAGATTCGTTCCATCATTCCCAGCTGCAAAGACAATGAGTGCTGGAGAGAGACGAACTGCTTCTGTAAGTGCACGAGAAGGAGAACCTCCACCCCACGAGTTGTTAATGATATCTGCACCCATGTTTGAAGCATAGATGACACCGCTGATGAGAGCGAATGTTGAGCCTCTTCCATCATCTCCCAGTCCTTTGACTGCCATGATAGAGACATCCCAGTTTACGCCTGCTACCCCGATTCCATTGTTTCCAACTGCACCGATAGTTCCTGCAACATGTGTTCCATGACCATTTCTGTCCATTGGATCTGCATTATTATCTGCAAAGTTCCAGCCATAATAATCATCAATGAATCCATTTCCATCATCATCGATGCCATTACCTGGAATCTCACCTGGATTTGTCCACATATTTGCAGCGAGATCTGGATGATTATAATCAACTCCAGTATCCACAACAGCAACGAGAACTTGTTTTGATCCGGTGGTATATTCCCAAGCTATTGGAGCATCAATGAAATCCATACCCCAAAGGTCAGGATAACGTGGATCATTTGGTGTTTTCTGTACCTTTACGATATAATTTGGTTCTGCATATTTCACTCCTGCTATTGAGAGATAGTCTTGTGCTGTCTGCTCAACACTACTCTCTGCTGGGATCTGCACAAGTTGGATTTGTGGATATCCAAGTGCAGAAAGTGTTTTTAGCTGCTTTGCTCCGATTTGCACATGTGCTGCGGAGTACATCTGTTCCATTGCCTGAGCAGAGAGTCCAGCATTTGTATCAAACCAGACGATGAGCTCTCCTGGAACATATTCAACGGTTACTTCATCTGCGAATGCTCCTGTTACAGTGAGCATTCCACAAAGTGTTAGAAATAGTAAACTTGTAAAACATAGGTTATTATGATGCATTCGTGATTTCCCCCAAATCACCTTATGTATTCATCCCCATCAAGTGAAAAGATGTACACACTATACTATTGTTATGTTTAATTTTCTAATATAGGTTTGCATATGTGCTAGAGTCGCCCAGAATCTGTACGCAAATGAGTAAAAAAAGTAATTTAAATCTGTAAAATAATAAATTTCATTTGTTTTTTAGTCTTTCAAGAATTGATTCCAGATCATATCCTGGGCGAGATGTGAATGAGATCACATATGGTTCTCCCGAATCCTTCTCGTTACTTGCTACACCTGGAATAACAAGAGCTTCCATATCTGGACGTGCTGTCATGGGAACTACTTCGTCAGTATCATAGATCTCACGAACCGTAGCACTTCGGACGCTGTATTCAGTAGCAGTTCCTGTGAATTTCTGTCCATCATAGACAAAGCTATAATTTTGTATTTCTTTTCCATTGCCGAGTTCTGGAGATACAATACCAAATGTAGTCTTATATGTCTGTGCCCAGGCATTAAACTCTCCACCTGCTGGAAGGACTGTTGCTTCGAAGATACCTACTGCAAATCCACCTGATGGGGAGACTGCCCAGAATGTCCCATCAGAGATTGTGCACTCATTTTCAATAAGAGCAAATGCATCTCCACTGCTCACTGCATGGAACTCTCCACCACTGATCACACCATCCATGCACATAAATACAGCACCTGTAGCTCCATCTGGATTCAGTACACTGGCATGGAATGTGGCACCTGAACCAACAACCGAGGTTCCTGTAAGAATGTACAGACCGACAGCGAGATCTGTGCCCTGTACCTTAAACTCGCCAGTTTGCACGACTGAGTTTTCTTCAAGAGTCAGAATGCCTACTGCCTCTTTTCCGAATATGTCAAACGCTCCGCCTGAAACCGTGCTCTTGTCTTGAACGAACTCAATACCTGCGGCCCAGTTATTGCTGGATGCAACAAATGTTCCTCCACTGAGCACGGCATTGCTATGCATCTCACCAATGCCTGTTACAAATGAGTATCCATGCAGATTGAATATACCGCCAGCTACTGTTCCACCTTCCATCTCTTCGACAGCGTATACCTCATCAGAGCGGATAGTAAATGTCCCATCAGTTATGGTTCCCATGAGGTTTGAGACTCCACGTGCCAGCCCAGATCCGTCACCAGTAAGTGTGATGGAACCGCCTGAGATGGTTCCAAAGACATCCTCTACACCAATAATAATAAAGTCCTGTGTCAGTCTTGGAGCAGTGATCGTAATTTCTCCCTCTACAATGGTTCCGTGCACATGCCAAATTCCTGTTGAAACTGTTCCATCGGCTGCGAGAATAGTTATCACACTATTGTCAAAGGATCCATAGAGTTCCTCTATACCATCGATTATATTTCCATCTGCACCATGGATGACTATGGATGATTCAAGGATATTTTGAACGGCAAAAACCCCACCGACAATATTGTCTTCGATTGCACCTTCCAGTGCGATATCAATATATGCAAGGTTAAGTGTCGCCATATATCCCACGTCTCCATAGATGCCAATAAGAGCTCTTTCACCATCTATTACCCATCTGTGCCCTGTTATCGTAACCTGTTCCTCTGTAGGCTTTGCTGAAATCCACTTTCGCCCGTCCAAATTCACCTCTGGTGCATCAATATAGATACCAAATTCTCCAAATTCGGTGTTTGCAAATGCGTATGAGCCTGATTCAGTAATCGTAAGGAGTGTTTTATCTTCAGACCAGACATATCCCTCTCTAGCATCAAGGCTGATCAGAGTTGGGGAATCAAATTCAATAAAGTAGATAGAATAAGCAAAATTGAATCCTTCAACGTTTGGTGCCTTAGACTGGTAATTGATGTACATGGGCATACGGAATGTTCCAGCTGGACGGTTTTCAGGTGCTCCCCAGCTGTTCAAGATGTTCCAGGAGTGATTTGCAGGATCTGGATCTGTCTCATCATATCCAACAATTAAGACAAGATGACGTCCTCCAGTCATCTCGTTGTACTCAACTCCATCCCATGCATCCATTGGGAAGAGTGTATCTTCTGCGTCACGAACCCAGAAAGAATTAAATTCATCCCATGCTTCTTTGTTTGGCAGGCCATATAAGAAGTCAATTGGATATCCCTGGTCTAACATGCTTTTCATAACGTCAACAATGACATTCTGAGGCAGAGCGAGGTCTAAATATCCTGGATAGATGTCTACGATCGGGTAATGTGGCGTCCTGATAATGTTTTCAGCGGGCATGTTGGTCTTGTACCCTCCCTCATATCCGCCAGGCTGTCCACCATTACCATCTGCATACTCGGCATTCGTGTTGCTTACTGGAATAAGCCGTTTATTGCCTTCATTCATGTAAAAGTTTGACAGATAATATGAGTTTCCTCCATCACATGCAAAATGACCGGTTGCTCCTCCATTGTTCATGAGCGAATTTGTGTATTGAATAGATAATTCATCATACACCCCGGTTTGGGTCATTTGAGTGATGGAGATTGCTCCAGTTCCTGACCATACCCAGCAGTTTCCACAACTTCCCTGGTTTCGTGTTTCTGGATCATATGCCAGAAGTGGAAGAAGGTCTACAGAGTCTGAAAGTTCAGTTCCTGTTGAAAATGCAGCAATATCAGCCACAGAAAGTAAGTTTTGTGACACTATTCGTGCTTGTTCTTCGATCTCTTCGATAGAGAGATGCATTCTGCCATACTGTTCACTTGATTCTTGTTCAATAGAATCTGCGAACGCTCCTGTTACAATGAGCATTCCACTTGCTACAATGAGCGTTGCACATAGCGTGAGAAATAGGAAACTTGTAAAATGTACATTATGAGATTGCATTCGTGATTTCCCCCAAATCACTTTATGTATTCATCCCCTCCCATCAACTGAGAAGATGTACACACTATGATATTTGTTTGCTTAATTTTCTAATAAGGGTTTCGAATATGTGTTGAAGTAGATTGGAGACTGTCCAGTGTTGTGAAACTACGCTGGACAAAGATATGTGTTATTTCATCTACAATTGTCGATATTCTGCGTATTTTTCCTTTACCTCGTATAAATAATTCCAATTTCATTTTTTCAATGTAA
>Ga0209737_10003193_pt1 | contig 11455 bp, 10 predicted proteins | sample TergutCu122P3_FD_187284 | JGI IMG/M metagenome (GOLD analysis project Ga0209737, IMG submission 187284) | Cubitermes ugandensis P3 segment gut microbial communities from Kakamega Forest, Kenya - Cu122 P3 (SPAdes) (version 2) | ecosystem: Host-associated > Arthropoda: Insects > Digestive system...
AAGGTGCATTAGGACATTTGTCGGGTGCCGGTTCAATGATTGAGACAATAATTTCAGCAGAATTTTTGAAAAACGGCGAAATTCCCGCTACATTGGGTTTCAATGAATTTGAAGGTGAAGAAAAAATTGGTATTTCAAATAAAAATCAGAAATTCGACGGAAATAAAATTTTATGTTTATCTGCCGGTTTTGGCGGAATGAATACGGCAATTATTTTGGGAATTTAATTTTATTTTGCGGGAAATTGCGACAATATAGTATTTTCCTTATGAAATAATTGTAATGCTGCACACTAACGGGAGAATTTATGTCAGGAAATAAATATTGCGTAATACACGGACACTTTTATCAACCGCCGAGAGAAGACCCCTGGGAAGACGAAATTGAAAAACAACCATCAGCAGCACCTTACCACGACTGGAACGAAAGAATTTACGACGAATGTTATAGACCAAACTCATTTTCCAGAATTTTAAACGAAAAAAGCGAAATTATTGCCGTAAATAACAATTATAGTTATATGAATTTTAACTTCGGACCGACTCTTTTTCGCTGGCTTGCACAAAAACACCCAACCGTTCTCAAAAGAGTTGTTGAAGCCGACAAACGCAGTTGCGAAGCAAATCACGGACACGGAAGTGCAATTGCACAGGTTTATAACCACATTATTATGCCACTTGCATCACGAAAAGATAAATTAACGCAAATTCGCTGGGCAAAATCATTTTTCAAAAAACATTTTCATCGAGAAACCGAAGGAATGTGGCTTGCCGAAACTGCAATAAATATGGAAACAATCGAATGTTTGGCAGAAGAAAACATTAAATTTGTAATATTGTCGCCAAATCAGGCTGAAAGTTTCAGACATCAACACGGCGGAGATTGGGTTTCAACAAATAACTACGAAATTGACACTAAATATACTTACAGATGTTTTGTAGAAGATAAATATAGAAACAGAAACGGCAAATATATTGACATTTTCTTCTTTGATGAAAGTTTATCCAGAAGAATAAGTTTTGAAAATATGACTAACAATGCAGATATTTTGGCTAATGAAATAAATAACTGCTATGATGGAAATACAGGTGAAAACCAAATTGTAAATATTGCAACCGACGGCGAAACATTCGGACACCACAAGAAAAATGCCGATATGTGTTTGGCATATTTTTTCAAAAAACGAGCAGCACAATCAAATATAAATGTAGTAAATTATGCAACTTTTCTTGCAAAAAATCCACCTGTAAGAGAGGTTCTCGTTAAAAACGCTTTCGGAGAAGGAACTGCTTGGAGTTGTGCTCATGGAACAGGTCGCTGGAGCAGAGATTGCGGTTGTAATACCGGCGCACTTCCGGGTTGGAACCAAAAATGGAGAGAACCTTTTAGACGAGCAATGAACACGCTTCAAAAAGAAATAGATTTTGTTTTTAATCGAGAAATGAGTGTGTTTTTTGATAATCCTGCAAAAATTCGTGATTTGTATGAACCTTTTATTGATGACCAAAACGGAATAGATAATTTTCTTCGCAAACATACAAAAACAGGCGTTACGATTTCTTGTGAAGAAATAAGACGAATTATTATGCTTTTGGAAGCACAAAAATTTATGCTTTTTGCTTTCACTTCCTGCGCTTGGTTTTTCAATGATATTTCGGGAATTGAGCCGGCACAAAATCTTAAATATGCGCTGCGTGCGTGGCAACTGACTTATCCAGATAAAAAAATGAATTCGGTTTTGCAAGAATTTGAGTTGATTTTGCAACAAGCAAAAAGCAATTTACCTGATTTAGACGGAAAAATTTTACTCGAAGAAGAAGCGCTGCCAATGATAAATCACTTGGAAAGAGTTGCTTTCACAATCGCTGTAAACCACTACCTTTACGGAATTTATTCGGGAAGCCAAAAAATCGCACTCGACGATTATTCATATAAAACCGACATTACAAGAGGCGAAGACGATATTGTTTTCGACAAAAAAACTTGGCGAATTTATTACGCACAAATTTTGCATAAAATTTCACACGAAAGCAATTCATTTGTAGTTGCACTATATAAAAACGGACATCAAATTGAAGGAATCGTGATAAATGCAAATCAAAAACTTCCAAACACAGAAGCTGATTTTGCGGAAATTATGATAAGAAATGATTTATTAAGATTTACACTTCGAGATACGATTTTGTCGTTTAGAGATGTAATCACCGATAGATTTGTAACCGATTTTGCCGACGAAACATACTTGGATTATTTGACATGGATAGGAGCACAAAGTAACCGGTTAAATGCAATAACCGACATTAATGACGGATTGCCTTCTGAACTTGCCGGAACAGTGAAATTCTACATAAACAAAGAATGGCAAACTGCAATCAAAGAATTTTTGAAAAGTGATTGTGAAAACAACACCGAGCAATTGGAAGAAATCAACAATCGTGCTGAACTTTACGGAATTTTGATTAACAAGGAAAAATCAGCCGAAAGTATTCGTTTGTCAATAAATGCCGACTTAATAGAATTAGATGATGAATTCTTAAATGAAAAATTAGTAGAAAAAATAATATGCAAACTTGATGTTGTTGAAAACTTGTCGATTCCGCTGCATTTCCATCAAGTTCAAGACAGATTCTATTTGATTTACAAGCAAATCGTGAATAATATTTATCCGCACTGGTTAGCAACCGGAAAACCTGTTGGAAAACCGAGAAACACGATTATGCTGATAAATAAGCTTGCAAAAAAATTTGGGTTTAATACCGATAAAACCGAAGTTTAGTTTTGAGAAAATGATTAAATTCACAATAGACGAAAGTGATTTAGGAAAACGGATTGACAAAATAATCCGTAAAAAATTGGGTTTTTGTCCGCTCGGTGAAATATTTCGGCTTTTCAGAAACGGAAAAATTCGGCTCAACAATAAAAAATGTAAAGAAAACGACCGAATAGAAATTTCAGAAGAAATTTCTATTCTTGCAGACGAAAATGAATTACGTGCAAGATTTGCAGAAAAATCAGAAACTTCAAATAAAAACAATTTCAAAATAATTTACGAAGATAAAAATTTAATTGTTTGTGATAAGCCCGCAGGTGTTGCATGCCAACCCGGAAAAAATATTCCGCTCGGCTCGTCACTCATAGAACTAGCCAAAAATCATTTTGCCGCCGCTCAACCGATTCACAGAATTGATGCTGATACTTCTGGATTAGTTTTAATTGCAAAAGATATTGATTTCTTACGAAATTTACAAAAAATTTGGGATAGCGATTTAGTGAAAAAGGAATATTTGGCATTATGTCAGGGAGTTTTCGATAAAAAATCCGGAAAAATAGAACTAAATCTACAAAAAGACGGATTAAAAATGAGCATTATTGAAAAAGGCGGGAAAAATTCTGTTTCAACATATAAAGTTATTTCACAAAATCAAAATTGTGCACTTGTTTCGATTGAAATTGAAACGGGGCGAATGCATCAAATCCGTGCGCAATTTTCGCATTTAGAACATTGTGTTTTGGGTGATAAAATTTACGGAAATAAATTTAGAGATAAAGAAATTGAACAAATTTTCGACGTAAAAATAAATCGCCTTATGCTTCATTCACATAAAATTTCATTTGTTTTAAATAAAAAATCATATTCGTTTTCAGCAGAAACGCCAAAAGTATTCAACAAGTTTAATTAACTAAAAAAGTTTTCAGGCGAAGGGTTTAAGGGGCGACCCCGACAGGCAAGCCCCTTAGTTAGTTTTCTGTCACTTTTCTTGCTGCTGCCTGCTCCAAAATTCCGTCGTACATTCGTTTTCTGTCCATTATTTCTTTAACATAATAATATGGCTCATCACCGCGAACATATCCGTGCTTAACCTCTGGGCGGTAATAATATTCGGGATTTGAAAGTTTTCGTATTGCAATCGCAACATTATCATCCCATTTCAGCGAATCCAAACCTAAAATTGCGGCAATTCTTTGTGCATCTTTTATATGTCCGGGTCCTGCATTATATGATGCAAGCATAAATTTTATCATTTCAGTTGTATCTTGCATATCTTTCCAAAAATTCTTATGAACAAAATCCAAAAATTTTATGCTCGCCCGCAAATTACTCTCGGGAGTAGAAATATCTTCATGCCCCATCAGCACACCCGTTGCCGGCATAACCTGCATAAGCCCCTGCGCCCCAGCCCATGATTCTGCCGAATGGTCAAATCTTGACTCCTGATAAGCCATTGAAGCAAGCAACGTCCAAGGAATAAGCGGCGGATTTTCATATCGTTTAAAAAGCGCATCGTATGGCGAAATCGCGCCTGTTTCCAAGACATAATATTCGCTGTTTCGGCGAGTATTATACAGCGACGAATTTCTGTAATACTTGTTGAAAATTATATTGTAAGTCGGATTAGCTCCACTGCGAAGTTTTGCTATCCATTCATCTGCCGCCAAAACAAGATTCGGACTTTCCCGGCGAAATCCCCATGCAATTCGCTGCGAAAAGCTAATCGGCACACTCACATCAATATTTTTGTAGAACGATTTGTTTAATTCGGCAGTATTTTCGTCGGCAATCGTGTATTCAATTTCACCGCGAGATACCATTCCGATTAAATCTTCTGTTTCATAATGTTCCGTCGGATTTATTATTATATCGCCACCGATTTCTCTTGATAAATTTACCAAACGATGATGATAAGCACTATTTGCAGGAACAACAACAACTTTTCCAATTAAATCAATAGGGTCTTGAATTAAGGCGATGTTTCGCTGTTTCACATTCATATATCTATAATTTTCAGGGAGTTTTTGCACCAAAACCTGTCGTGTAATATTGTGGTGATTTGAAAACGAAATCCGTTCGCCTTTCTCTTTTGTTACTACCAAATTCGCCGCAATCAAATCGCCTGCGCCTTCTTCGAGCATTATATAAAGCGAATCGTTTGTACTTGGAATTTTTATTTCCAAATCAACGCCGATTGATTTAGCAAAAAGTTGCAGCAATTCGTATTCGTAACCCATCGGCTGCCCTTTATAAATAAAAAACGAATTTGCATTATAACGAGTAAGTGCAATCAATTTTCCGCGCCGCAGAATGCTGTCAAGGTCAATTTCGACGCTTGGAATACCAATCGAAATAAAATCATCTTCAGATTTATGTTCTCTTAGCCAAAAGAAAATCCACGCGAAAAAAACAAAAAATAAAATAACGATATTTCGCATAATTTACTCCTGATTTCTTGGTTGCGGGATTATATTCTGCTCCAAATACATATACAAATACGGGTCAAGTTTGTTGAATAATTTTTGCAATTTTCGTGTGAGGTTGCTGTTTTGCTGATTTGAATTTCGATTCCTGTTTGAGCCGTATTCAAAAAGCGTTCCGTTTTCAGCCGCCCACAAAATTTCCGTCAAATCATTTTCATTAAATAATGCCGTTAAATATGCAGCTCCCATTTCCAGAAATGTATCGGAATCAAAAAAATAATACATTCGCCCTTTTATTTCAAAAACTTGTTCATCCGTCAAATCTTTATCTTTCAAATATGCCGAAAGAAACATCTGAGTTTTTTCGTTTTTATATTGCATTTTAATTTCCCGCATAATTTTAATTGCGGTTGATGACATTTGCGGAGAAGCAAAGCCACCTGACAAAAAAGACAAAATTATCAAAATTAATATAGGTTTTAAAAGTGCATTTATTTTCATCTATTCTCCTTACATTAAGTAAATATACGAAAATTAAATGTTATTTTCCGAAATTTTGCGTTGAATGCACATTTTGAGTGCTATCCACAAGTAAAAATTCGTAATTTTGAAACGCATTGATTTTCTCTCGAATTTCGGATTCACTAAACGAAAAAAGTCCCGTAGCCAAAATATCAGCAACAATTATACTTTCTCCAGAAATTGAAATTGCAATGTTTTTAGAAACCGGAAATCCGGTTTTCGTATCAAAAATATGATGAACTCTTGCGCCCGATTGCGCAATACGAAATCGCTCATAATCACCGCTTGTAACCAATGCTCCCCTACTCTTCGGCATTACCCGCAAAAGTCCGCCTTCTCTGGGATTTTTTACTCCGACTATTATTTTTTTATTTTTGCGTTTTTCACCCATTACAAAAATATCCCCGCCAATATTCACAATAAAATTTTTAATCCCATTATCCTCTAAAACTCTACGAATTTTATCTATTACAAATCCTTTAGCAATTCCACCCAAATCAATTTGCATTTCACTATTTTCAAAAATTACACATTTAGGATTTTCTAAAAGCACAATTTTCCGATAATCAATATTATTCAAAATTTTCGCCAAAGTATCTAAAAAATTTGTATCTTTCGGGTCAGGCAAAAATTCACCGGTTCCGCCAATATTCCAAAAATCCTTCAAAGGTTTAACGGAAATATCAAATGCTCCGTCTGTTTTTTGTGAAAAATCAAGTGCCGTTTCAATCATTTCAAACAAATCATCGCTAATTTCAAGCGTATCGTTCGTTCGTAAATTTACTCTCAAAACCTCGGAATTTTCACTTGATGGCGCAAATCTATTATCCCAATCAGTCAAAAGATTTTCTATTTCAGAAAAAATCTGCTCTATTTTTTCAGTACTTTTTTCTTGAAAAATTGTGATTTCGACTATTGTGTCCATTTTGAAATAATTTTTTTTCTGCGGAGTCGGCGAACACGAAAAAAACAGTAACGAAATAATTAAAATTAACGCAGTTTTCATTTTTTACCGATTTGTTTGGGAAGTTGCATACGAGTCGCCATAGCCCAAAATCTAAGTCCGCTTGCAATTCCGGTGCAAACTAAAATTTGCCCATATTCGTTTAAACCGAATTGCCGTACAATCAACATAATAGTTACACCGATTAGTGATGCGGTCGCATAAAAATCCCGCTTTAAAATCACCGGAATTTCACAAACCAAAACATCTCGAATTACTCCGCCGCCGCATGCCGTCAGCATCCCCATCATAATTATTCCGATATTGCCAAATCCAGCCGCAGTAGCTTTCATTGCGCCAACCGCCGAAAAAATCCCAAGCCCGATTGCATCAAAAATTGCCACTAAACTCCATTGTCTTTCACTACGATTTGCAATTGTTTCCGCATTAAACAAAACAACAACCGCCGCCGCTATACAAATTATCAAATACATTTCGTTTTGAAAACTTACAGGTATATCTTTTCCAATTATAACATCACGGCAAATACCGCCGGCAACTCCCGTAACAATTGCCAAAACCGTTACGCCCAAAATGTCCAAATTTCGCCGGACACCACGTACAGCCCCTGTAATTGCAAAGGCAAGCGTTCCCGAAATATCCAATATTTGCAAAAATAAATCCATTTAGTCTTTCCTGCGAATACCTTTTTCGTCCATAGTTATTTTGCCGAATTTCATAAGATTTCCCGCTAACTTCTTGAAACTTTTTTTGCTTAATCCAAATGTATCAAAAATTGCTTTCGGCGAAGAATTATCATTAAACGGCAAAAATCCGCCGGCATTTTCCAATTTTTCCAAAATAGCATCTCTAAATTCCGTTCGAGCAACTCCAACAGGTGCAAGCGTGAGTGTCAATTTTCCATCTTCTCTAAATTCTCTCACGAACGCCGTCAATTTTTCACCGGTTTTCGGCAATTTCCTAAATTCAGAAATCTGAATCATAGCTGCACAATCATCACTCGGAATAACTACCATTATACCAAAATCTTTAGTTTCGACAACCAAACATTCCACTTTTTTGCCGACAGGAAAATTCTCAGCAATCGGCTTCTTCAAAAATGGACGAAGACGCGGTGTAGCAACCATTCGTCTTGATTTATCGTCAAACAAAATCCGCACAACAACACTTTCTCCAACTCTCAATGCACCCAACATTTGCCCATGCGGAACAAGTAAATCCTTCGTTATTCCCCAATCCAAAAATGCACCGATTTTATTCACATCTTTAACTTTAAGCGATGCAAATTGATTAACCACCGCATACGGCGTTTCTGTAGTAGCAACAGGTCTGTCAAGCGAATCGCAATAAACAAAAACCTTAATTTTTTGGTCAACTTCCAAATCTTCTTCCGGAAAATAAGTCCCCGGAAAAAGCACTTCATTTCCTTCCTCGTCCGCCAAAAACGCCCCAAAATCAACAAGTCGAGAAACAACAAGTTCGTTATAATTTCCTATTTCCATATTTTTTCTTATCTCTTCTCTCTTAATTTCCATCTCTTTTAAATTTCATTTCATCACCTTTTAATTGCGGGATTCTGTCACCTATTGCCCCGCGCAAATCTATTTCGACTTTCTTAAAACTCTCACATTTACTAATCATTTCAAAAGGCGAACCAATCATAAAATATTTTGCATCACCGCGAGTATATTCCACCGCTTCATAGAATTTCCCGTCGGGAACAAAAAAAGTAAGTGTGTCGCCTTGAATTCCGCTTTGTTCGCCCAAAAGTTCTTCATCTCCGTTTGGTAAAATTTTACGAAGTTTTATTCGAGCAGCATCGGCAGTTGAAATAATAAACGCAATTTCATTTTTATTGACAAGCATTAAGCTATCACCCAAAATAAATTCCCGCTCCCCTGCTACATTTTGTTCACCAAACATTTTAATCGACTTTTTGAAAAACGAGACAGTTCCGCTATTATCCGTTTTAAGTGTCAACCGCCCTTTGAATTCACAAATCAATTGTCCTTTTTCCACTTTCCCGTCTTTCATGGTGAATTCTAAAATCGGAGCAGCGAAAATGCTTGCTGTAAAAATAAGAGTTAAAAGTAAATACTTCATTTTGTTTTCCTTTTTTATAGATAAATTTTAAGTAAAAATACTTTTTGCCTAATCCGGATTTGTAATTTCCAACAATTTATCAAAATCCGACTTAAATAATCTGTCTTGCGTTATTCGATATTTTTCCCATTCGCTTTCGGCAAACAACTTCGCTTCTTCGTGAGATATTTTACCTTTGCCGATTAACACTTTATTTCCGTTAAATTCCAAAAATCCGTCAAGCCGTTTCGCCCAATCTTCCATAGTCATCGGAATTTTCCGTTTAGCCTGCAATTCCGCAAAATCCAAATAAAGCGTTACAATTCTATGCAAATAATCCAATTCTTCATCAGATAGATAATTTTTAGCAATAGAAACATCAAATTTTTGAATTTTCCCGTTCGGCGCATCTTTCCACGTTGTCAATCCCATATTTGTTTTTTCGTTATCTGCTCTTTCAACAATCAATTCCGCCGCAGTATGCCTGTGAACAGCAAAGTGTAATTTATTCTGAACTTTTGCAAAAAAGTTTTTCGTTGTTTTTGAATTGAAATCATAATCAAAAGCAGTTGAATAAATATCGGTTATTTTCTGATAAAACTTGCGCTCCGATGCTCTAATTTCACGGATTTTTTCTAATTGTTCTTCAAAATATTTATCTGTTAAAATTGTGCCATCTTTCAATCTTTCGGAATCCATTACCCAACCTTTAATTGTGTAATCTTTAACAATCGCATTCGCCCATTTCCTGAATTGCACGGCTCGGTCGTTGTTTATTTTGAAGCCTACGGCGATTATCATTTGAAGATTATAATGCTCTACGTCTCGCTCAACCTGTCTGCTACCTTCGGTTTGAACTATTCGATATTTTCGAATAGTTGCCAGTTCATCAAGTTCTTTGTCTTCAAATATCTTCTTTAAATGGTAATTTATTGTATTAACTTCCACATCATAAAGTCCTGCCAACATTTTTTGTGTAAGCCAAATATTTTCATCTTCATAACGCATTTCCACGCTTTGCGGATTATCGCCCGTTGCGGCTATAAATGTCAAGTATTCAGCCGTAGAACTGCGAATTGTTGGTAAATTGGTTTTATTTAGCATTTTGTGTCCTTTTAGTTAAATAAATTTAATGTAAAAAATACTTTTTGTATAATATAGAAAATAATTCTTCAATCGTCATACCGATATAAGTCAGTTCCGGGAATCATTCCCAAGTTTATTTCATCATCGTCGGTATCGTATTTGGGCGGATTACGAAACATTATGATTACTTGCCATATAAAAAACCAAACACATAAAAATATTATTGTGATAAATATAACCCAAGAAATTATTTCCATTTGTTTCCTTAATTTACATAAATATTTACAAGAAAAATACTATTTGTTTTATGAATGTTGTAATTTATAGTGTAAACAAATAAAAAGTGAGTGTTTTATGAAAAAAATTTTGGGATTAGATTTGGGAACAACAAGTATTGGTTGGGCGTTGGTGAATGAAGCGGAAAATGAAAACGAGAAAAGTGAAATTGTAAAACTCGGAGTTCGGGTAAATCCGCTGACAATTGATGAGCAAGCAAATTTTGAAAAAGGCAAACCAATTACGACAAACGCCGACAGAACACTCAAAAGAAGTATGCGGCGAAATTTGCAAAGATATAAACTTCGCCGTGAAGATTTGATTGAAATGCTCAAAAGAGAAAATTTTATTACCAATGAAACAATTCTTTCTGAAAACGGAAATAAAAGCACATTTGAAACATTTCGCCTGCGTGCAAAAGCGGCGGAAAATGAAATTTCTTTAATGCAATTTGCCCGTGTTTTGCTTATGATAAACAAAAAACGCGGATACAAAAGCAGCCGAAAAGCAAAAAGCAGCGAAGACGAAGGACAAGCAATTGACGGAATGGAAGCGGCGAAAAAACTTTATGACGAAAATTTAACTCCTGCACAATTTTGTTTGGAGATATTGAATAAAAATGCAAAAACCGAATTGCCGGATTTCTATCGTTCGGATTTACAGGCAGAATTTGATAAAATTTGGACGAAACAAAAGGAATTTTATTCTGAAATCTTGACAAATGAATTGAAAGATAAATTTATTAGAATTGAGAATAAAAACGGCAAAATAATAGAAAAACGAACTAATGAAGGCGAAACTTGGAAAATTTGTGAAAAACCATTCAGTATTGTTGGCGGGAAAAGAAGCGGAAGCAAAGACGAACAGAAAAAAGAAAATTTTGAATGGCGTGTAAATGCGCTCTCTCAAAAATTGGATTTAGAAAAATTAGCCGTAGTTTTTCAGAAAATAAATTCACAAATAAATAGTTCAAGCGGTTATCTCGGCGCAATTTCCGACAGAAGCAAAGAATTGTATTTCAACAAGCAAACTATCGGACAATATCAAATGGAAATTTTAAATAAAAATCCGCACACAAGTTTGAAAAATATGGTGTTTTATCGCCAAGATTATTTGGATGAATTTGAGAAAATTTGGGAAACACAGGCAAAATTTCACAGCAAACTTACGGATGAACTAAAAAAAGAAATTCGCGATATTGTGATTTTTTATCAACGAAAATTGAAAAGTCAAAAAGGACTTATTTCATTTTGCGAATTTGAAAGTCGAAAAATTGAAGTTGAAATTGACGGGAAAAAGAAAACTATAACTACGGGAAATCGTGTAATTCCT
>Ga0209737_10003194_pt1 | contig 11452 bp, 6 predicted proteins | sample TergutCu122P3_FD_187284 | JGI IMG/M metagenome (GOLD analysis project Ga0209737, IMG submission 187284) | Cubitermes ugandensis P3 segment gut microbial communities from Kakamega Forest, Kenya - Cu122 P3 (SPAdes) (version 2) | ecosystem: Host-associated > Arthropoda: Insects > Digestive system >...
GGTTGTTTATGGAAAGGATAATCAGTCGAGGGGAGGTTCGTATTACGGCTATCAATACAGTCATCAAGGGAACGTGCAGGTTCATCATCATACACCGCCGCCCCCAATGCCGCCGCAGGCTGGATATGGACACCAGCCCCCTCACGGGTACGGGCACCAGCCCTGTATGCCCCAAGCCGATTTTGCCCGCGCCTTGTCAACCATTCAAAGGGAAACATTTGAGGACACCAAATTGAAGGTAGCTAAGCAAATAACATCATCAAATATGTTGTGTGCCTCACAAATAGCACAAATCTGCAATTTGTTTTCTTATGAACATTCAAAATTGGAGTACGCTAAATATGCTTACCCGTATTGCTCGGACAAAAATAATTATTACTTGATAAACGAAGTTTTTACCTATTCTTCCTCAAAAGAGGAGTTGAATAAATTTATTTCTCGGCGATAAGCATTTCGTCAATTACAGGATAATGAATGCGCTCGGCTTGAGTGTTACTATTGTTCCTGTGCAGTAACCTCGTATCTTTGCACCATAAGTCCTTTACCTCATGCCTCGATTGAAGTCATATATCCTTTGTCTGCTCTTGCTCTTGTCCATTTCCGGCCATGGCAACTGGACGCCGTTGATTGTTACTTACTCACGCAGTGACTACAAGGCCGGCAGCCAAAATTGGCAGATAGCGCAACGCTGTAATCATTGGATGTATTTTGCCAATAAGGCCGGGATTCTTGAATTCAATGGTATAGAGTGGAGATTATACCCTTTTGACAACAGTTCGGATGGCCGCAGTTTATTATGCGCTGCCGATAACCGGCGCATTTATGTAGGCGGGGTAAATGAGTTTGGTTATCTTGAACCCGATGAGGTCGGCCACCTGCAATATACAAATCTTTCTTTGCAAATCTCCCGCGGGGAAATGAATGTGGGTAATGTATGGAAAATTTATGAGGTGGATAATGCCGTATATTTTTGCGGCGACTATCTGCTCGTTCGCCGGTCGGCAAACGGCCTGCAAAATATTGTCTGTCCCGATAAAGTTGATTGTTCGGGGCTGATTAAAAACAGCCTGTTTATAGGCACCAAATCGGGGCTTTACGTATTGGCCGGCGAAACTTTTTATTTGGTGCCTTCTACAGAAATGTTGGCTAATAAAAAGTTGAGGGCTATTGTTCCTTTCAACGACGCTATGTTGATAGCGGCCTCTGATGCGCTTTATATTCTCGACAAAAAGGGTTGTCGTCCCTTTGAAACAGATGTTGACCGGTTTATATTGGAAAACGGCCTTTTCTCCGTAGCAGCCTGTGATAATACCATTGCTATAGGCACCGTTCGCAAGGGTGTGGTATTAATTGACAGCGAGGGTAAAGCGCTTGATTATTTCAATGAATCGCATGGCTTACGCGATAATACCGTGCTATCCCTGTTCTTTGATGCCGACCGCAACCTGTGGTTAGGTCAGGACAATGGGATTGGTTTCATAGCGCTGCGTTATCCGTTGAAAAATCTCTATACGCATCCTAATTTTTATGGGTCGGGATATACTGCCGCATTGTATAATAACAAGCTATATTTGGGAACTAACCGCGGCCTTTATACTACCGATTGGCCGGGTGTATTGTCGGAAAATGCCCCTCACCTAATAGCCGTGAGTAACCTGCAGGGGCAGGTTTGGTCGCTTTCTGTTATTGACGACCAACTCTTATGCTGTATGGATATGGGTTTATTCATTATTGACCGGAAAAATAATATTAAACAGTTAGATTTGCCGATGGGCGTTTGGTCGTTCCGCCGGATGCTTGACAATCCCTCCCGTGCGTGGATAAGCACTTATAGCGGGTTTTTTACTACTGAAAAGAAAAATGGTGTATGGGAAAAGCCGCAACAGGTTGAAGGATTGACCGCTTATTCTATTATTAATTATGAAGAAATTGCCCCCGGCGTACTATTATTGAGAAGCGGTCATAATGAGTTTACAAAAGCTACACTCAATAATTCCCGAACACAGGTAAAAGAGACCATCTTGCTCGGACATAACGAAATACCGGACAATACATTTATATATAGAACGAAAAACAAAGTGATATGTTGTAATCGTTTCGGGTTTTTCGATGTGGACAAAACAGGCTATCTGCAACCCAACGAAGAGATGAATCGTTGGACGCAAGCTGCCAATTGGAATATTTTTTATAAAAGCCTTGCTTATAAGGACGGCGCCGTTGCTGTGTTGAGCGACAATTTTATAGGCGCCTGCAACGAGCACAGACAAGTCTGTATTTTACAACGCCACGCTATTCCTTTAATTGCCAATTTCGAAAACCTTTCTATGCTCAACGATTCCTTAACTGTTATACCCAATGAAAACGGGTTTACCCTTTGGGATATGTTATCGGCAGAGGTGCCCTCGTATAAGCTGCAAATTATTAAAGTTGAATCGGTCAAAAATCAAAATACCACCTTGTATATAAATTCGGGCGCCGACAATCATGCCTCTTTTAGCGTACCCTACAGAAATAATTCTTTACGATTTCATTTCCATTTGCTTGAGTATGCCAATTTATCGAAACCCGGCTATAGTTGCCAACTTGACAACGGAGATTGGGTAGAGCAAACTTCCAACGTGAAGGAATTTGAGAACATCGGGATTGGCAAACATAGTTTCCGGGTAAAAATTGATTTAAGTCATGAAAAAATTGGTCAAACGCCGATTATTAGCGAAATAAACTTTATAGTACTGCCGCCATGGTATAGAACTTATTGGGCTTACTGTTTTTATGCGTTATTGTTTATTCTTTTCTGCATAGCGGTTTGGTATTGGGACGACAGGCGTATAAAATCAAAAAACAGGCAATTGGAGTTAAAGCGGCGCAAACAAATTCGTCTTAAAGAGCAGGAAATTAGCCAGTTGAAAACAGAGCGGTTAGAATTGGAAGTAAAACATAAGAGCCAGGAACTGGCGAATACAGCTATTCATTTAGCCAGAAAGAATGAAACTCTTATAGAAATCAAGGACGATTTGATGAAGGTCTCGGAAGACATGAAGAACGATGAGCCTGATATGCCCTCGCTCCGACGTAAAATTCTTAGGCTGAACAATAAAATCAATGAAAACATTCTTCAGGACGACAGCCTGCAAAAGTTTGAAGAACATTTTGATTTGGTGCACAATAAATTCATGGAAAATCTTACAAAAAAGTATCCGGAACTCACCTCCAACGAACGGAAAATGTGTGCTTTCATTAAAATGAATCTTTCTTCCAAAGAAATAGCCCCCTTATTAAATATCTCTATCAGAGGGGTAGAAACACTGCGTTACCGCTTACGTAAAAAAATTGGATTGAAGCAGGAAGAAAATCTTATGCTTTTTCTTAATAAGTTCCAATAAAACTAAAAACTAATGCTTTATACAATAACAACAATTGTTGTCGAAGTAGTTTTGACGTATTTAAAAATGTAAATTGACGTATTCAAGCAGGGGTAGATTTTATCCATAGTGTCAATATAGAATTTACATTTGCATTATATTATTAACCTTAATGCAATGAAAAGAAATTATTTAATCCTATTGCTGTTATTAGTCTTTCCTTTGACTATAACGGCACAAACAGTTCCTGTTAGAGGGATTGTTGTTTCGGCAGGAGGTGAAGAAGCGCTTGTGGGCGTGACCATCTCCTTGAAAGGTACAAAATCGGCAGTGTTTACTTCGATAGACGGTACCTTTGAAATACAGGCTCAGCCTTCCGATATTCTGGTGGTTTCCGGCATCGGTTATCTCACCCAAGAGCTACCGGTAGGCACTACCCGCGATTTTCGCATCGTGATGAACGAAGACGCGAAAATGTTGGATGAAGTGGTTGTCATCGGCTACGGCGTGCAAAAAAAGAGCGTGGTAACTGCTGCGATCAGCCGAGTAACCGGCGATGATTTATCATTGACAAAACCTTCCCGTATTGAGGACGTGTTGAAAGGAAAAATTTCCGGCGTACAAATTTCCCAAAGTTCCGGACAGCCCGGAGCCCCATCCCATGTGCGTATCCGCGGTATCAGCACCATTAATATTAGCGATCCGCTATATATTATTGATGGTATGGCAGTCGCCGGAGGCATTAACTATCTAAATCCCGCAGATATTGAGTCGGTTGAAGTCTTGAAAGATGCGGCTTCAGCAGCTATTTATGGTACCCGTGGCGCTAATGGGGTTCTTTTGGTAACTACCAAAAAGGGTACAAAGGGTCGGGCTACTGTGAGTTACGATTTTAGTTTCGGCTGGCAAAATCCTTGGAAAAAATTAGCTGTGCTAAATGCACCACAGTACATGACCTTGATGAATGAACGGCAAATCAATGATAATGGCTCACCGCTCTACACCGCCGAACAAATTGCCAATGCTAAAACAACCGATTGGCAGGACGAAGTTTTTAATTACAATGCACCTATTCAAAACCACCAACTCAGCCTTACCGGTGGTAATGATAAAATTTCTTATTTCCTTTCCTTCGGTTATTTTAACCAGGAAGGAATTGTGGGCGGCGACTATGGTAAATCGAACTACGAACGTTACAGTCTTCGTTTAAATAATACCTACACCGCATACGAAGATTTATCGCGCAGTTTTCTGAATAAAATTCAGTTATCTTCAAACATAGGTTATTCGCGCGCCTTGTCTTCATCTATTGATGCAAATTCCGAATTTGGCTCTATATTAGGAAGCGCCTTGGCTTTTGACCCTACCATTCCGGTATATGCTACCGACCCTGATGCAGTATTGGCAGCCCATCCTTATGCCGTTAAAGATAAGAATGGACGAGTGTTTTCCTTGCCCCCCGGCGGCTTTCAAGAAATTGCCAACCCTGTGGGCATGTTAAATCAACCAAGCCGCAATCAATTCAATGAAGATAAATTTGTAGCTTCTCTGTCTGCTGAAATAGCTATTTGGGATGGTTTGAAATTCAAAAGCAGCTATGGCGCTGATTTGGCTTTCTGGGGAACCGATGGCTACGAATTACCTTATTATCTTGCTCCACAAGGTAAGGGAGTTGACCGGAGTTCCGCCTGGAGCGATATGCACCGAGCCTACACTTGGCAGATAGAAAATTTCTTCAGCTATGAAAAAACTTTTGAAGAACACACCATTGGCGCGGTTGCAGGACAATCGGCCATGAAAGGTACGGCACGCCATTTAGGCGCTTCAGGTCAAAACCTTAATACCACCGACCCGAACAAAGCGCATATTGATAACACCCAAAATAGCCCTGAAACACGGCATGGCTGGGGTAATATAGGCGATGCTACATTTTTTGCTTTGGCATCTTATTTCTTCCGTGTACATTATAACTATGCCGAACGTTATATGATACAGGCTTCTCTGCGTTACGATGGCTCTGACAAGTTTGGCTCGAATAATAAATGGGTATCTTTCCCTGCTATTTCCGCAGGATGGAATGTAATGAGCGAACCTTTTATGCAAGACTTGAACTTGAATTGGTTAAACGCAATGAAGTTGCGTGTCAGTTGGGGGAAAAATGGTAATGAGAGCATTCCTCCCTTGCATTATGCAGCACTCGATGCCAGCGGACTCAACTACTATTTTGGCGGAGCATACCAATTGGGCGCTATGGGACCGGGCGGCACCCAGTATATCGGCGTAACTCCTGCCAGGCTTTCTAATCCTGACCTTAAATGGGAACAATCGGAACAAATTGACATAGGACTTGACCTGCGCTTGCTCAACAACCGCTTTTCTTTCAGTTTCGACTGGTATAACAAAACAACGATTGGAATGTTAATACCCCTTTCTCTCCCCAGTTATGTTGGTTTTTCTCCCCCTCAAGCTAATGTAGGCGACATGAAGAACCGGGGGCTTGAATTTGAATTGGGATGGAAAGACCGTATTGGAGAGGTAAATTATTTTGCCAAGGCTAATCTTACTTATGGAAAAAGTGAATTAGTGAATCTGGGCAATACTTCCGGTATCTTAACTATCGAAAATGCCGGAGCTTCCGGCGTAGGAGAATTCATCAGAGGCTCCAATGGTATGGTATGGCCTTATTTTTATGGATTTAAAACCAACGGAATTTTCCAAAATCAGGCTGAAATTGATGCTTATACCTGGACAAACCCGGAAACCGGTGCAACTCAAAAAATTCAACCGAATGCTAAACCCGGCGATGTTCGTTTTGTGGATGTAAATGGAGACGGTGTGATTGATGATAAGGACAAAGGAATGATTGGAAAAGGAATGCCCGACTGGATTCTGGGCTTTACTCTTGGCGCCGAATGGAAAGGCTTTGATGTGAATTTGCTTTTCTACGGAACCTTTGGCAACGATATGTTCGACTTTGCACAGCGCAGCGACGTGCCGGCAATGAACCGTCCGGCCTGGATGCTTCAACGCTGGCATGGCGAAGGCACTTCCAACCGTATTCCGCGCATGACTTCTCAAAATCAAAATCAAAACTGGCGCTCCTCCGACCTCTTTATTAAAGACGGTTCATACCTTCGTTTAAGAACAGTTCAATTAGGATACACACTGCCTGTAGAACTGACTAAAAAGGTAGCTATTCAGAAATTTAGGATATTTATAGCTGCTGAAAACCTCTTTACCTTTACGGGTTACGAAGGTTTTGACCCTGAGGCAGCAACAGGCGCTTATACTCGCTTAGGCGTGGATAGAGGTATTTATCCCCAATCCAGAACCATATCTATTGGTGCAAATATTATTTTCTAACTTAAAATCACACGACAATGAAACGAAATAAAATTTTAACCTTAATAGCCTGTTTTGCCGGACTGATGGCCTTGACCTCTTGCGGCACCGACTTCCTTACAACAGAGTCTGCAGGAGACGTAGAGGCCGGAGGACCGGCTACTGAAGCAGCTATCTTTGCCAATGTAGTGGCAGCCTACCAAATCTTATTATTCGACTCTTATGCCAATTTCAATTATAATGGTGTATTATTAATGTCAGACCTGCGTTCAGACGACCTTTTCAAAGGTGGTGAAAGCGCCGGCGACCAACAGCAATTGTATGCCTTGGCAACATTTACCTCTACGCCGGCATTAACTACCGGCGGTTTATGGAGTATTTATTATTCCGGCTTAGCCCGTGCCAACCACGCCTTAGCCTCAGCCGACAAAGCCGTACCGGAAGCCAATCCGGATAAGGTAAAGCGCTATAGGGCGGAAGCTTTATTCCTCCGCGCCTATTATGGGCATCTATTATGGAAATTCTGGGGAAATATTCCCTATTTTACCGAGAACCTGACCTTTCCTTATGTATCGCCCCAATTAAGCGCCGACGAGGTATATGCAAAAATCATGACGGATATTGCCGCTGCCGAAGCCTTAAATACCTTGCCGATGAACACTACCGGCGATGAATTAGGCCGTGCGAATAAGGCTGCCCTGTTAATGCTGAAAGCCCGCGTGGTAATGTATCAGAAAGACAACAGTAAATATGCTGAAGTAGCCAACGATATGGCCTCTATCATTATGAGCAATAAATATGAACTGTTCAACAATTTTGCCAATATGTGGAAAAAAGAAAATTCATTCAATATAGAATCTATTTTCGAAGTCAATCATCAACCTACCGGTAAATCATGGGGAGGGGCTTGGGCCGGCTACGGCACCAACCTTCCGGCCTTTATATCGCCCAGTGAATTGAACGACCCCGCCGGTGTATTTAAAGGCGGATGGGGCTTTGGCCCGGTACGTCCTGAGGTATGGGATATGTTTGCTGCCGGTGATACCCGCCGCGAAGGTTCTATTAATAACTGGGTTGGCGGCAACTATAACCCCCGCTTTCAAGATACCGGTTATGGACAGGGCAAATATGCCGCCCGCGTGGGCTACAATAACCTGCCCGGTGACCAGGATTTGAACTATTGCAACAATCTGGTACTTTTCCGCTTTGCCGAAACCCTGTTAAACTATGCCGAATTAGTGGGCATAAACGGCGTTGCGCCGCAACAGGGAATTAGCGCACAAGATTGCTTTAACAGGGTGCGCAACCGCGCTTTCAACGGCGTTGCTCCGGCTGTGACATTGAACGCCACAACCTTAAAACAGGAACGCCGCTTTGAATTTGTGGGCGAGGGTATGCGTTTCTGGGACCTTGTACGCTGGGGTGATGCAGTAACGGCATTGACCGAAAATATCACCTGCACAACGCCCGGAACGGCTACCAAACCCGACCCTGTTGTGTGGAGTTGGACGCGTACATTTACGGCTGATAAAAAATACTTACCCATCCCTGAAAGTGAAATCAGTGCTACCAAAGGAACCGCTTATCCCTTAGAGCAAAATCCGGGCTGGTAAAAACATGAACTTAAAAACAAATCAAAATATGAAAAACACAGTTAAATATATCCTGTTTGCCTTTTTGGCAACCTTTGTAGCGGGCTGTTCACCTCAGGAATTTGACAAATATTCTCTGGGCAAAACAGACCGCATTACCTCAGAGCAGGTATCGTTTACACAACAAGTGTCAACACAAAGCGACAATATCATTACCTTCACCAACACCACCAACGTCCCATTCCCTACTTCTTTTACCTGGGATTTGGGAAATGGTGTGGTTACTAAAGACAACCCCGCTAAAGGAATGTATCCTAACGCCGGAACTTATACGGTATCCTTGGCTGTATCGTCGCCCGATGGAACCACCGTGATTAAAAGCGCCACTATTGTTATTGCTAATGATGACTTCAGTTTGTTTGATACACCCCTTTTCCGTGCGCTTACCGGCGGGCCCGACAATGCTGCCGGAAAAACATGGGTATTCGACCAATATAATTTATACACCAAACGTGTAGCCGATGAATCCGGTAAAAATATCAAGGGGCACATGGGCTTAGGTCCGCAACACAGCTACGGACACGATTGGTGGGGAGCCGACCCTAATGAAAAATCAATGTGGCAAATGTATGATTTCAAATTCAACTTCTCCCAAAGCGGCGGATTGGCATTAACTATTACCACAGCAGGAACAGGTTATGGCCGCCTTGCTTCTTCAGCCTCGATAGGTGGCTTTACAGGGATAACTGTGGTAAATCCACCTGATGATGTCGCCTTTCCTTATAGCGGCGGTAATTATTCATATTCGTTGGATGAAGACAGTAACTACCCAAAACTGACCTTGTCGGGCAATGCCTTTATGGGCTATTACTGCGGTACACAAAATTACGATATTATTTATATTGATGATGAGGTGATGGCTCTGCGTGTAGATAATGCAGTTGAAGGACAAGACTGGGTGTTTGTCTATATCCGCGAAGACTTGAATGTAGCCGAACCTCCGATTATAAAGACGCTGCAAGCCATTCCACTGTTTGAAGATTTTGAAGGAACGCCATCGGTGGTCTTTGCGCTGCAAGATATGGGCTCGTTTACCAATGCAGCATATCATAATCCCGCTCCTGTTCCCATCAACCAGTCAAGTAGGGTGTTTCTTTATGACAAATCTAATGCATTTTATTCCAATATTTCCTTTACCACGAAGGATTATCTCTTCGACCTTACTACGCTGAATAAAATTCGCATGAAAGTATTCATCCCCGGATATAATGATTATACTACTGTCGGCAATGTTGACGGACCCTGGGTGGCTAATAATACCCTCCAGAAAAAGGTAGCCGTGAAATTACAGGATAGCACAATGGGTGGTAATGCCTGGCAAACCCAAGCCGAAGTAGTCCATACAGGGCTGGCAACAGATACCTGGCTTGCTTTGGAATTTGACTTCTCGCCTTGGGCTACACGTATAGACTTTGATAAAATTGTAATTCAATTCGGCGATGAAGGACATAGCTGCCACGGCATCTTCTTCTTCGATGATTTTGAATTTGATGAATAATTGTAACAATTGGGATAACTATACCCTGTGTGTAGTTATCCCTTTTTAAAACACAAAGATGAAGACCTTTTATTACATTTTTATTATGCTGCTGTTGATTGTCGGATGCGGCAACGGCAGCAATCCAAATGTTGAGCAGCCATTGCCCGAAACGGCAGTTACATTAATCGTCAATCCTGAGCCTGAACCGACTATTCCGGCAACAGGGAAAAATTATGCCCTCGTAGTAACCTGCAATAAACCGTGGGCAATTAGCTCCGATAAAATATGGTGTGTCTGCTCGCCCGCCTCTTCACCCGCAGGCGTTAGTAACCTGCAAATAAAGATACCTGCCAATTACAGCGGACAAAGCCGGACGACAAATATTGTATTCACAGTCGGAACTTATACTAAAACATACACCATAACACAAGAATCCATGGACGATGTTATTGATACTCCCGCCGGTTATACCTTAGTGTGGAGCGAGGAGTTCAATAGCGGAAAAATGCCCGATACCGATAAATGGTGGTATGAAACCGGCAAAAGCGGTTGGGGAAACAATGAATTGCAAAACTATGTAGCCGGCGTAATCGGTACCGATACCTGCGCTCTTGTTTCCGATGGAACATTAAAGATTATAGCTAAGAAAAAAGGCGCAGAGGTAATATCTATCCGTATGAATACAAGAGATAGTTGGCTCTACGGATATTTTGAAGCCCGTCTAAAACTGCCGCAGGGAAAAGGTACCTGGCCTGCTTTTTGGATGCTTCCACAGAATTTTCAGCACTGGCCCGACGATGGGGAAATTGATATTATGGAAGCCGTAGGCTATCGCCCGAACTGGGTGCATTCATCCATACATTGTAAAGCTTATTATCATTCCATCGGTACGCAAAAAACAGCTGAAATATATGTGCCTACAGCCGACACCGACTTCCATGTGTATGCTGTGGAGTGGACAAGCGACTTCATTAAGGGATATGTTGACGGACATTGTTATTTTACTTTTACGAACGACAAGCAGGGAAATAAAAATACCTGGCCTTTCAATGCGCCCTTCTACCTGAAACTGAATCTGGCTTGGGGAGGTGACTGGGGTGGAGCGCAAGGCGTTGATGAAAGTAAACTTCCGGCAACCTACGAAATTGATTATGTAAGAGTGTTTCAAAAATAATGAACGAAGAATAAATTTTCACTTTAGAATAAGATTAAATTATGAACAAAAATATTTTATGGATGGTATGCATCCTTGTGTTGACTGCCTGCGGGACAAAAACACAAAATGCCGATACTGAAATCAAACAAAAAGTTGAGTCCATGCTGAAACAAATGACGCTCGAAGAAAAAATAGGGCAGATGAACCAATTAAGTTATTCCCCCGGTGAAGATTTGGATGATGGAATAAGAGCTGGAAAAATCGGCTCCATATTAAATATCGTGGAACCTACGGAGGTAAACAGGTTGCAGGAAATAGCCGTAAAGGAAAGCCGGTTGGGTATTCCTTTAATCTTGGGACGAGATGTGATTCACGGTTTCAAAACCATTTTCCCTATTCCTCTCGGACAGGCAGCCGCTTTTAATCCCAAATTGGTTGAAGAAAGCGCAGCCATAGCTGC
>Ga0209737_10003195_pt1 | contig 11452 bp, 7 predicted proteins | sample TergutCu122P3_FD_187284 | JGI IMG/M metagenome (GOLD analysis project Ga0209737, IMG submission 187284) | Cubitermes ugandensis P3 segment gut microbial communities from Kakamega Forest, Kenya - Cu122 P3 (SPAdes) (version 2) | ecosystem: Host-associated > Arthropoda: Insects > Digestive system >...
TCAAGGTTGATAAGCCCGCGCAACCCGCCGCGCTTTTCGGCAATTTCTTTAACATAATCGAGATAAGTGCCGGCGAAGCCGAAAGTTGTTGCGTATTTTGCCGGATCAGCAGCCGCTTGCGACACCATTTCTTCCGTATCTTCGTAAAACAGGCTGCGCCCGTTATCAAAGAGCGGGTAAAAAGCTTCTTTTGCGCCGCTCATTTTGATGGCGATGTTTGAAAGATGGCGGTCATCCTGCCGGGTGATAAAATCCAGCAAAATCATCCTTTCGATATCGTCCTTGTACTGCGGGCGGACAGAAATCAAGTTTTGATATTCATTATAAGACCGCGCGCCGTCGAATAAACGGCGGAAATGTACGAGATATTCCTTTGAAAAATCGTACAGAAAAGCGGAAAAAGCCGTATCCTTATCAATACGGCAGGCAGGGCAGCACGGTACGCCCAATTTTTGCGCCAGCAAATACACCGCCACTTCTGATTCAACATCGGTCGCAAGCGGGCTGATGCGTTGTTTAAAAATGCCGTATTGCCCATTATGCGCGCCGTACCTTTTAATATTATAACCCTCCGGCGTGTCGATACTGTCGCCGGCCAGGTCAATTTTCTGATGAAAAACCGAATCGAAAACATCTGTGATAACTGTGTCCAGTTGCTCATCTTTTGCGCTCGCGATCCAAAGTAAATCTTTCGGATGAATACCCCTTGTGATTTCAGCAATGCGCAAAACATCATAGCGGGACAGCCCGCAGCGGAATAATATTTTTTCAATATCCCGGCGGTCGCGGCTTACTGTACGTTCGGAAAGGAACTCTGAAAATTGTTCGGAAGTCCAACGTTTCGCGCCACGGGTGTAGAGCGAAACAACTTCATTATATTCCGGTTTAGTGAAAACGACAGCGTTTGTACCATCGATTTCGCCGACGATTTCATTATCCCATTTAAGCCAGCGCGCGGCAGGGATCGATGATTTCTTTTCCCGGCCGTCAGCGGGCTTCGCAGCATTCACCGGAATCTTATAAGACTTTCCGTCTTTTACAGCGCCGGAAATTTTACCCTCCCGGCAAAGGACCCGGACGCGCCGGTCAGATATATTCCATTTTTCAGCCGCTTGCCGTGCGGTAACGTATTCGTTATTCAAAGCTCTCACCCTCTCACACAACACTATAACACATATTCGGAACAATATCAAATCATATTATTCCGCAATGGCTTAAGCGATTTTATTTGAAATCGTGGTTGATATTTTCAAATAACGTGAAATAATTGTATCATTAGTTAATCTGTTTCAAATAAGAAGGGCAACGAAAATGCCCTGACAAAAGCCAAGGCATTTTCATGGTACTCCGTCGGAGACTCGAACTCCGGACACCCTGATTAAGAGTCAGGTGCTCTACCAGCTGAGCTAACGAAGCATGTTTTTTGACATCTAAGAGTCTACCACTACTATAGGAACTTGTCAATTATAAATCGGAAATTTATTGATATTTAAAGATATGAACCTTGCTATTGTGGAGGTATTGTTGTATAATCAAAAGGATTATATTCTCCAAAGGGGAAAATATGGGTGAAATTAATGAATACATAGCTGAAATCATTTTTGCAGCCGCTTTACTGCTTCTCTTTTGGATAGTGTCGAGAAGTGTAAGATTGTGGTACTGGAAAGTCGACGCGCAGCTTGATACGCTCAAAAGTATCGATGAGAAAGTACGGCAGCTAAGGCTTGGACAAGAAAAAAAAGATGAAGGCGCCGTTCCTGTGAACGTTCCTGAATTGATCGAGGAAATAGAGGAAGAAATCGAAAAAATAGTTGCGGCAAACAAAGCGAAAACAATATATCCCGAGCGGGAAAGCGCGGTTTACAGTAAAAGCGGGCCGAAAAGAGTCTATACAGAACAGGAACTGGAAGAGTTAATAAGGGATTGAGGACAAGATCAAGCAGGATCGGAGGTTAAGTAATATATGTTTTGTAGGTATTGCGGCAAAAAGATTTATGATGATTCGATCTTTTGCAGTTTCTGCGGCAAACAACTGATTCCGGAAAAAGAACCCGGCAGGACGATCGGGCCCCCGTTTAAGAGTGACCCGGAAATTGTGTGGGATTTAAAAGAGTTCCCCGAGCGCAGAAAAACAGAAGACATAAGGTTTTCATGGGAAAGAGAAAAGCCCGTGCCGGAAAAACCCGAACCGGTATCGGAGTTCGCGAGCAAAATCGACAAATTTTATACATTCAATCAAAAAAACGAAGAATTTCAGAAGCTTTTGGATAAAGAGTATGAGCGGGTAAAAAACGCGGAATTTCAAGCGGAAGAGGAAGAAGAAGTTGAGGAAACTTCCCCTGCGGTTGAAAAAACCGGCGGCGACACCCTGATTTTTAATAATGAAGTTCTGGCAAAAAAATTTGATACGAACGAATTCAATAAGGATTTAATAGAATCCGCACTTGAAAGGGCCGGGCTATCAGCTAAAGACTATACGATCAGCCCTGACGCGGAGAAGGATTTATACGAAAGCGAGTTTAAACCGCAGTTTCTTGAGGATATTGAGGGCGATAATGAAGACGAAGACGACGACGAAGACGACGACGAAGACATAGATACAGAAGAAGCCGATGAGGAAACAATTGCAGAGGAAACCGGCGAGGAAACAGACGAAAGCATGCCGATAACGGACCCGCAAAAGCAGGAAGCCTTCAAAGAGCTGGAAAGGCTGTGGGACGCTTACGAGCAGGAGAAAAAAGAAAAATTCAATTACGGGCAGGAGAAAACAGTTGCCGTAAATGAAATTACCCCCGGAAAAGAAGGGCAAAAGAAAAAAGGCAAGAATAAAATCGGAAAAGTGATATTGACCTTTTTACTGATTTTGTTGCTGCTTGAAATATCGATCATCGCTGTGAAATGGCTGGCGCCGGAGAGCGCTGCAGCCGCTTTCATAAACGACAAGCTGAAATTCGCGACTATGTGGTTTGATGGATCGACCGGGCAGTATATAAATATAAATGTATTATAATTAAGGGAGGAAATTTTTTTGAGTAAGAAAGGTAACAAGAAAAATAAAGGGCTGCTGACTATTATAATTGTGCTTATTGCGCTGCTCTCGCTGTTTTTAGCCCTGATAAACTTTATCACGGATCTGCTCTGGTTCAACGAAATGAAATACTTGAGCGTATTCCTGATAAAGCTGTTCACGCAGCTGCAGCTTGGAATTCCGGTATTCCTTGTTGTCGGGCTTTTGAGCTTTGTATATCTGCTTGCGCTTCGCAAAGGATATTATAAAAAGATCGAATCGGCAGACAACGATATGGGCACGGTCAGAAAGCTGAAGATAGGGGCGCTCGTGCTGTCGTTTTTAGCCGCGGCGCTTGTCACATACTTTGTGATCACTACGATTTGGTTTGAGTTCCTGAAATTTTTCAACAGTACGGAATTCAATATCAAGGATCCGCTTTTCGGCCTGGATGTATCATTCTACCTCTTCAGGCTTGAGTTCATCAAACAGCTGAACACCATAGCGATAGGCGTCATAGTCGCGTTCGCGCTGCTCACTGTCGCGTACTATATGCTGATGATATCGTTCAGAAAACCGCAGATGTTTGAAACGGCTGCAAACGATAACGGCAGAAACGACGATGATGATGACGACGACGATTACGATGCAAGAAGTACGCACAGGAACGCAGGCGGGTACGGCGCGTTCGGCGACCTCAATGTTATTTTTGAAAAATTAGGCCAGATGCTGGGCGGGCAGCAGAGCATGAAAAAGACACCTCAGCAAAACAAACAGTTCACAGACGACAATTTCATGCAGATTTTAAATATTGCCTCAAAGCAATTGACGGCGATCGGTATTTTATTCTTCCTGATGCTTGGCGTAAACTTCTTCTTAAAGCAGTTTGACCTTTTGTACTCAAGCACGGGGGTCCTGTACGGAGCGGGCTTCACAGACGTCAACGTGACGCTCTGGATGTACCGTGTGCTCGTTGTGCTTTCTATCCTTGGCGCCATAGGTTTTTCGATAGGGATCGCGCGAAAAAAATTCAGGACTATACTGACGATCCCCGTCATAATGATCCTGGTCGGCGCGCTTGGCATGGGGGGCGGGTATATTATCCAGAACTATTATGTATCTCCCGACGAAATCAACAAGGAATCGATATATTTGGCGAGGAATATCAAGTATACACAGGAAGCCTACAACCTGCACAATGTTAAGCCGAAGGAGTTCCCGGTCTCAAACACTTTGAGCAGGGCTGATATTGACAACAACTCGGAAACAATTTTGAATATCAGGATAAACGACTACGACCCGGTCAGAAGATTTTATAACAACTTCCAGACGCTGAGGCCTTATTACACATTCACGGACGTCTTTGTGGACAGGTACATGATAAACGGCGGCTACACGCAGGTTTATATAGCGGCAAGGGAAATAGACGATTCAACAAGGTCGCCCATACCTCCGACGTTCCTTAACAGGCATATCAAATACACCCACGGCTACGGGATCACCCTTTCGAGGGTTGATAAAATATCCGAGCGCGGGCTGCCTGAGATGCTGATAAGAAATATTCCGCCGCAGTCCGACGTGCGCGAAATCCAGATCAAAAACCCGGCGATATACTTCGGGAAGATCACAAACGATTTCATTCTGGTCAAGACGACAGAGCCGGAATTTGACTACCCGATAGGCATCGGCGAGGACCATGAGGGAAGCGGGCGAAACGCCGAAGTATTTTATGAGGGCGAAGCCGGGATAAAGCTCAACCTCATAAACAAGACGCTGTTTTCCATACGTGAAAGAAATCTGAGGATATTCGTATCTTCGGCTTTGACAAGCGAGTCCAAAATCATAATCAACAGAAATATAGAAAAAAGAGTACGGACTATCATGCCGAGGCTCACATACGACCCGGATCCGTACATGGTCACAGTCAACGGAAACCTCTACTGGATAGTTGACGCTTATACCACAAGCACCCAATACCCGTATTCCGAGCCGTACAACAGGGCCGGAACTGTAAACTATATCAGAAACTCGGTTAAAATAGTGATCGACGCATATAACGGCAACACGATGTACTATCTGGTCGATAAAACCGATCCGATCGCTGCGACGTATCAAAAAATATTCCCCACGCTTTTCAAGGATTTTGCCGATATGCCTGAAGAAATCAAAAAGCACATCAGGTATCCGAACTTGATGCTCAATATTCAGGCAAGCGTGTACAGGCGCTACCACATGAGCGATGTGACGATGTTCTATCAAAACGAAGACTTATGGGATATCGCGACCGAAGTATACGGCACAAGCGATCAGATGATGATACCAAACTACTACATCATGAAGCTCCCGGGGGAAAGCAGTACGGAATTCGTGAATACGATACCCTTTACCCCGAGGGGCAGGCTCAACATGTCGGCGCTGCTTCTTGCCAGAAACGACGGGGAGAACTACGGCGAGCTGATCTTATTCCAGTTCCCGAAGGACAGGCAGATACCCGGCCCGAGGCAGGTAGACGCGCAGATCGACCAGGATGAAGAAATATCAAGAGACTTTACCTTGTGGGGGTCGGCCGGGTCTATAGTAAACAGGGGCAACATGTTTATCGTTCCGATAGAAAACTCGCTGCTCTACGTAGAACCCGTGTACCTTGAGGCGGAAAGCTCCAGTATCCCCGAAGTAAGGAGGGTAATAGTCGCCTACGGCGTTCCCGACGGGGACGGCGTCAGGATAGCATACAAGGCGACGCTTAACGAAGCCCTTGAGGAACTGTTCGGAAAGCCGTCAGGAACAACGCAAACTCCGGGCCCCGGGACGGTCACGAAGCCCGCGGGTGACCGCACCCTTGTTGAGCTTATCGCGCTTGCGTCCGAAGCCTTTGAAAACGCGCAGCGCGCCCAAAAAGACGGAAACTGGGCGGCTTACGGAAGATATCTGGATCAGCTTGAGATTTACCTTGACCAGTTGGCGACAGGCGATTATTTAGGGGAATAAAATGCTGGAATATGACAGGATGCTGTTTAACATCCCTGCGGAAAACCATGCGCCGGAAGAAATCAAAAATGCGCTTTCGGCGCACAGGGAAGTGAAATTCGTCTCTTTTGTCGGACACGATATCGGCGGGCATGATACAGACGAAAAAATACCCGTAGATCTGTTCATAAAAGAGATGGATAAGTTCTTTTGTCACGGCGTCCAAACAGACGGCTCAAGCGTTGTCCTTCCTAAAATAGCGGAACTCAACAACGCGAAGGTCGATATCATACCGGATCTATTGGTGAACTGGTATGTAGATTATAATTTTAATTATACCGAAAAGGAAACGGGACTCCCGGTGGGAACGCTGCGGATCCCGTCTTTCCTTGTCCATAATGACACAAACGAAATCGGCTCGCGGGTGATCCTCCGGGACGCCGTGGCTTATTTTAAAAAAGAGCTTTTGCATTTAATCAATGAATATCCGTCTGCAAGGGAATCCCTCGGCATTAAAAGCGCGGATGAAATAGAAGAAATAGTGCTGACGTGCGCGACAGAGCTTGAATTCTGGGTGAAGACACCGGACGACAAGGCAGACAGGGAACAGCTTTCAACGGCGCAAATCTTAAAAGAGCAATATTGGAAACGGACTATAGGCCCCGTAAGGACCGCGCTTGAAAAATCCCTTATAATACTTGACAAATACGGCCTTGAAGTTGAAATGGCTCATAAAGAGGTCGGCGGGATAAAAGCCAAGATGGGAAACTCGGGCAGCTACGACCACGTTATGGAGCAGCTTGAGATCGACTGGAAGTACTCTTCGCCCCTGCAGTCCGCCGACAATGAAAATCTGGTCAAATACGTAGTAAAGGATACCTTCAGGTTCCACGGGCTTGACGTTTCCTTCATGGCAAAGCCAATCGAAGGGGTCTCGGGCAGCGGGGAACATACCCATATGGGAATGGCTGTCAAGCTTAAAAACGGCGGCACGGTCAGCCTGCTTTCGCCGAAAGAAGCGGCAAAAGGCTATCTGAGCCAGATCGGATTCGGCGCGCTGATGGGCCTTTTAAAGAATTACGAAGTCATAAACCCGTTTATAAACTCATCAACTGACGCCTTAAACAGGGCAAAACCCGGGTTTGAAGCGCCGGTATGCATTGTGACCTCGCTCGGGCACGACGAAAAACACCCGTCCCGCAACAGAACGGTGCTCGTCGGATTGATAAGGGATAAAAACAACCCTTTATCCACAAGATTTGAACTGCGTTCGCCAAACCCGAAAAGCAACACTTATCTTGTTATAGCGACAGCGTATCTTGCGATGTTGGACGGAATAAAGGCGGTGCTGTCAAGCGGCAAGGGTTCAGGCGAACTGCTTGATTCAATATCAAAAAAATACGGCGAAAAAGACTTCTATCTTGAAACCGAGCGCGAATACAGAAGCGAGCAAAACGTATATCAGGCGTATACGGAAGAAGAAAGGAACAAGCTGTTCGGCGACGTCCCGCTTACCGTATGGGAAAACCTGTCGGCCTTTGAAAAATATCCCGAGAAGTTAAAGATATATACGAAAAGCGGCGTCATTGACGAATTGACGCTTGAGTCATACAAAGAAGCGATCTTATCGCAATGGGCGACGGAGCTTTCAAGCAGGATCATTCCCAACACGATGGATTTTGTCAGGGAATGCAAGAAGCTCCACGCCATAGAAGACTGCACCGATTATGATAGAGAAAACTGGAAACAAATCCACCGCCTAAGATCAAGCCTCGGGCAGGACACGATAAATGAAAAGTGCCTGCTGACACGAATAAAAACGGCTCTCGACGAGAAAGATTACGCAAAGGCGTCGGAGCTGCAGGTCGAAATGCAAAAGGCAGTGGGTAAGCTTTCTGATTTATATATTTTATACAAAAAAAATCTGTTTTAGGAGAAACGGCCATGTTAGATATCAGGAGGATCCGCGAGGATTTTGAAAACGTAAAAAAAGCTGTAGAATCAAGGCAGCAGGGCGATTTTGGTTTGAGCGAAGCTCTTAAGCTTGACGAAAAGAGAAGGGAGCTCCTTACCGTTGTCGAGCAAAAGAAAAACCGGCAAAATCAGGCGACAAAAGAAATACCAAGGCTGAAGCAGGAAGGGAAAGACACCTCCGGGCTTATGGAGGAAATGAAGTCGCTTTCAGACGAGATCAAGGCCCTCGACGCGCAGGTAAGCGAAGTCGAAGCCGCGCTAAAAGACACGCTTTTACGCATTCCGAACGCGCCCGGCCCTGACGTTCAAGCCGGAAAAGACTCAGACGATAACGTTGTAATCAGAGAGTGGGGGACGCCGCGAAAGTTCGGCTTTGAGCAGAAAGCCCACTGGGACGTGGGCCTCGGCCTTGACATCCTCGACTTTGAACGGGCCGCAAAGATTTCAGGCGCCAGATTTACCGTTTACATGGGGCTTGGCGCGAGGCTCGAACGGTCCGTGATCAATTTTATGTTAGACCTGCACACCGGGGAGCACAGTTACGTAGAGGTATTGCCGCCGTTCATGGTAAACAGGGACGCTATGACAGGCACAGGGCAGCTCCCGAAGTTTGAGGACGATATGTTCCACGTGCCGGCTAAAGACTTTTTCCTTGTTCCGACAGCCGAGGTCCCGCTCACAAACCTGAGAATGGACGAGGTCTTAAGCGAAGACGAACTGCCCGTTTACTATACGGCGTATACCCCTTGCTTCAGAAAAGAGGCGGGCTCCGCAGGAAGGGATACGAGAGGCCTTATCAGGCAGCACCAGTTCAACAAAGTAGAGCTTGTGAAATTTGTGAAACCGGAAAACTCGTACAAGGAGCTCGAATCGCTCACGACAGCGGCGGAAGAAGTTTTAAAGCGGCTCAATATCCCGTACAGGGTAGTGAGATTGTCAACGGGCGATCTGGGCTTTTCCTCCGCGATGACGTATGATATAGAAGTATGGATGCCGAGCTACGATAAATACGTCGAAATCTCATCGTGCAGCAACTTTGAATCTTATCAGGCAAGAAGGGCAAATATACGATTTAAACCGGCGGGCGGCGGCAAACTGGAATTTGTCCATACATTGAACGGAAGCGGGCTTGCCGTAGGGCGAACCGTAGCCGCGATACTTGAGAATTGTCAGCAGGAGGACGGCTCGGTCGTGATACCCGAAGCCTTAAGGGGATACATGGGCTGCGACAGTATCCGCATTTAGCGGCGCTATCCGGCCGGGGGCCCCCGACATAATATAAATGCGATCGGAAAGCAGCATTGCTTCATCCATATCATGGGTGATGAACAGTGCTGTTGTTTTATGATCTGACATAATTTTTTTAAACCATTGCTGTATCGCCGCTTTAGTAACGGCGTCAAGTGCGCTGAAAGGCTCGTCAAGGAGCATTAGTTCGCCGGAGTAAAGGTAAGCGCGAAGTAAAGCCGCCCGCTGCTTCATTCCCCCCGATAACTGCGAGGGGTACTTTTGTTCACAGCCCGAAAGCCCGAATTCGGCAAAGTAAGAAAGTGCCTTCTCACGGGCTTCTTTTTTCGGGACGCCGGCGAGCAAGAGCGGGATGGATACGTTATCGATAATTTTTTCAAAGGGCAAAAGCAGATCCTTTTGCTGCATATAGCTCATCTGCCCCGGTATTCCCGTTATGTCTTTGCCGTCAAGAAACACAGCCCCCTGATCGGGGCGCTCAAGCCCCGACAATATCTGAAACAGCGTCGTCTTGCCCACGCCGCTTTGCCCTAACAGGCTTACAAGCTCGCCTTTTTTTATTTCAATAGTTATATCTTCTATTATCTTTTCGCCCTGATAATACTTTGTGATGCGCTCAGCCTTTAACATTGCCTTGTCCCTTCCGGTTACAGGTATTCGTTCGTAAAACCGTAACTTCCGAGCGGTTTATCGATTATACCCTGCTCATACATCCAGCCGTAAAACGCGCTCCAGCGCGCTTCGTCAAATACGCCCCATTTTTCGCCGGGGGAGGCGTATGTGCCCGCCAGATATGCCTGGCTTGCATAAATTAAATCCGGCGGCAGCTCCGGCACGGCCTCAAGAAGTATTTCCGCGGCTTCTTTAGGGTTTTTTATCGCGAATTCGTACCCGGCGGCTGTCGCCTGCACAAACTTCCGCGCCGTATCCGGTTTGTTTTTCAGAAAATCATTGTTGGCTATTATAATGGGCGTGTAAAAATCAAGGACCGGCGACGCGTCGGCAAACTTTATGAAATTGCACTCCACGCCTGCTATATCCGCCGCTATTACGTCCCAGTTCTCATATACCCAAACGATGTCGACAAGGCCGGAATTAAGCATCGCTATAGCGTCGTATGCGGGCGCGGGTACCGTCAGCATCTTTTCGGGGTCGCCCCCTGCGTCCCTTATAGCCTGCTTTAATATCTCCACTTCGCCGGGCGCGTCCCACGATGCGTACGTCTTTCCCGCTAATTTGCCGAAATTATCGAGCCCCGCTTCCTTTAATGAGATTATCCCGGAATTATTGTGGCTTATGACGGCGGCGACTGCCGTTACGGGCAGGGGGTCGTCAAGTGTCAGCTCGATAGCGAGTATTTCCTGGACGTCTATCCCGAATTGGGCTTTACCGCTTGCGACAAAGCCTGCCGCCCCGGACTCGGGCGGCGTCAGGATTTCAACCGAAAGGCCGGCGGCCTCATAGTAGCCGTTTTTAACGGCGACGTATACCCCTGTGTGGTTCGTGTTTGGTTCCCATTCAAGGACAAAAGAGATTTTTTCAAGCTGCGGCGCTTTCTCGCTTCCCGCGCACGACGCAAGCATAAGGGCTGCGGCCAAAACAAGCGCGATCGGTACGATTTTCTTTTTCATCAGTGTACTTCCTTCCATGGCATAGATTTTTTGTGGAGTGTGTTGACAGCCTTCATAAGAAGAAGGCTGATTATGCTGACAAGGACAATTGCGGCAAACATTTTGTCAAGGGCGTACGCCTTTCTGACACGGGTCATGTATACGCCAAGGCCCTTTGAGCCGCCGAGCCACTCTGATATGACGGCGCCTATGATAGAATACGCGGCGGCAAGCTTAAGACCGGCGAAAAATGATTCAAGCGAAGCCTTCAGCTTTACCCTGAGCAGTATCTCACGCGGCGAAGCGCCCATGCTCCTCATGAGGTCTATTATGTCCGGGTCGACAGAGCGAAGCCCGACGAGGGTGCTTACGGTTATCGGGAAAAAGCAGGTTATAAATATCAAAAGCACTTTGGGCGCGATGCCAAACCCCATCCACAAAACAAGAAGCGGCGCTATGGCGATCGCGGGGATCGTCTGCGTTACGACAAGCACCGGATAGACGGCTAAGTAAAGCGCGGAAAACCGGTCCATAACAGACGCTGAAAATACGCCGAAAATAACGCTGAGCAATAGGCCGAGCGCCGCTTCGGAAAGCGTTACTGCGGAGTGGCCGGCTAACAGGAAAAAGTCTGCCGCAAGAGCTT
>Ga0209737_10003196_pt1 | contig 11451 bp, 11 predicted proteins | sample TergutCu122P3_FD_187284 | JGI IMG/M metagenome (GOLD analysis project Ga0209737, IMG submission 187284) | Cubitermes ugandensis P3 segment gut microbial communities from Kakamega Forest, Kenya - Cu122 P3 (SPAdes) (version 2) | ecosystem: Host-associated > Arthropoda: Insects > Digestive system...
CGAAAGTTTCAGAGTGATGGCTGTGATGTATTCCGAAGACCCGACGGCGCCAAGCAACGGCGGTGAAATGCCATTTATGAGCAAGGGCGAGTTAGACCCCGAATTTGCCAAGGCTGCCTGGGCGTTGAAAAATCCGGGGGATGTTTCGCGTATCGTGCAATCACAATTCGGATACCATATCATACAGTTAATGGCTAAAAGGGGCGATCAGGTGCAATGCAGGCATATCCTGATGAATCCAAAAGTCAACCCGGAAGCAATCGCCAAAGTAACAGGACGGCTGGATACGATCGTGCGGCTTATACGCAAGGATTCGTTAGACTGGAATGTAGCCGTTCGTTATTCGCAGGACGAAAAAACACGTTTCAATGGCGGACTGATGATCAACGGGGATCAAAACAGCCCGCTCTTCCAAAGTACCCGCTTCGAAATGACCCAATTGGATAAAGCCGACCTCGATGTGATCAAAAATAAAAATATGAAAATCGGCGAAATATCCGATCCTTATCAATCACGTGACGAAAAAGGCAAAACAGTGTATAAAATCATCAAGTTGAAAGACCAAACCGACCCGCACCGGGCCAACCTGAAAGATGATTACAACTTCCTTTCGAATTTAGCGCTGAATGAAAAAATGAGCAAGGTTATCACCGAATGGGTCAACGATAAGATTGAAACCAGTTATATATACATTGAAGACAGTTTCAAGCGCTGCGGGTTGAGTAACAGGAATTGGTTAAAACAATGAAAATAATTCTGCTTCTCATTCTTTTCTCATTTCTCAATTCTCAATTCTCAATTTTATCAGCGCAGCAAGCGCCAAAAAAAATTGAAATCACGCGCTACAACAGTCTCGAATTTAGCACGCGGATAGCGCCCGACGCGCAACGGGTCATCGGAAATGTTGCATTTGAGCACGAAGGAATGACCATGACCTGCGACAGCGCTTATCTATATACCGGACAAAACATGCTCGATGCATTCAGCCGGGTGCACATCACCAATGCCGACCGCAGTGTAACCATCGACGGCGATTTTGCGAAATATCAGGGTAATATCAAGTTTGCAGAGATTTGGGGCAATGTGGAGCTGGTGGACTCCAATTCAGTGATGAAAACCCAGCATCTGTACTATGATGTGGCTCCCGACATCGCTTACTACATTTCCGGCGCTGAAATATTCAACAAGTCAAATGACATGGTAAGCAAGCGCGGACACTATCACCGAAAGATCGACATGTTCTATTTCAAGGATGAGGTGGTGCTCAACACGCCTGATTATACCATTGTGACGGATACGCTGAATTATAACGTTCAAACAGAAATAGCAGATTTTGTGGGGCCTACTTACATTCAAAATGAAGCGGATACTATTTATTGCGAACGCGGATGGTACAACACCAATGATACAGTAGCGTTTTTTCATCGCAATGCATGGATCAAAAGCGGCAGCACCACTATCAATAGCGATACTTTATATTACGAAAGCCAATCGGGCAATGGAAGAGGATTCGGTAATATTACCATCGTAGATACCACCAATAATATCATCCTGAAAGGACAAAAGGGGCATTTTCATCAACCGACGGAACATGCGTGGCTAACAGGACGACGGGCTTTGCTCATCATGATTGGAGACAAGGATTCACTGTTCGTACACGCCGATACTCTGCGCTCGGACGTCGATACTGCCGGGTTTAAGATTATGAGAGCGTACAACCGTGTGAGGTTCTTCAGTAATGATATGCAGGGAAAATGCGATTCGATGGTCGTTACTTTGAAGGACACGGTGATTCACATGTTCCGGCTTCCGATTTTATGGACGCAGGACAACCAGATGACCGCCGACGAAATCGTTATTGAAACAGAAAATCAGAAACCCAAAAAGATGAACCTCAACAACAAAGGATTCATTACACAGGAAGACCCGTCGGGATTCAACCAGATCAAAAGCCGGAAAATTGTGGGATTGTTTCGCGACAATGAATTGTACAGGGTCAATGGTTTTGGTGACGCCGAAACAGTTTATTATTTTTATGACGGCCCTGATGTTTCGGGGGCGAACAAGATGAAAAGCACTGATTTGGTGATACTCATCGAAGACCGTCAAGCGCAGGAAGTGAACCACAAGACCAACGTGGAAGGAGAAACGATCCCGCCCAACGAATTTAACCAGGATGAATTGACTTTAAGCGGTTTCAGATGGCAAATCAAATTAAGGCCGGTTGACCGTGACGATATTTTTGAATGGAAAGAAGAGGAAGTGGCGCCAAAAACTGCACCTCCAGCCACTCAAACAAAAGAGACACCCGGAATTACACCAGCGCCTGCAAACAGACCCGGTACCGGGAGACCAACCCAGAGATGAAATAGAGAACACAAGACATAATGTAGCGATTTTTTTGTGAAAGAAAACATATTTTTGCCGTTGTCGAAAAAAATGGTATTTTTGCCGTAAGCAATCTTCGTAAAAAATAACCATTAAAATTTAAAATATGATACGTTCTTTGGTTACTGTTCAAAGGGTAAAAATGATAACTCCCATACCTGATTCAGATTTTCTTGAAACTGCACATATTATGGGCTGGCAGTGTGTTGTCAAAAAAGGTGAGTTTCGCGAGCACGACCTCGGCGTATATTTTGAGGTTGACAGTTTTCTTCCTGAAGACCCGCGTTATGAGTTTTTGCGGGCTTCTTCCTGGCGCGATAATGAAGATAACGGAAAAGGGTTCCGTATCCGTACCATGCGTATGCGGGGGCAACTTTCACAGGGGCTGCTTTTGCCGTTTTCATCATTTCCTGAACTGGTGGAATATAAAGAAGGCGATGATGTTACGGAAATACTTCAGGTCAAAAAATGGTATATTCCGGAAACATCTACTCCCGGTGGCACCATCATCGGCGACCGTCCGTCGGGCATCCCCGCATCCGATGAAATACGGTTGCAATCGGCATTGGAACTGCTTGAACAACTTCACAATCAACCCTATTACATCACAACAAAAATGGACGGCACTTCGGGTATTGTGTACTACATCGATGGAAAAATAGGATGCTGCAGTCGAAACAAAGAGATTAAAGATGAAGAAAATGCACTGTATTGGACGCCTGTCAACAAATACAGGCTCAGGGAAAAATTGGCAGCCCTGGGAAAAAATATAGTTTTCACGGGTGAAATATGTGGACCCGGAATACAGAAAAATAAATTGAGATTACCTGCCATCGAATGGTATGTGTTTGATGTAAAAGACTGGGATTCGGGAAGATATTTGCCATACGACGAAGCGCGTGAACTGTGCGCCTCTTTAGGACTTTCAGTTGTTCCTCTGGAAGAACGGGGAGAACAATTTTCGTACTCATTGGAAACACTGTTAGAAAAGGCAAAGGGCAAGTATCCGAGCGGGCTTGAGAAAGAAGGGATTGTGGTACGATACACATTGGCGCCAAAAGCAATTTCTTTCAAAGTGTTGAATAACGACGCACTGCTCAAGGAAAAGGATTAAATAGAGAGAGTTATATTTCGCTGATAACCGAAATGAATCCGGGCTGTATTTTAGTCGTTGACGATAACAAAAACGTATTGACCGCATTACGTATTCTGCTTGAAAATTATTTCGCTTCGGCGCACGTGTTGAGCAATCCCAACCAGTTACCTGCGAAACTGAAAGAGGTTTCGCCTGACGTCGTCCTGCTGGATATGAACTTTTCGGCAGGCCTCAACACGGGCAATGAAGGGATATACTGGTTGCACGAAATCAAAAAATACGACGCCGACCTGCCTGTGATTCTGTTTACGGCGTACGCTGATATTGAATTGGCTGTGAGGGCGTTGAAAGAAGGAGCGAGCGATTTTGTGACTAAACCATGGGACAATGCCAAATTACTGGCTACCCTGCAATCGGCTTATTCGTTACGACAGTCGCGAAAGGAAGTGAAACGCCTGCGCGAAAAACAGCATGCAGTCAATAGCGCCTGTCTGCGGGATACGGATGTTTGCTGGGGAAAATCACCTGTAATGCAGGATTTGCGCGCCATGATAGAAAAAGTAGCCAAAGCGGACGCCAATGTGTTGATTACCGGCGAAAACGGAACCGGAAAAGAAGTGGTTGCCCGCGAGATTCACCGATTGTCACCCAGAAGCAACGAGGTGTTTGTTGCTGTGGACATGGGCGCTATCACCGGCACGCTGTTTGAGAGCGAGTTTTTCGGCTCAATGAAAGGAGCATTTACGGATGCCAAGGCCGACAGGGCGGGAAAATTCGAAGCGGCGCACGAAGGGACTTTGTTTCTCGATGAAGTTGGCAATCTGGAATACCCGCTGCAAGCCAAACTGTTAACGGCTTTGCAATCGCGGCAGGTGACACGGTTGGGGGGAAATAAACCTGTGCCGGTGGATATACGGTTGATTTGCGCCACCAACCGGAACCTGTTCCAAATGGTTCAGAACAGGTTGTTTCGTGAAGATTTGCTGTACCGCATCAATACCATCCACATCGAAATGCCGCCCCTGCGCAGCCGGAAGGAAGATATCCCCCTGCTTGCATCATTTTTCCTGAACAAATACGCATCCCAATACGGCAAAAACGAACTGAAATTTTCTGCATCTGCCGTCACGAAATTAGAATCGTACCACTGGCCCGGCAACATCCGCGAATTACAGCACGCCATCGAAAAGGAAGTGATTCTCTGCGATGGGGACGAATTGCAGCCGGCTGACTTTGTGCTCCGCAAACAGGAAGCAAACAACATCCATTTCGGGAATTTGACTTTGGAAGAGGCGGAAAAAATGCTCATCAGCCAGTCGATAAAGCGCAATGATGGCAATATGTCGGCAATAGCGGCAGAATTGGGAATTACGAGGCCGACGCTGTACAGTAAAATCAGGAAATATGGGCTGGAATAATTTAGCATGTTCAAATCAATCCACTATAAAATAAGCCTTTATGTCGTTCTAATCGTTATCTCAACGGCAGGCGCCACTTGGTTGGTAGTGACGCAAAACTACCTTTATGTCATCCCAGCGGCGATTGTATTGTTGATCGCTTTAATTGCTGTGAACCGCCAATACCGGAAATTCAACCACAACATCATCTTTTTGCTCGACGCTTTGAACAATGGCGATTATTCGTTTCATTTTTCGGAAACCCAACTTTCCGCACGCGAAAAGGAACTGAACATGGTAATGAACCGCATCAGAGAAATACTGGCGAATGCCCGAGAGGAAGTGATGGAAAACGAGAGGTTTTTGAGTATCATCGTCGAAACGGTTCCGGTGGGGATAATCATCATGGACGAGTATGGCGGAATTACTACCGTTAATCGAACTGCGCTGCAATGGTTCGGGCTTCCGTCGATAAGCCATGTAAATCAGTTGAATCGCGTGAACGATGCGTATCCCGGTATGTTCATCCAATTGCGCCCGGGCGATGCGCAGCAGTTGACCATCGCCAACGAGCGGGAAGAATTACAAATCAGCCTGCGGGTAACCGAAATAAATTTCAGACAGGGCATGATGAGGTTGATCACGCTCACAAACATAGGCAACGAATTGGAAAGCAAGGAAATAGAATCGTGGATACGGCTCATCAGGGTAATGACCCATGAAATCATGAACTCCATAGCGCCCATCACCTCGTTGAGCGATACGTTGCTGGGTGTTTTACAGCCGGGTTTTGCCGACAGCGAAAATTTGAGAAAAACCACCGTAGAAGCCTTCGAAACGATAAATACCACTGCCAAAGGGCTATCCACTTTTGTAGAATCGTACAGAAAGTTTACAGCCATTCCTCCACCTGCTGTTAAACCGTTTTCGGTGAGGGAATTAATCGAACAGGTCATCCATCTTCACGCACCATCTGCTGCCGGTAAAAATATCCGTATTGCGATAGTTTCGCAGGGCAATATTACCCTGTATGCCGATAAAAACCTGATGATGCAGGTGTTGGTAAATATTCTCAAAAACGCCATTGAAGCGGCCAACGAAAACGGCGAGATAGAAATCTGTTTTATGCGGCGACGCGACGGAAAAACCGTAATAGATATCGCCAACACCGGACAACTTATTCCCCAGGATATTCTTCCGTCTATTTTCATACCGTTTTTCACTACCAAAGAAGGCGGCAGCGGTATCGGATTGAGCGTCTCACGTTATATCATGCGGCTGCACGGCGGAAACCTGCTACACTCGGTTTCGGCGAAGGGAATGACAGTGTTTAGTATGGTTTTTGGGTGATTGTAAAAATTTTCTGCTTATTTTCCAAAAATATCATGTAAATCAATTGTATACCCGTCAAAAATATGAACTGGCACTTTATTCGCTCGCTCATAAACTATTCCTGCATCGTATTTCCCGTCGTTTTGCAGCAGAAAAACTTGGACAGCCTCGTCTTTTGGGAAAACAATCCAATATTCCCTAACGCCCGATTTTTCGTATAAGGTAAACTTTTCAGTCATATCTTTTTTGCCGGTCGAAGGCGATAAGATTTCAACAATCATGTCTGGAGCGCCAAGACATCCATCATCATCAAGTTTCGTCGGGTCGCAAACTACGCAAATATCAGGTTGTACTACTGTGTATATCTTATCATTATCGGTTTCGCCATTTTTGGGTAAACGAACATCAAACGGCGCATAATATACTTCACAATTACACTTCTTCTTTACGACAATTTCCTCCAAATACCATGAAATTTTTCGACTGACTTTTGCATGTACGCGGCGCGGCGCTGGCAGCATTTTTATAAAGCCTTCAATCAATTCCCGCCTGACATCGTCCATCCATGTCAAGTAATCAGCGTAAGTATAACGCTTGTTCAAATCCAGTGCAAGTTCCATTTTACCTCCCTGTTTAATTATTAATGATGATGCAAATGTACGAAAAAAATGTTCATTCAAGCGAAAAGTTGCCATTTTTTCACTTCGGCAATAACCTTATCTGCAGATGCGGCTACTGCATAAACGCGATTTTCAATATATTCGTCAATTTGCTTTCTGTCGTTTGGGAACTCGTCCATAAGTTCAAGAATGAGGTTTGCGCACTCAACTCCACTATACGAATCCATTTTTTTTAACTCACATGCTAAATCTTTCATTTTTATATGTTTAATGGCGCAAAGGTAATATACATTAGTTAATTTCGCAAAAATATTTACCGAATCTTTTTATCTGTAAAATTTCTTTACAATACCTGTAAAATTTCTTTACACTTTTGCCATTTTCATAAATCAACAAATGCCTAATTATCAGAATAATAAACATTTTGCACGGTTTTAGTGTGTATTTTTGCTATGTTAAACTTTTAAAATATTTATCAATGAAAGAATTTATCAAAAATTTCAGTAGACAGAAAGCAGTAGGTTTTCTGAACGTTAGCAGTTTAAGTCTGGGCATAATGGTCAGTATCATTGTGGGATTGTGGGCAATGAACGAGTTGAGTTTCGATAATTTCCACCGGAATAAGGATAGGATTTATCGCAATGTGATTCATACCATGCAAAACGGAAAAACAACAAAACTTGGCAGTTTTTCCGGTTCTACAGCGAAAGAAGTAAGTGCTGAATGTCCTGCGGTAGAAGATATTTGCCGGGTAGTACCTACCGGCGCTGACATTCAGGTAAACAGCACTTTCAACATGAGGCAACCGGCATTCATTGTCGATGCCAACTTCTTCAGTTTTTTTTCGTTCAGGCTGAAGCAGGGCGACCCTGAAAATGTGTTGAACGCACCTAATAAAGCGGTGATTAGCGAAACGGCGGCTTTGCGGTTTTTCCCGGGACAAGACCCCGTAGGTCAAACCTTCCGATTTGAAACACAGGAATTTGAAGTTAGTGGTGTGATGAAAGATATGCCTTCCAATTCGAGCCTGCAAGCCGACATTGTTTTAGTAAGAGGGGTGATTCGCAATGCACAGGTACGCTCGTTCCACACTGAGCCCGACCCGCAAATATATTTTTCTTTTATATCATTCGGTGACGTAGGAAATCCGATTTTTTTCAAAATTGTTGGCAACCCACAGCAGGCGATTGGTATCATCGAACAGGCATGGAAGGAACGGGAACCCGATTATCCCTTCGAGTACCACTTTCTCGACGAAACGTACCAGCAGTTGTACATGTCGGAAATGAACACCGGTAAGGTGCTGTGGTTTGCCATAGTGGTTACTTTTATGATTTCCGTTGCCGGACTGTTTGCCACGGCATTTTATTCTACACAGCGGCGACGTAAAGAAATTGCCATACGCAAGGTACACGGGGCGTCTGTAAGGGATTTGCTGCTGTTGCTCAATAAATACTTCATAGTTTTGATACTCGTTGCTTTCGTTCTGGGAAGCGTTGTTGCGTGGGTCTTTATGGAAAAGTTCTGGTTGAAAACGTTCATTGTGCAAGAGCCGTTACATATCGGCGTTTTCGCGGGCGTTGGGCTGGTGGCGTGTTTGGTGGCCTTGCTTACGGTGAGTTGGCAAACATGGAGCGCGGCAACGACTAACCCTGTGGAAGTGATAAAGAAGGAGTAAAATATTATTGAATTGAAAAATGCTTATCTTTGCATTAAATTAAATAATGGGAATCGTGAAGAAGCAGATTTTGATAGGAGCAGACTCCTTTGAAAAGATTGTTGGAGGCAATTATTTCTATGTTGATAAAACGATGTTTATCAAAGAATTGCTTGAGAATAGAGGTGAGGTAACGCTGATAACCAGGCCGCGCAGGTTCGGAAAAACGCTAAATATGAGTATGTTGGAGTTTTTTTTTGACTTAAACAGGGATAGCAAGGCTTTGTTTGAAGGATTAAAAATAATGGAGCGCCAGGACATCGTAGAAAAGCACCTGAATAAGTACCCTGTTGTATCGCTCACGTTGAAAAATGTAGAGGAAGATACTTACGAAAGTTCTATTGAGAATTTCAGAACCTTGGTTTCCGGCGTTTTTCAGGAAAATATGTACGTATACGAAAGCGACAGGCTTAACGTGTTTAAAAAGAAGAAATTTTATCGATATTGTTCGAATGAAGAATCGGAAGTAGAACTTAAATCCGCTTTATTGTTTTTAACTGACTGCTTGTACGCGTATCACAAAAAACGGGTAATTGTTTTGTTGGACGAATACGATGCTCCTATAACCAATGCCTTGATGAAAGGTTATTATAATGAAATGATAGGTTTCATGCGAGGTTTCATGGGTTGCGTTTTCAAGACTAATGATTATCTGGAGTTTGGGGTATTGACAGGTGTGCAGAGAATATCAAAGGAAAGTTTAGTGAGTGGTTTTAACAACCCTTTGGTATGCGGTGTCATGAATAAGACATTCGCTACTTGCTATGGCTTCACGGAAGAAGAGGTTAAAGATGCCTGCGAGATGTATGAAATAAGCGACAAATATGATGAAGTCAGGAAATGGTACGATGGCTACAGGTTTGGAGGGCAGGATATGTATAATCCCTGGAGTGTCACCAAGTATTTGAAAGAAAACGAAATCGATAATTACTGGGTCAACACCGGTTCTGTGCGTGAATTGCAAGATGTGTTTTATAAAGGTGATGCTTCGTTAAAAAATGAATTGGCCGGGTTATTAACAGGCGCACCGGTAATGATGCGTTTGGAAGATGGAATAACTTATCCTGTAAAATACGTTCGTTCAAATACATTTTGGACAATGCTTTTAAACGCCGGATATATAAAGCCCTGCAACGGAGCCTCCAAAACAGAAAAATTTGGTGCTGAATTGGTTAACATGGAAGTAAAAAATATTTTTTCACGTTATGCAGAAGAATGGTTTGGCGAGCAACAACCTTCCATTTCCCGGACAATCGTAGAGTTTGTTGAATATTTGTTACATGGCGACGCAGAAGGAGTAAGCAAAACGCTCAACAAAGAACTGTTGAATAATCCCAGTTGCCACGATTTTAAAGAAGAAAACAGTTACCACATGTTTATTTACGGCATATTGCTGGCTGTTTCAGGTAAATATACGGTATATTCCAATCCAGAATCAGGAAAAGGACGTTCGGATTGTTTGATAAAACCCGTTGACAAAGAAAAATATGCGGTAGTGATAGAGTTCAAGCACGAAAGGGATGACAACCGCGACTTAAAAGAAGAAGCCCAAAAAGGACTGAAACAGATAGAAGAAAAGGCATATATCCATAATTTAAAGAAAGAAGGCTATGAGCGAATATACAAATACAGCATTGCGTTTCACAAGAAAAATTGTGAAGTAGCGATGGAATTGTTATAATATACATTGCTATGTTGAAAACATTAATTACCCCACAAGAAAGCACTTACGCTTTACCAATTCCCGCATACTATATCGGAAAAAGGGTTGAAGTGTTGCTTTATTCAGTCGATGAATTAGTGGAAAACAAAGAGCCTAACAAAAAGAAACCATCCGACTTTTTTGGCTCATTAAGCATTTCCGAAGGTGAAGAATTTCAGAAATATGTCAGCGACTCACGGTTATAAGAATATTACTAAATCATCGGAAGATTTTATTTCGTTGGCTGATGTCATTGAAATCGACAAACAGATTATTCAAACCTGCATTGATTTACGCAAAAAATACAAAATTAAATTGCCTGACGCCATCATTGCGGCTACTGCGCAGGCAAGAAACTTAACCCTTATTACCAATAACGAAATAGATTTTACTCTGATTCAAAATATTCACGTTATTAATTTACATTCATTGTAAGTTCCCAGAATAAACTGTAAAATTTCTTTACAACACCTGTAAAATTTCTTTACACTTTTACCATCTCTAAAAAAACACCAAACATCTAATTATTAACACATTAAATAGTTTGGCATGGTTTTAGTTATATGTATTTGTTGTTATTTGAAATAACCGAAAATCAAAAAGTCTCAAATCTCAAATCTAAAATCTCAAATCTAAAGTCTAATATCTAAAGTCTCTAAAAATGATAACATTAGAAAATCTTCAAAAAGTCTTCCGCACAGAGGAAGTAGAAACCACAGCGTTGAACGGCGTAAGCCTGAAAATCAACGAGAAAGAGTTTGTGGCTGTAATGGGGCCTTCGGGCTGCGGCAAATCCACTTTGCTGAATATCCTTGGCTTGCTGGATAATCCTACAGGCGGAAATTATTATCTGGCCGGAACGGAAGTCGGGCGCATGAAAGAACGCGAACGCACAGAAACACGAAAAGGACAAATCGGGTTTGTGTTTCAGAGTTTTAACCTCATCGAGGAGATGAACGTTTCGGATAATGTTGGTCTGCCGCTGATGTACATGGGCGTTAAGCATCAGGAACGTAAGCAGCGGGTAGAAGCGGCGCTGCACCGGATGAAGATTGACCACCGCGCACGCCATTTCCCTAACCAGTTGTCGGGCGGGCAGCAACAGCGCGTAGCCATAGCCCGCGCAGTAGTGGCCAACCCCAAACTCATCCTCGCCGACGAGCCTACCGGTAACCTCGACTCGAAAAACGGCCTGGAAG
>Ga0209737_10003197_pt1 | contig 11450 bp, 8 predicted proteins | sample TergutCu122P3_FD_187284 | JGI IMG/M metagenome (GOLD analysis project Ga0209737, IMG submission 187284) | Cubitermes ugandensis P3 segment gut microbial communities from Kakamega Forest, Kenya - Cu122 P3 (SPAdes) (version 2) | ecosystem: Host-associated > Arthropoda: Insects > Digestive system >...
CTGAAATACATAAATCTATTGTATATTAGGACACTGCCGACATTATCGTTAGAAACAAACACCTGTAATCTAGTATTGTATCCATGTACTGAAGCAGCATAAACTCGAATTTCACCGTTTGTAACACTATTTAGCACACCCACAATGTGTCCACCTGCACCGGTATTTATGCCATAAATGAAAGCAAGATTACCATCAGGCGCACTCCCTGTAATACCGTAAGCATTACTGACATATCCTGAACCAATATGCGTTGGCGAACCCGGAGCAATGCTTGAAACATAGCGTGGCGATGAACCTGGTGGTAGTCCTATGTTCCAATTTCCATAAGCCATTAACCACTCATTTAAATCGTTAAAGCTATTACCTGGCGTAGTGAAAGATCGGCCATATATTGCGTAAGATAGTTCCTTCAGTGCTTGTTTTGTTGTACTAACTATTGAATTTTCATGGTGTCTTTTTAAGAATTTTAAAAGTCTGGGTTTACTCCGTACTCTTTAAGGTATTGTTGTCGGGTTAGGTATTGGTCTTTTACTTCGGGGTTTCGGGTGCATTGGGTGCATACTGTTAGTTCATGGTTTTCTGTATCTCGCTCACCTATGAGGTAGCAGTCAGGGGGGCAGGTCCAATTTTTTTCTTGTTTAGGTTCATAATGGTTTCCGTATGTACATGATAGTTTACTGCAGTATCGTCTGTTGTCTGCGGTGGTGTGTTTGTGTTGACAGGTGTCACATAATAGTTTTTCTTCTTTTTTTGTTATTGGAGTTGTCATGGAATATTCTCTGTTATAGCATGTTGCGTGGGGTATTTTTGGTTTCTGTTCTCCATATAAGAAGACAGTCAGGATTGTGTTCTGTGCAGATAGATATTTTACAGTGCCTAATCTTTTTATCTCCTTCACATGAAAACATTTGGTTGTTTTCGTTGTTCTTCTAGCATCAACTTGCTGATGGTGTGGTCTCCTATGGAAAAATAATCCAGTTTTAAACAGCAAAAATATGTTTATATCTGCCATACTTGGTTATGGAATCAATATATCCTTATTTCTGTTGATTAGTCTTAAATATAACTGAATAAATTGCATATGTAGTGGTTGGAAAAGCCATGGTAGAGCAAAAACTACGTGTAACTTTAATTACTGGCAGAACGATTGACCAAGGTGTGGGCAAAGAACTTGGGAAAGGTTCAAAAGAATACTTTGATAGTGTTGCGGTCTGTTTTTTGGATTCTGGTGACATTAAAAAACTTGGTTTAAAGAGCGGTATGCATGTTCAAGTAACCTCCCCGAACGGTTCAGTTGTTGTTAAAGCAAGAAAGTACCCTTATGGTGCCTTGTCAGGTATGGTTTTTATGCCCTGTGGGCTTTGGGCTAATGTCCTTTGTAGCTCTGAGACTGACAGTATAGGTATGCCTACTTTTAGAGGCTTTACTGTTGAGGTTGAACCAGCCCCTGATAAGCCTGTCTTAACTTTAGATGAGCTTTTAAAACAAGAGTTTGGAAAGTAATTTTATGACAGAAATAATAAAGTCAGTTGTTTGTCCAATATGTGGCTGTTTATGTGACGATCTTGAGGTAACGGTGGAAAACAATGAGATTGTCAAAATGAAGAACGGTTGCGCTGTTTGTGAGGCAAAAATGATTCATGGCTATAAAAGTGATGAACGTATTCTTGAGCCTCATATACGGAAAGATGGAAAACTTGTACCGGTATCTATGGATGAGGCCATTCATAAAGCAGCACAAATTCTTACAGACTCAAAATATCCCCTGCTATTTGGCTGGACAAGTTCTGCAAGTGAAACGCAACATGTTGGCGTAGAACTTGCTGAAGAGTTAGGGGCTGCATTGGATAATTGTTGTAGTGTATGTCATGGACCCTCTGTTATGGCTATTCAAGAGATAGGTATACCTACGTCTACTTTAGGTCAAATTCGACATAGAGCAGATTTGATTGTTTACTGGGCCTGTGACCCTTGGAGTTCTCATCCAAGACATGTTGAGCGATATACTGCTTTTACTGAAGGGCGTTTTGAAAAAAGCGAATTTAAAGAGTATGTTCAGAAGCTAAAAGGCCGAGCTAGTCAGAAAAAAGTGGCTGCGGCAATTAGGCGTACACAGGTTCGCTATCAGCAACCTCATTCACCGGCAGCAACAGTTGAAGCGCCTCCCCAATCTTTAGCAAGAGCGGGGCGTAAAATGATTGTTTTTGATGTAAGAAAAACAATGACTGCTGAAGTGGCAGATTATTTTGTTCAAGTGGAACCCAATAAGGATTATGAAATATTTGGTGCCATGCGTTGTTTAGCAAATGATCAAGAGCTAGATATTGATACTGTTGGTGGTGTTCCTGTTGAGTATTTACGGGAAGTGGTGGATGCTATGGTTAATGCAGAGTTTGGGGCAATCTTTTTTGGGTTAGGTTTAACTCAGAGTGTGGGTCGTTTTAGAAACGTTGAAATTGCGATTGCGTTAACACGAGATCTTAACCGGAAAACAAAGTTTGTGGTTTCTCCTATGCGAGGGCATTTTAATGTTACTGGAGCTAATACTGTTTTTGCTTGGCAAACGGGTTACCCCTTTGCTTTAGATTTCTCACAAGGATATCCACAATATAATCCGGGTGAATTTACTGCAACTGATTTGTTGCGTCGGGGTGATAATGATGCAACTTTGGTGATTTCTGCTGATCCAGGTGCACACTTTCCTAAAAGTGCTATCCAAAATATGTTAAAACATCCTTTAATTACTATTAATCCGGATTGGAATGCTATTTCCCGATTGGGTGATGTAGTGTTTCCAGCACAATGGTGTGGTATAGAGCAAGCTGGTACTGCTTATCGTATGGATTCTATCGCTATATCTTTAAAGAAGGTGGTTGAAGCTCCAAAAGGGGTGCCTTCTGATGAGGAGACAATTCGACGGATTCTTGAGGAAGTACGTCTCATTAAGATGCAGAAAGCTGAAAAAGAAGGTCTGGGAACAAAAAATTTAGAAAGGAAACTGTAATTGGAGGGTGATGGCAGTGACTGAAATTTTAATTAAAAATGGGTTTGTGTTTGATCCTATTAACAAGATTGATGGCCAAAAAATGGACATAGCCATTAAGGATGGTCGTATAGTTGAGAAAGTCAATGAAAGAGATGCTAAAGTAATTGATGCCTCAGGTTTAACCGTTATGGCTGGCGGGGTTGATCTTCATAGTCACATTGCAGGTTCTGAGGTTAATCTTGGCAGAATGCTTCGGCCGGATGATCATGTTAAAGATGTTGTTAAAAAAACTGCTCTAACACGTAGTGGCACTGGTTACTCTATTCCATCTACTTATGTTACCGGTTATCGTTACTCAAAAATGGGTTATACAACTGTTATGAACCCTTCTATGGCGGCTATGAAAGCAAAACATGCTCATGAAGAACTAAATGATATACCCTTAATTGATAAAGCATCTTTTACTTTACTGGGTGATTGGTGGGTTGCACTTGAAAATATTGCTAAAGGTGACCTTGAAGAATGTGCAAGACATGTCGCTTGGATGATACGGGCTACCCGTAGTTATGCTATAAAAATTGTTAACCCTGGCGGATTAGAGTCATGGGGCTTTGGACGTAATGTTCATAATTTAGATGATGAAGTGCCAAACTTTTCTCTAACCCCAAGAGACATTATTACTGGTATGGCAAAAGTTAACACTATGTTAAATATGCCTCACACTATACACTTACATACAAATAATTTAGGCATACCGGGTAATTATAAGACAACAATTGAGACCATGCAAGCCCTTGAAAGTGTATACAATGGCGATAAACCCATTGCCCACATAACACACATACAATTTAGCAGTTTTGCGGGCGATAACTGGGCGCACTTTAAATCCGGTGCCGCAGAAATCGCCAATTACCTAAACGCCCACAATCACATGACTATAGACATTGGGCAAGTAACTTTTGCAGATACCACAACTATGACTGCTGATGGTCCTTTTGAGTTCTCTCTCTATGAACTGGGTGGTCATAATAAGTGGGTAAACAGTGATGTTGAAACAGAAGCCAGCGGCGGCATCATCCCTTTCCATTTCAAAAAGAATAATGCCGTAAACGCAATACAGTGGTCTATAGGTTTAGAGCTATCTCTATTAATCAAAGACCCCTGGAAAACACTCATGACAACCGATCATCCCAATGGTGGGCCCTTCTATCATTATCCACGTGTCTTTGCTTGGCTATATAGCCGAAAAGCCCGTGAAGCAACCCTAAAGAAATGCCACAAGAAAGCTCAAAGAAAAAGCCTTCTACCAACAATTGATCGAGAATACACCATGTATGAAATAGCAATCATCACTCGAGCGGGCACCGCTAAAGCTTTAGGTCTTAAAAATAAGGGTCACCTTGGTGTAGGTGCAGAAGCCGATGTGGCAATATATGATATTAACCCTGAAACGACTGATATCGCCCAAGACTACAAACCCGTGCGCAAAGCCTTTGGACATGCTCTCTACACCCTTAAAGATGGCGAAATAGTTGTCAAAGATAAAGAAATTGTAGCCATACGCCCAGGTAGAACAATGTGGCTTGATGTACAAACAAAAGAACCCTGCAGAATAGATGAAGAAATGAAACGCAAGTTCAAAGAGTACTGGACCATAGAATTTGACAATTATCCCGTCACAGATCACTACATCAAAGTCCCAGAAAAAATAACCATCAAGGCAAGTGTCTAAACATGATAACCCTCACACCTAAACAAATATTTACCGTACCCATCCAGGCAGCATGCATAAGTGTTGACGTGTTTGCTGACAAAACCCTTGAAGAAATCAAAAAACTATCCATAACTGAAGGTAAAGAAACCATCACTCTCGAGGACGCTTTTAACATAACCGAAGATAAAACCATAGAAACCCCAAACATTACCCTCATAGGTGACTTTTCAAAAGTCAAACGCGTCGGCCAAGGTATGAAAAAAGGTGAAATCGTAATCAACGGTAACGCGGGTATGCATACTGGTGAAAAGTTATCCGGAGGAAAAATTGTAATAAACGGCAACTCGGGTGGATGGACTGGTAGTGAAATGAAAAAAGGCCTCATTGAAATCCACGGTGACTCAGGTGATTATACCGCCTCACCCTACAGAGGCACCAGCACAGGTATGAAAGGCGGCTTAATTACCATCGATGGAAACGTAGGTACAAATGTAGGTTGCTATTTACACGGTGGCACCCTTAAAATCAAAGGATCAGCTGGTAGATATCTTGGTTATCACATGAGTGATGGAACCATATTTGTCGAGAAAGACTGTGCCTCCCGTGCCGGAGCCTTTATGATTGGCGGAAAAATCATCGTAAATGGCACAATGGAATTAATGATGCCAACCTTTACCATTGATAGCATTAAACCTAAAGTCAAAGTTGACGCAACCCAAACCGCTCAAGGGCCCTTCTATGTATTTCTCGGCGACATTGCAGAACGTGGCACAGGCAAAATTTTCGCCCTAAAACTAACTAACCCTGACCTTGCAACCTATGAAAAATATCTCTAACACCTCTCTTTAACAACCTTTTTTGATATTTGGTTTCTTCTATAGCTATGTTTGTAGGCTAAATTTTAATAACAGTTATCAATAGCTTTACGTGTTAATTTAACAACAATATTTGAGGTGTAATTTATGCGACAGGTAGACATGACAAGACTTGACTTATTAACTGCAACCGTAACTAAAATGCGTGATTATGTTGCTGTAGAGGTTCCTCTTAAAATCATCCTAAATGATGTGTACAGCTTTGTTATCTGGAGTTCCCCTTCTCAATTTAAAGAACTTGCCATAGGTTACTTGTTTGCTGAAGAAATCCTATACGCCATAGATGAAATTGAAAACATTACCTCTGATGAAACAGAAGACCTCTGTAAAATCTATTTCAAAGCAGATATAAACCTTGATAGTCGTATGGAAAATCGGCGTCAAGGGGCAAGAATTGTACCTCTCATAAAAAACAACACCTCCGCATATCAACATGACGATAAGCTTGCCATTGTAAACACAGATTTAACAGTAAAAGCACAAACTATACTATCAGCTATTTGTCAAATGAATAAAAAAGCAACAGGGTTCAAAGAAACCGGCGGCTTACATGACAGCGGTATTTTTAACGTAGACGGCACTATGCTTGCCTTCTCAGAAGACGTTGGTAGACATAACACCGTTGACAAAGTCATCGGCGAAGGCTTACTTTCCCATATAAACTTTACACAATGCTTCATAATAATCACCGGTCGCATACCGGGTGATATGATTTACAAAACCGCAAAAGCAGGCTTACCCATTGTAACCTCCATATCAGCTGTCCTAAACTCAGGTATCGCCTCAGCTCAAAAAGCTAACACAACCCTAGCAGGATTCGCACGCGAAAACCGTCTAAATATCTACACTCACCCCCAACGCATACTAATGTAAACAGCTGATACATTATATTTCTTGTAAAACTTTAACTTTTTATTACTGATATCCTAAACTGATGTTTGAACATTTTGAATGCTAGACGTAAATTGGGTAAAGACTTTATTCACTCCTTCATCATCTATAATCATGAACTCTACAAGTAAAGTTTTGATATTAACCCTTGTTGGTTTGTTACTGCAAGTTTACTGGTTCTAACAGCTACCCTGTAAACCTGCAAGGTGCTGTGTGTGCCTATTTTGCAGTATCTATTTGTTGAGTTAATCCGCTATATTTTGTTAAATGTTCTTTTCTTTCATTTTTAATGCTTTAATTATGACATTAAAATAAAAAGATTAATAGCTGACCTTGTGGTGAGAAAAAACAGGAGTTGATCTCAAAATTGAATCGTAAAATATTACTGTTCGTGCTATTACCTCTGATACTTTTGCCTGTGATGGGTATAGCAAGTGCATTAACCTATGATACAGTTCAACACGCAGTCGCTGATCAAAACGAAAATGGTGCTGGTAACTATGATAATGTTGCAATTGCGTTTGCTGCCGCTTTAGCTATTGGTTTACCTGCATTAGGTGCTGGTATGGCTATTTCATCTGCAGGTACAGCTGCAATCAGTGCTCTAGCTGAGCAGCCCGATACTTTCTTCAAAAGCTTTCTGGTTGTTGCATTGGCTGAAGCTCTGGCAATTTATGGTTTGATTATGGGCATTTTGCTCTGGCTCAAATTGTAAGCAACAGTTAAAAACCCCTAAAGAACACTGGTCAAAAGCTAGTGCATCTCTTTTTTACTTAAATCCTATTTTAGAAGTATCTTTATTCTTAATATAAAATGGGATTTTATTGTTTAAATGAAATAAAAATTAATATCTGTACCTTTAATTTTAAGGTAGTTGTAGTGAAATATATTGTAAATGATAAGCTAAAAACAAACGTTACCGTATTCCTAATATTCTTTCTATCCTACACCTGATTTAACACAGATCTTAAAAACCAGTCTAATTCTCAAAAAACCCTTTAACAAGCCATTTTACAATAAAAAACGACACACAACACGAAGGTTAGACTTTATTTATATATTTCTAACAACAAACATTACACACTATTATGTTATGCGGAAAAAAATGTTAACATTGTTTTCTTCAGAACTATTATTTTCAGTCTACTAGTTTATGAATTTAAAAATTAATTCTCATATGTTTTGTGGTGGTGGAAGAGTTGTTGTACATGTTGTTGGTATGACAGTATGTTGGATATCCACCACCACGCCATAATAGTAGCATAGTGTGGGATTTAAGGTTTAAGAGGTGGGTTAGGCGTTATCAGTTTGAACACTCAAATGGTTGATCGGGTTGTTTCTGATAGTTTTTTGTTGTTAACGGCTTTATATAATTGAGTTGCCCTTCTTTTTGAATTGTTAACGAATTTATATAATTGATCGTTGCCCATTTGTGCCGAAGGCACTTTTTTGCTTTTATGTGTTAACTATTTACCACGTTTTATAATGCAGCAACTTATTTTTATAGTTTAATCATAAGGCAACCTCAGAAAACTCTTTTACACTTCAAACCAATAAAAATAGAACTAACCTGTATTTCAAGTGTTTTTTTGCTCTAAATATGTAAACAATGTCCATACTCTTTTCCTTTAACACCTCACCACAAAATACCGTCTTGCTAATTGAAAGGTTTTCGGAGGCTGCCTAATGTGTTTTGGTTATTGGCTTGTTTTTAGTTATTTTCGTCATTAGAGACGTGTTATGGCTATTTCAGGATAAGTCGTATTACTTAGGTTAAGTAATGGGTAGGTTTTATAAAGCTGTCTTATAGCGGCTTTTGGAGCAGAAAAAGGCAGAAAATAAGGGTCTACATCTGAGAACTATTACTTAAATCGGGAAGTTAGGGGTTGAAGTCATCGTTTAATTTTTATGTGTTTGCAGTGCATGTGTAGCGTAATGGTTTTTGTCTATGTGATGTTAGCGGTTTGGTGGTGCTTGTTGTTAGGTTTATAAATGATTAATACTTACGTTTGCCTATGTTTGGTAGGTTTACGGATATGGCTCCTGTGGGCTTTGGAGAATCTAAAACACATATTACAAGCAATGAAAGCATTTATTGGTCTATTGTAGCATGTTCAGATATGTCCCGTTTTGCTACACAAAACCTAATGATGTTGGTTGTTGATGAATTTATTGATGTCTCTATTGAAAAAGTAGCTATTTTAGGGTTGTTTTCTAATGACTTTCAAACTATATAAAACTCCCTTCACCAGTTCAAACAGTATCGCGCAACCTTCATTGTTCCATTCAAATGCTAACTCTCCAAAAAACAACACAACCAACGAACAAATTAACCATAACAATAATGATAATGATAACTTTGGTTTCAAAGCAAATACTGAGCAGGCTTTGAAGTCAATTAATAACCCTAATAACTCATCTTCGGCAAGTTATAGCTTTGAGCGGTCAGAAAATACTGATTTAGCTTTAAAAAATCGTTTTGATGCACCTAAGAAAACCTATTTTATAAGTTATACCAATCGAACCCCTGAAGATGTATCGTGGGCAAAGTGGACTGAGTGGGTTTTACGGGAAATTATGGGTGGCACTACTATTATGCAAGAGTATGATTTTCAGCTTGGCGATAATTTCAAAGAACGTATGCATAGTGCCCTCAAGTCTGCTGATGTTGTGGTTTGTGTTTTAACACGTACCTATATGGAGTCTATCTATTGTATAGAAGAGTGGTCAAATACTGAGCGGTTTATTCCAGTAAAATTTGATGACTGTATGCCTGAAGGTCTTTTAAAGTCACGGGTCTACATAGATCTTTATGGGTTAAGTCGAGAAGAAGCTAAAAAGAAACTTGTAACCGCGTTACAGGGTACCACTCGTCCCAAGTCTGAGCCAGACTTTCCTGCATCCTCCTCTTCTGATACACAAAAAAATTTCTGCCAAATTAGCCAGTTTAAACTAAATAATCTTCCAGTTAGAAACCCCAATTTTACGGGGCGCGAAGAGGTGTTGGAGAGAATTTCTAATGGGCTTACAAATTTTTCTCGGGTGATTGTTGTAGGCGCAGGTGGTTTGGGAAAATCCCAGTTAGCTTTTGAATATGCGCATCGTAATGTATCAGTATATCAGTGTATATGGGTGGTAAATGCTGCCTCTAAGTCAAGTTTAGAGCGGTCTTATCGTCGATTTGCCTCTCGTACTGGATTACCCTCGGCGGAAACAGATGCTTTTGAGCATGTTTTAAATCATGTTGTATGGTGGCTTGAAGAACATGCTAGGTTTCTGTTTATATTAGATAATGCTGAGGGTGTTTCAAACTTGTCTGAATATTTACCTACTGGACAGTTATGTGGACATGTTTTAATTAACACTCGAGATGCTAAACATGGTATAGCCGGGGAGGAAATTAATGTGGGGGTGTTTTCTATGGAGGATTCGGTAGCTTTTCTGCAAAAACGTCTTGAAAATACCAGCCGAATAAGTAGTGCTGATGCGCAATCTTTAGCGTCAATGTTGGATTGTCTTCCTCTTGCCTTAGAGCAGGCTGCGGCTTACATGATAGTGAATGAATATACTTCTTGTACTCAATATTTAGAGTTATTAGAAAAATTTGGGTTAGAGGTGCTTAATGAACGTGTTTTAACTATAGATGGGGATTCTGCAAAAACGGTTGCTACAACTTGGAAGGTTTCTATTGAGCAGATTCCAGCTGAAAGTGCTGCTAGGCAGTTGTTTAATCTTTGTGCTTATTTTGCTCCTGATCAAATTCCTTTGTCTATGTTAATTGAAGGCCATAAAGAGTTGCCGTTGCCTTTGCGTGAGGTGCTTGCATTGGAAAATAAGCATAAACATAATGCTCTTGTGGGGGAGTTGACGCGTTATTCTTTGATATCTCTTAAGCGAGATGATAAAGGTAATGCTTTGTTGTCTATGCATCGAATTATTCAACAGGTTATGCGGTATAGTTTAGCTCAGGCTAATGATGAGCGTTGGTTGTCTTGTTGTCTTAATTTAGCGTGTGCGGTCTTTAAGTATGGACATGGAACTTTTAAGTCGATGGTTACGTTTATGCAAAAGGTGCCTCATGTTCTTGAAATTATACGTCAATTTGATGGTAAGTCTGTTGATGATGAGATACAAAAGAAAATAGCGCTACTATGTAATGAGGCTGGTAGGGGGTTTGAGTATGATGGTAAATATGATGAAGCCTTAAAATGGCTTAGACAAGCCTTAGATAGTCGTGAAAAAATAGTGGGTCTTGATCATCCTGATACAGCTACTACCTATTATAATATTGCGCGGGTTTATTATCGGCAAGGTAATTACACTGATGCATTAAAGTGGTACACAAAAGCTCTAACTATACGTGAAAAAGTGTTAGGCCTTGATCATCCTGATACAGCAGTTGCGTATCATTATATTGCGCGGGTTTATTATCGGCAAGGTAATTATGTTGATGCTTTAGAGTGGTATCTGAAGGCTTTGGTTATACGTGAGAAAGTGTTGGGTATGGAGCATCCTTATACGGCTACTACGTCTAATGGTATAGCGGAGGTTTATTATCGTCAAGGCGACTACCAAAAAGCCTTAGAATTACATATGCGAGCTTTAGCCATCCGCAAAAAGTCCCTTCATGTGGAACATCCTAACACTGCTGCAACATATCATGACATTGCACGAGTTTATCATCGACAAGGAAATAATAGTGAAGCCTTAGAATGGTATGGTAAAGCTTTAGCCATACGTCGAAAAATGTTAGGTATGGAGCATCCTTATACGGCTACTACGTCTAATGGTATAGCGGAGGTTTATTATCGTCAAGGCGACTACACAGAAGCTTTAGCATGGCATATGCGAGCCTTAGCCATCCGCAAAAAAATGTTAAGCCCCGACCATCCTGACACAGCCACTACCTACTACAATATTGCGCGGGTTTATTATCGGCAAGGTAATTATGTTGATGCTTTAGAGTGGTACTTGAAGGCTT
>Ga0209737_10003198_pt1 | contig 11450 bp, 8 predicted proteins | sample TergutCu122P3_FD_187284 | JGI IMG/M metagenome (GOLD analysis project Ga0209737, IMG submission 187284) | Cubitermes ugandensis P3 segment gut microbial communities from Kakamega Forest, Kenya - Cu122 P3 (SPAdes) (version 2) | ecosystem: Host-associated > Arthropoda: Insects > Digestive system >...
AATTACTGATATCGTATTCGCTTTTCGCTTTGGGCTTAGAATTGCCATCGTCTTTGAACGCCGATTGATTGCGGGGCTTATAATACCCAATCGAGTGGTTGCTGTTATATAATGAAGTAATAATATAGCCTTTGGAATTATCCTTTATGTTGCCCCCGTTTTTTTCCAGGCAATCTAAGACATAAATAATATGCCCTTTGCCGAGCTCTGAAAATTCCTGCTTTACCGCAGCAGCCGGGAGCTGTCTTTTGGCAACACGTATCTTCTCCGTGTTGTCTGTTGTCAGCACATCGCAAATAGTATCGTACAGCTCGTATATTTTTTGCTCTTTGTCTGGGAACTCCGAAAGCAATTCCGACAAGCCTATTTTATCCGCAACCGTTTCTTTCGTGATTGCCGGAATTTCCGGTTGTTGTGTATCTATCAAATCAATCGTTTCTGCCCCTGCTGATTCCTGATGGGCAGCTTCGGGTTCTGCTTGCGCTGGATAGATAGATATACCAATATTATCAGTCTTATTAGTGTCAGTATTAATTGCCCCTGATTTTAAGGGTTTCTGTTCTGTGATAATCATGGTTTCTGTGCCGTGAAAATCACGGTTCAATGGTTTTATGCGACTTTCCGGCTCTTTTTTTTCGTTTACCGGATATTTTAAATTTGTCGCAAAATTCATAACATATATTATATTTGGTTGCGTAAGCCCCCGGCGAATTGTGTTCACCAATCCAATATCTTTTAGCTCTTTCATTGATTTTAATGCTTTCTGCTCAGCACAATTCAAATCCTGCTCGATTTCTTTAAGAGTATAAATTATATATACTCTGCCTTCATCATCCGTCCAACCATTTTTGGCCGAGAGTGATGTTCTGTTCAAAAACAGGCTGTATAAAATCTTCGAACTATCTGACAAGCCTTTGAAGTTATCGTCTTTGATTAACATCCAAGGCATTTGCAGGAATAGATATTGCTCGTTTTCGCTGCCGTAAAAATAATTAAATCTGTTTTCCATAATAAAAAATACCTCTCATTAATTTGTTCACACTTTATTTACCGAAACCCAATGAAAAGTATTTTGATTTATGGTATCATAGTATTTGAAAAAATACTTTTCATTTGAAAAAACACCTTGTGTGCCTTTCATGTGAAAAAATACTTTTCAAGACCTTTTACGTTGGGGGTCGGATAAATAGTTGGTGTGTGTGATGATGGACCAACTATTTATTTTTTTGTCCTTATTATTTATTTAGGATACCATATCACAAAAATTCTTTCCATATTATTATATGAATTTATCGTAAACAAATATTTTCGTTATTTATTTTTTTTAAATATCTTGTTCCAAAAACTGATTTTTTCTGGCACAGGTTTTGGCAGACTTGCATGACTATCAATTATGGTTTCTGCAAGCTCATTGTGATGAGCTACTTTAATGCTTTCGGATAATATTTTTATAGTTGCTGTGAGTTCGTCAATTTGTTTATCCTTAACTTCCAACTGTTTTATTAATGCCTGGACAACCACATCATTTGAAGTGATTTGATGTGATTCTGATGTACATTGATGTGCTTCGTCTGAGGTAGCAGTTTGTGAAAAAAACTGCTTAATCTGTGCTTCAATCGTTTCATCATAGTACATCGCTCCGCCGTTCTGATGTGCTTCTTTGATGTGATTCTTCTTTATATGCCGATAAACTTTTTGTTTGTCTATCCCAATTTCATCAGCTATTTGTTTTACAGTTTTCATAAATAAAATTCCTTTAATTTTAAAGCATAGATTTATTTTATTATAATATAAATTTATGAAAAATCTGCAAAAAATCCTGAATAAAAATCCAAAAATGGCTAATTTCAAGCCATTTTATGCAAAAAACTTAGGGATGAACCAAAAAGCACGGTAAAATGGGCATTTCTAATTCCGCAAAAATAAACTTTTGTCGAGTCTGTCATAAACTGTTTCATTTGGCACATTTTTTTTAATTTTCTTGATTTTCAAATAAATTGTGAAAAATAAAATTATATACTGTTTCCGTCCATGCGATCGGAGCGTGTAACGCGACGCTTGCATGAAGGACACTATATATAATTTTTATATGGTTCTTGCCCTTTCTAATTCTTGATTTCCTAATTCTTGCCTTTTTTTCTCGTCTTTGTAAAATTCATTTATTAAACATTCTATTACCCATTCATCATTACAGTTATAAATTTTAGCTAATTCTTTTATTCGTTGTACTGTTATTGTTGTCAAATTAAAAGAATATGGTTTTTTAGGTATTATATCCATAGCTCCTCCTTTCACATCATCTTTTTTTTATCTTTATCTTTCTTTATATCAAATATAGTTTCAAGTCTCTCAAATATGTTTTCCCAATCATCATCGGATTCTTCTTCTTCTTCAATCATTTTTTCAAGTGTGCCAATTCGTTTTGCTATATTCGGGTGGCTTTCTGTCAGCTTAGTTACAAGATTTGCCTTTTCTGATATACACATTCCTTGTAATAGATATAGTGCTTCTATTAAATCCTGTCCATAACCTACATCATAAGCAAATTTGTCTGCATGAAATTCATTCTCCCTGCTTCCTGCCGAAATGATTGCTTTCATCAAGTACGAGAAGATAAATAATAGTATATTAAATATCAGTTTTATCAATCCTACTATGAAACTGAGCACACCTTTTCTATCAATTACAGCCACAGTATCAAGCAAATTTAATAATATCTGCAAAGCAATGGTTGGTATGGTAAATATTCCGTTACCTATTATTATCAATAATGTCGCTTTTGTATCTCCATTTGAAATATGTCCCAGTTCATGGCTGATAAAGCCTTTTAATTCTTCTTCTGAAAATGTATCTACTGCCCCACGTGTAACTGCAACTGTTTTCCTGCCGAGTGCCACCGCATTAATATACATGGCGTCAATAATGCAGATTTCAATATTTTTATTTAATCTGGGATATTTTGATTTTGCTTGTTCATATACATCTTCAAATAATGGAATTAAATATTCTTTTTCTCTTTTGGTCTCCAAACTCCGTGCTGTATTCACAAATCGCAATATGTATTCACCTATGGGTGACATGGCTATACTTATTGAAATCGTATATATCCCTATTGTAATAAAAAAACCGCTTATGGAGCCTGTGAACAGCCATTTCCATGTTATATTGAAATAGATGAAAAAAGCTATCATATATAAATAATTATTTTTCAAATATTTTTTGGTTATGTTTTTTATAATTTCAATTATTTTGTTTTTTGTTTTCATGGCAAAAAACTCCTGTTAAAACGGCTCGTTTTAAAATGGCTTATTGATTTTTATTTTGCTGTGGATATTATTGTCTTTGCTCATATAAATTCCGTTGCCTGTTTTCAATGTTTTTATTTCGTCCGGGTGATACAGAAATTCTCTGACTTGTCTGGCTGAGCCGTAACCTGTGTCTTCCACAAATGGACTGCCTTTGTTTGTTATTTGAAATGTTACATCTAGTTTTCTTCGTGTGCCGAGGATATTTGCCCAGTTTTCCGAGTTGACTGCTGAATTTTGACGAAGCACTATATAATTATTGCAGTTTTCGATTATCTGCTCTTTGAAATATTCGCCGTTTGCGAAATCTAAATCTGACAGGCTCTGGGTTGCTAATATACAAGTTACATTTGCTGACCTTGATTTGTTTACAAGGTCAAGTAATGTGGGGGAGGCATAGACGTTGATTTCGTCGAAGATAAAAAATTTACGCTGTTCTTCTCCAAATAATTTGCTTACTGCTTTTTTGCTGTCTATCAAAACAAGTCTGCCGAATAATGGAGATACTTCTGGCAACATCAGGGGATTCAATATAAATAATATGATTGCCTTTTCTTGTATTGCTGTGTATATATCTATACCATCAACATCAAATATTACACCCATTTCGCTTTCTGCTATGGTGCTGAATCTTGATGAAGCGTTTTCCGCTATTTTTCCGCTTATTTTAGCTATTTCTAAATTTTCTAAATGTTCTTCTTTTGTGATTGTTCCTTTTTTCGCAAGATTCGCACTTATTTTTACAAATACATCTGCTGATATACATTTAACTATATTTGTAAAAGATAAGGGTATTTCTGATTTATATAAAACATTTATTACTTTTTGCAAATATCGCTCTGTATTTAATTTATAATGCTCCTCGCTCCATTCTGTCATGTTTATGAGCATATCTTTTATTGTGGTCTGACTTGCTCCTTTAAATGGATTATATTTATCTGAATTGTTCGGGTCATTTAAATTTATCACATATATTTTTTTATCTGCTCCTAATTTTCTGGTTATATCCAATAGCGAGCCTGCCCCCGGGTCTCCCTTGCCGTCTATGATTACCATCCCATAATTATTTTCTGCTCCGGATTTTATAAAATTCGCTAATCCGACGGTTTTTCCTGAGCCTGTTGTTCCACACATAAAAATATGTTTTGCATTGTTTGGTAAATATATCGGTTTTCGGTTGGTGCTTACTCCAAGATATGTCACATCTTTTTTATCTCTGTCTGGTTTTACTGCTGGCTTGAATTTTTCCATTTTGGTGTTTTTCAGCTCCTTTTTTAAATTAAATATTTTCTTTAATCTAAAATGCATGACTATCTTTTTTCTGGTCTCAAATATGTAAAGAAATAATATTATTCCGATACATATAATTACAGTTATTTTCGGCTGTTCTATTATTTGTTCTGCTATTCCGTTTTATTATCCTCTTTGTAAAATTTAACAGATTCCTGTACCTCCTCCAAATCTATGATTTTGATGTTTTGGTATTTTTCGGAAAATTCTTTTAACATCTGCCTGATTTTAAAGCCTGTTTTTGATACGATCCAATATTGGGTCTCGTAATTCAAATAATTTTCCTCGATATTTTTTTCAAGCCTGTTTTTCGCTTTTGCTGTTAATTCTATTTCTACACAGCATGTGCAGTTATTTTCAGTATCTGTAAATATATAGTCCGGGCAATGCTTTCTTGACGAAAAACCATCTTTGGAATGGAGCTGTTTTTCTGTGGTTATATTTTCCAATCTTAAATTATGTTTCTGCATAAAATATATAACTGTATCTAATACTGCTATATCATGACTTATCTTTTCAACTCGTATTTTGTCTTGTCTCGCATTTGTGCCTATTAAATTTTTGCCTTTTCTGGATAAATAATAATATCTGGGGACTCCGTATAAAACCATTTTCCACTCGATATAGCCTGCGTCCACAAGTATTTTCAAACGTCTGTCACAGGCTCTGCCCCCTGAAAATCCTGCTAATATTCTGATATGTCTGCTTAAACAAAATCGCCAGCGTTCTATCTCTCGCATTACAACATAATCTCGATCTACTAATACCACCCGAAACTTCCTCCATTTACTTTACTTAACTTTTACTTCTAACTTAACTACTTTATTTACTTTTAACTCAACTAACTACTCTAACTCTATCTATAACTACACTAACCTCAACTAATTCAACTACTCTAACTTAACTTAACTACTAACTACACTATCTCTATCTCTATCTCTTCTAACTTATAACTCTCTAACTCTGTCTGTTCACCACCTCGTTCTCTCAACTCTCTCTAACTCACACCCACCACCGCATACACTTGCACACTTACACAATCAAATATATATACTAATAACTACTATAACTTCTTCGATCTGCTAACAATGATGTAAGAGAATGGTCTCGGGTTCCTAAAAAGCCGAGACCATTCTCTTACATCATGGTTCAGCTCGAAAAGTCGGTTGTTATGCCGTTTTATATATTTGATTGTGCCACTTTTATTATATGCGGTGGTGGGTGTGATTAGAACAGCCCTGTATATGGTTGCTTGAACAGGCTGACAGGCTGGGTTTTAGAAGATATGGCAAAAACACGGACCAGTTTTATCTTGGACTATACCGTGTTTTTTGTCCTGTTATTTTTTGAAATAAAATCTCATTTATCGCAAATATGGATAACCATTATTTTTACTGCTGTCGATCGCCCAAACTGTATTGAAATCCCAACCAATAAAATTAGTTTTATCTTTCATTTGTGCGTCTGTCAAAGGTGTTCCGCTTTCGTTTATTGTTTTTGCCGTTACTGTTTGCGTTGATAGTCTATAACAATTTTCTATAACGCCACGATTGGCACCTGTCAACCCCCCAGCATAAGAAAAAGCATATTCAACATAAACAGAAACATTCCCTATTGCATAACAATTTTTTATAATACCAGTATCACCATTACTACCAACTAAACCTCCCGCAAAAGCACTAACAGAGCCCGAATATACATAAATATTTCCTATTGTGTAGCAATTTCTTATAATACCATTGTTATGTCCAACCAATCCTCCTGCACCAACAAAAGAACCCATAGAAGCAGACACAACAGAAGAATAAGCCAAAATATCGCCTGTCGTATAACAGTTCTCTATAATGTGAGAACTGTTATATCCATCATCTATTCCACCCATAATATATCCAACTATCCCGCCCGCAAATGACGAAGAAAAATCAACAGTAATTCCTTGCTCTCCAATATTTATAGCAACATTTTTTATTGTCACATTAGAATAAAAGAATATTTGCCCAAACAATCCCGCACAACCCCTATTACTACTCCTCAACACGAATAAATTATTTACACTATGCCCCCGACCGTCAAAAGTTCCTCTAAAATCGTCTATCGGTATCCATTCAGATGTTAAATTTATATCATTGTCAAGCACATAATATTTTCCCGCACTTTGTTCTCCACCGATTTTTGCAAGTTCTTCCGCTGTTTTTATATGTATTGCTCCTGCTGGGATTGTATCTTTCGTTGGATCAACTATGAATCCATTATCTATTGTTTCTTTATTTAACAAATCTGATAATTTGAAATTATCTTTTCCGAACCAATCAGCAATACCAATACCGATATTTTTAGTTTTTTTCAAAGCTTCCGCATATTTTTCTTTATTTGTTTGTGATAATAATATATCGGTAATAACTTTTGCTACTGTATTTGGAAATTTACCTACATTGTCCTGTTCAGCTAAATCTTTCAGAATATTTATAAAAAGGTAACGTGAATACGGTATATAAATGTCATTTGTATTTCCTATCACCACACTTGCACCTTTATCAATAAATGCTGCTGCAAGGTCATAATTTCGCAAACTATTACATGTGTTCAAATATACTAACGACCCCTTAAAACGCTCGCTGCCTTGTAAAGAATTAATAAATTCAGGAGTTATAAAATAATATTTATCGCCTTGATATATTTCTTTGAGTCCATCAATAGTACAAATCTTATCTCCATAAAGTGTGTACATCGCATTATCTGTAAATTTATCCCTTTTTATTCCAGTTTGTAACATAGTACATAAATAAAAATCAGACCAATATCCATGTCCTTCCCAAAAAATTATATCCCCTGATATTTTTTCTAATGTTTCAATATTCACATTACCATCCGAGTAATTATCAGAAGCAGAATAATTACCCCGTAGTAAAATGCTATATGCTTCAGCCATATCAGGTAATGGACTATATTTACCAACACTAATATTTATATCGTTAGTTAACGTATATGTTTCTATTCGTACATCATTTTTACCATTGTTTAATAATTCGTCATTTGATATTGAATAGCCATAAACTATTCTGCTATTTAACACAATCTCGATAGTATGGTCAGAATAATTATATTTTAAAATCTTGCCTTGCTCATATAAATTTTGAACACATACTATTATTTCTTCCATTACTTTATCAAAATTTTCAAAATCAACATAATTGTTATTATTATGATATTTACTTTCTATTTTATTTAGCATATCACTTATTTCATAATCGGCTTCATATGGCAAAGGTGTTTCATTCCATAAATCCCATTTAGCATACAGCGTAACATCGGCATTTATTTTTGTGTCAAACGAAAATTCATTTTTACAGTCTTTGTCGGTGTACCACCCTGTAAGAAGATAATTCGCCCTCTTTACGTTTTCAGTTGTCGGTCTTTTGGCATAACTGCCACTTTTTACAGTCTGATCTGCTATTTTCCCTACTGGGTTATTATAATTCAAATCAAATTTTACAACATAATCATCTCCGCCTTGGGACGTTTGATCTGCTTGTAGCATTTGATATGTCATAAACATTATTTCGCCCCTTAACGCCGCCCGATTTCCGTCATATACTATTTTGTTTGTTACGCCGAGGTCTTTTCCTGCTTGTATATATCCATCGGGATATGATAACGCATTGCCGGTATCGTCAGAGCCATAACCGCCTGATACAAGGAGCATTTTTAATGTTTCATTTAGTGTCACATTATTTTCGGGTTTGAACGTACCGTCTGGATAACCCTGTGTAATGCCATAGTCATTAGTCAATGAAACATACTTTACCGCCCAATGAGTATCGGGCACATCGGGATATTTTACCGTTGGTACGTAATTGGGCTTATTTTCAACACCGAGTATTCGTGTGCATACCGTAGCCATTTCAGCCCTTGTAACATGGTTATTCTCTCCCATCGTCCCATCTGGATAGCCGATAAATATTCCCCGGGCTTTTAAATCTTCTGCAACTATGCCAAAATAGTCGTTGTCAAACATCGATTTTTCATTTTGCGAAAATGTGTCTTTAGTTATTATTATAGTCGTTTTTGCATTTATTGGCGTAACAAACACAAAAAGCAGAATAACCGCCGCTAATACAAGAGATACTATTTTGCTTGCCTTTTTTCCGAAACCAGTCTTTTTTACTTCGTTCATTTTGAAAACCTCTTTTTTATATTTTGAAATTTTTTGAATTATAATCACGAACAAATGTGTTTTTTCCTAAAAAGTGTACTTTTTGACAATGCTCTCTGTGAGCCATTCAGAGGGCATTGTTTTTGAATTTTTTGTAAATTTTAGACGCTTTTTGCACAAAATGATAAAAAACGCTTGAAATTTTTGTTTTGAAATGCTAAAATATTAATATTAAAATGACTGTCAAAAAGTACACTTTTTGACAGTCTATTTTTTGCCTGTAACCATGCGATATTCTCGCATTTTTCGGTAAAAACTGCTCTTGCTCATTCCGCATATTTTTAGTATTTCTTCAAGCGGAATTTTGGCTTTTTCCCACTTTTTGATTAACTCGCCGAAATTTTCCGGCGTTGCCTTTTCCGGTCGCCCAAACCTTACCCCTCTAGCCTTTGCCGCTGCTATGCCTTCCGCCTGTCTCTTGCGTATTGTATCTCGCTCCGAATGTGCCACAAATGATAGTATCTGCAACACCAAATCTGCTATGAATGTTCCCATCAAATCTTTGTTTAATCTCGTGTCAAGCAATGGCATATCAATAACCACTATATCAACAGCTTTTTCCTTTGTAAGCATACGCCATTGATTTTGGATCTCCTCGTAGTTTCGCCCCAGGCGGTCTATGCTGTTGATGTACAGCAAATCCCCCTCTTTCAAACGCCTGATTAATTTTTGATATGCCGGTCGCTCAAAGTCTTTGCCGGATTGCTTGTCTGTGAAAATGTTTTTACTCAGTATGTTTAGCTCGTTAAAAACTAAAATCTGTCTGTCCTCGTTCTGATCGGTGCCTGACACCCTGATATAACCGTAAATTGCCATAATGTAACTCCCTTCTAAAATAATTTTATGAAAGAGCTATGAAAATAACACTTCCACACTCTATACAATATAAAAAATTGTACCGTGTTTTTGTGTATTCCCTTTTTATGGCAATTGAGTTTTCCGCTTTGGTTCTTCCTGAAACGGATAGAAATAAAAAAATAAAACGGCAGTAATTTTTTATTACTATCCGTTTCAGTTTAGAAACTTATAAACCGCTCGTGGGTCGCACTCCTGCGTTGCCCTCTATCCTGTTTATAAGCAAGAACTATTTTATTTTATGCTGCTGGTTCTTCAAAAATGAAAATATTTTGACATTTAAAAAAGTATGAGATATAATCACAGTAATTAAATATGAAATACTATTAAAATCCATGACAAAAATCATAGGTACAAAACCACAAAAAATTATAGGTATTTGCTTATATTTATAGGGTTACATACGATTAAAAATTGTTGATAATACATTATTATAGGAAGCAAATTTAGGCTCTAAATTTACACAGTCTAAAACTCTGTAACACGGACAAACACTACTTGTCCAAGACTTGCGGAATAAAGATGTTTCGTGAAATAATCACAGAAAGTCCCTATGATTATTTTGGGGGAAAATTATAATTATAGGAAGCATTTTTGCATATTATTTCTATTTGAAAATATTATTTTATATGGAGGTATGTACATGGGAAAATCAAGATTAATCACAGATAGTAAATTTCAAACAGTCAGTGGAGCATTTGAAGAATTTCAGCAATTTAACAAAATTAAAGACTTGTCGGAATGGAGTATAAAATCATATCAAGCAAGTTACAAAATTTTTACAGAATATTACAGTAATGAAAATTTGTGTAATAATTTAAATATTCAAGTGATAAATGGATTTATATGTTATTTAAAAGATAACAGAAAAGTAAATAATATCTCTATAAATTCACATCTTAGAAATATAAAGGCTTTTATAAATTATTGTTCACGTTTAGGATATATAGAAGAATTTAAAATACCATCGCTAAAAGCAGAAAAAAAAATAAAAGAAACTTATACTGACAGCGAATTAATTATATTATTAAAAAAACCTGATATAAAAAAATGTAATTTTGCAGAATATAGAAATTGGGTATTTATAAATTATTTAATAGGAACTGGCAATAGGGTACGTACATCTGTAAGCGTAAAAATAGGCGATATAGATTTTGATAATAATACAATAATATTAAAAAAGACGAAGAACAGAAATCAGCAAATAATACCAATATCAAATTCGCTAAAAATCGTATTGTTAGATTATTTCAAGTATCGAAAAGGCACAAATGAAGATTATTTGTTTTGTACTTCGACAGGAAAAAAACTAACGCCTGATTGCATAAAAACTTCCATATATAAATATAACCGTTCAAGGGGCGTAAATAAAACATCAATACATCTATTCCGTCACACATTCGCGAAAAATTGGATATTGAATGGACGGTGATATATTCAGACTGCAAAAACTATTGGGCCATAAAAGTATGGAAATAGTCAAAGAATATGTAAATATGTTTGACAACGATTTACAGAGAGATTTTAACACATTCAACCCATTGGAAAAATTCTCAAACGTAAATAAAACACTTTCCATGAAATAAAAATGGGAGTTTTGGTGCGAACTAATAGGAGCTTTACTGCACAGCAACAGGATTTTCAAACCGTCTTTCAAAGAAATTACTGATATCGTATTCGCTTTTCGCTTTGGGCTTAGAATTGCCATCGTCTTTGAACGCCGATTGATTGCGGGGCTTATAATACCCAATCGAGTGGTTGCTGTTATATAATGAAGTAATAATATA
>Ga0209737_10003199_pt1 | contig 11450 bp, 13 predicted proteins | sample TergutCu122P3_FD_187284 | JGI IMG/M metagenome (GOLD analysis project Ga0209737, IMG submission 187284) | Cubitermes ugandensis P3 segment gut microbial communities from Kakamega Forest, Kenya - Cu122 P3 (SPAdes) (version 2) | ecosystem: Host-associated > Arthropoda: Insects > Digestive system...
TCACTGTATTTCACCTCACTAAACAGTAGCACTGTGTAGGCAGTCCTGGTAGTTCGAATGTTTATGGTAAAAACTGTTCTTCTTAGCAGTGGGAAGGGGGTGAAATACTGCTGTGTCTGATCACAATTCTCACTGGATGTATTCCAGACCTGTTGCAGCAAGAGCTGCCTGGTTCTGCTAAGCGTGAATCTACCATCTGTGTTGAAGGTCATGGAATGTAATTGTATCTTAATAACCACCTTAACCAAGCAATCCACATACCTTTCTACCTTAGCCATTCTGTAAATGTTGAATTTCTTGCTGTCCGGTACCCACGATACATTCTGCTACAGCCGAATTCTCTGGCTGGCCCTGGGGAAAGATGCCTCGTGTGCTCGTTGCATCTGGTTAGCTCCAGCTTGTCTGACATACATCTTCCCACATCCACGTGGTATACACCATACATCAAGGTTTTTCAGGCCTATTTTCCTGGAGTGGTTTCCTTCATTGGTAGATGATGACTCTTCATGTCACACTTAGCAAGCAGCCTGCTGAACTTGTTTGAGGCTGCATGTTGGTAGGGAAGCATGGCTATACCTGTGGGTTCTTCATTCTTGTTTCAATGTTTATTTCTGGCATACAGATTAAAGGTAAAGCAGTCCTGCTACAGGCCTGGAGTGGCTCAGAGGGTTCCAGGACATTAAGATTCCCAGATTTCATGAAAACGGCACAGGATGGTGGTAAGGTTATTAGCCTTACGCATCGGCCGCCTTTACCCCCAGGAAATACACCTGGTATTCATTTCTGTTAGAGGCTGAGTCGACCCCAGGGCCATAGTGCGACCAGAAGGATTATGTCACTGAAAAACTCCATTGTCACCATTGGGAATCTGGCATACAGGACATGACTGATATACTGGTCACTGTAGTTATCTGATGTTAGACTGCTTTACAGTATAAGTAATCACTATGTAGCGAGATCTGTTTTGGAAGAAGCAAGCCTACAGATGGGAAAGAAATCTGTCCTCCTGTGTTATAATTCAACACATATGATGGCAAAAGTCCAAAGTCTGTAATTTCAGTCATGGCACTACTAGACAGAAATTATATAACACAAACCACAGTGAGCAGACGCAATGCTGTGGTGGAGAAATCAATCTCCTGTACACCATTTTTAGGTTACTTTCACCACACATCTTCCCACAGACATCATCAAATGTCTGTAAGAAATGTTGGTTCTGTCTGTTCCAATGGAACAAACTCATGAAACATGGAATCCATGCACATCAAAACTAACATCAGTAAGCATTTAACACAGCAACAAACTTCTCTGCCTCCTTCCGGCAGGGAGATCCCATGCTGTCATCTGTAATGACCTCTGAAAGGAAGTGTGAATGTCTGACATTTCTTCTGAGTGTCCTGGTATGAACTGATGCAATTCTAATTGTTTCTGTTCATCAATCAGCATACGAGGCAGAAATTTTGACACAATCTATCACAAATTCAGTCTGGTGTCATAATTTGATGGCATAAACCAAAAGGTTGCCTAACTCATTAGCCAACTTGTGAACAGTAATACATCTACTTTCATGTCAAACCCTGTAAATATGTTCCATATTTCTGTACATTGTGCCGGTAGGCAGGCAGGCACCGTAAATAGTCAGCATCCTTGATAGATGTCATTCCATTTCTGGACTCTGCCGAACAATCATTGCTTCCTCTCTGAAAGCAAATGTTAACATCTGAAAGGTTTCTGCACCAATTTTGCCAATCTGAAACAACTTGATGCATATGCATTGATCTTTAAAGTCTGTCATTTTCTGAAGAAACAAAAACTGCACTGGACACAACGCACGGTCACCCAGCAAGGCAACGCATGCGACAACTTTGAAATCAACAACAAACGACCATGCAGGTTCCATTCCACCACCACATAGATGATGAGTTCTGTACTAACTGCAGTAGTTGTGGTGGGCAGGGTGTGACAGGTGACAGCCTCACACTTCAATGGAAGGACCCCAGTGCTGACCAATATGGGAGCCTACCTATGGTGCCCATCAGAAAACATACTATGAGTCATATTCCTTTCCTCTGAAACCTTTCCAAAACTAAATACAATACACCAAAAATAGTTTTCCTACAACAACATGAGTGGAGTTCAATTCCTAGCACAGGCTGACTGTTTCTTCCAAACCTTGTTGCAGCCCAGCTCTGAAAATCACCAAGTCTCCTATCCAAAAATTATTCTTGGCCCTTTTTTCTGGAACAGTCACAATATTGAGGCTGAGAATCTGTGAAGTCTTAATGTCATGCCTGTGCAGAGACAATTTACATTTTATCCAAGGACCCAATATGACTGAATCAATAGTGGTCATACATATAAGAACACCACATACCAAAATAATATAATGCATTACCTTCAGTTTATCTTACTCAACTGCACTGCTGTTATGCCAAAGACTCTTCCTCTTACCTTTCAATGTCTCAGTAAGTTTCAGTTCCCATTTACATGGTGGTGAAAAATTGACCTCTTAATATCATCCTGTTTTGTACACTTATCCTATTTACTTAAAAAAACTGTTGGAATTTTAATTAACTACAGGCTTGGCTGTAACAAAAGCCATAAGTTTCTTCATATACACAACCATCAGACTTGAACTCAAATTGTCACTCTTCCAATGGTTCCTCATTAAAGTTAAAATCAGAAAATTAAATGGTACCAGACTTGGCATTCAATACTATGAAATTAAAGACATGTTAGGGAATGTAAACAGACTGTAACAATTCTGGCACGTTCACACCATCTACTTTAACTGTATCAAAAACCATATGGCTTGCATAAAAACATACAGGACATAAAATGCTTGCTTCATTCTACTCTACAGCTTTTGTGCAAGGCAATTTCTTGTCCAAATATTGCTAGATGGGCACTCTGAAATTCATATAGGTCTTCAGTGATGCGTCAAATATTGTTCCACTTAAATAAAAACTGGAACATTAATACATTAGTACTCCCCCCCAATAAAAAGTTCCGTGAAAATTGGTACAGCGGCTTGAGTTTTTATATGCAGACACATACTCATACAGACAAACAAGCATAGTGAAGCTGAGAGACATACTGTTACAACTTTTTATTACAAATATGCCAAAAGAATTATTGGATTTTTCTTGGAAATGTTACTAGGCATTATTTTCAGTGGTGGAACAACTGAAGTCTATGCCAAACTTCCCTAATGAATGTAGCACAGAGAACCATACACAATTGGCAAACCTATGCAATATTAGAGTGAAACAAGAATTTGAATGATCATGTTGGAAATAAAAGTTATGTATGTCAACATCTTTATAAATAGACCAATAAAAATTATGGCATAACTAATAAAAAATTAACACATCAACAGTAACAAATAAATGGCCAATCTAATAAATGCTAATTCAAATTAAAATTATTTTCACTTTCATGGATCACATTATAAAATACGAGAAAGCGGTACCTATGGGATTGCCTATTTCCAGGTCAATATTCAAGAGCTTGCTACAGAATTTGGAAGGTAAATTTATAAAAAGCAGTAGCAAAAGTCAAGCATTAATTCATTATTCTACAGGATGTCTGAGAAGACAATGTACATCTGTCTTATTTATTTCATCCTACCTGCATTGTATGGATCTGGCAGATCCCTGTGGGAACCCCTCATGGTCCTCACAGAGCTTTGTGCATCATCACGTCCTTTGTGACCTCTTCCACGGAATTCATGGTGTTAAAGAGATGCAGATATCAGTAATGTTGACTCACAATGCAGAGTTGGTGCACAGCCTGTTATTAGGTGTGCTCAAGTTGGGACTACATGGCCACCATGGCAGTGGCAAAGGGGGTGTTGCACAACCCCAACCAATACACTGGCCTGTTAATGATTCATTGAGGAATTCACAGTCAGGGTGAAATGCACTGGAGCACTATCTTGCTGAAATGACACCTGTTACATAATCCCAATGTTGCTTGGCTCTGGTATAACATAATTCCACATTGAATACGTGTAAAAGCACTAACAGTTCCATAAAAGAAATATGGGCCAATGATATAATTGGCAGTTACACCTGCACTATCATCATGTATGGTGGGTGGTCTTACACCTCAAGCGTGTAACGAGGATTATGTTTAGCCCCCACTCAAAATATTCCAAGATAGGGAGCTGCGTAAACTGCACATTCATCTGAAAAGAGAACTTTCCCATGACACAAGGCTACCAGAAATCATTCCAACAACAAAGAACATGCTTTGTAACATACTCGCAAGCCAGTATCGCCGAGTTCAATTACAAACACTGGCCAAAATGACTTCATCGCCAGGTCCCTGTTGTAGTCAAATGTAGTACTCCAAGTTCCGCTGATCATTTACGCACAGACCTGTGTGGTGATTGTTCAATGCAAGTGGCAACCACAGCACATGTCACCGTTCGGGATGTTGGTCGACTGCTCTGAGGAGAATCCTTCATATTCCTCTATATAAACACACATTTGCATTAATTTTTTTGGCTGAGTAACACATTTTCCCACAATGAAATAGCTGCTTTGCACAGACATGGCTCCCCAAATCACTGTTGAAATGGTGTCATCTGACCTGTGCTGTCTGTATGCATCCAAACACTTGCTACCAAACTCTCCTAAGTGGACTAACTGCTCATTATTTTCATTCCCATCTTCACACAACACACTACTAATAATGAGAAAATGCGACGCTGGGTGTTGGCTTATCACAGTTTTGTCACATGTGCTTGCCGCACAGGACTGCCAAGTCATGTAAAGTCATGCTAAGTCATAAAATGCAGACATAGTGAAATAAATCAATAAACAAGTCAGGCGTATGACTTCTCAGGCATCTTGTAGATGTGTAGACAATATTCTAATCACTTATGATGAAAATGAGGCTCAGGCAGGCATACCAACACAGTCTTAACATTATATATGAGGCATAAATATAACACAATTGCAGCATATGAGAAAAGAATATACATGTATATGTATTTTTTTTTATTTAGTAAACCAGAAAAGTTTAAGTCATATCATACGAACAAAAAAAGACTATTGCAATTGGTACTATTATTAATATCAAGTCAAGACACCCTCTACAACAAAAAAATAGCAGCATACCAGTTCCTGTTTTGCTTAGTACACAGTCTACCATCAAGGTAAAACTAATGAAAAAATAATACCACACTTAACACAGATCACTGAGAACAACTGCTTAAAAAAATTTTGAACTACACAGCTATTAGTAATCAGATATAAATCAAATGTACATAAAATTAGCCAAATTAAGGAGTAAACAAAATCCAATGTCTAATGCTGGGGAATGTCATACTTTGAATTATATGGTATTCTGAGTTAACCAACTCTGAATTAACGAAGTTTTCTTGTACACCAGAACTGTTATACTATGCATTCATTTCCTGACTTAAATGAATATATAACCTCATCCATGATATTTTAATTAAAACTATTAACAATGCCACTTTCAAATAGTTTGTAGAGATTACATTGCTAGTTCATTCTTTCATTGGGAATGGCAACACATTAATCAATTCTCAACCATCATCTGAGAGGTTCTGATGTTTCTCCTTCAGCTATGTTAGTAGTTTTGTCTTGTCATCAGCAAATGGCAACTTTACATTTTTTAACAGCTTATATGCATAATAACAAATAGCAAGCATTAGCCATTTGTGTACAAGCATTTAATTTAAGTTTAAGATAAGAAATTCACAGAAACACAATTCATGAAGTCAAAATAGTTGTCTAAGTCAGATGTGTCATGTAGGAGCAACTGGCTAACACAATAAAAACATTTTAGGATAGATGATGATTTTAATACAAAAATATCAGCTTGAATTTTCATCAAGATATTTCTTCTACTCCTCTGAAATTCATCATGATGATATATCTGCCATTGAGTTGGGCCACTTGTTGACCCGTTCTGGTCTCATGTATCCAGAAGTCTCTTCAAAGGTCTGCCATAATTCCTTCTGCCAGCTGGGGAATAGTGTTTCATTACCGTGGGTAATCTTTTACAAGGCATTCTATGTTGTATCCAGTTTCTCTTGTATTCCAGTAATTTGTCCAAAATCGGTGTTATTTTTAATTCCTTTGTAATTTGTGTATTTGTTTTGTAATCTGTCCAAGTGTATCCTGCTGTTCTTCTCTATATTTCATCTTTGCTGCTGTTATTCTTCTGGCGTCCCTTGCTTTAATAGTCCAAGTTTCACTGCCATATAACAAAACTGGGAGGGCTAGTGTACTGTATAATTTTATTCTTGTTTTCTTAAGGAATTTTTGTGGTCTAAACACATTATTTAAAATACCTGTAGTTTTCAAATAATTATGTAATTTGTTGTCAATGTCCAGTTCTTTTTCATAAGATATCATATTTGCTAAATAGTTAAACCACTTTACTTGTTCTATAATTTTGTTATCTATTACAGTTTTGGTTCTTACTGGGTCTCATCCTTTAAATGCCATCGATTTTGTTTTCTGTACAGATATAGTTAAACCATATTCTGCTATTAGTTGATTTAATTTATGCGCAGCTTTCTGTAGGTTATCATCTGTATCTGCTATTATGACTTGGTCGTCAGCAAATAACAGCGTTGACAGATGCTGGTTGTTTAAAGTTTAGTGGTACAAGGGGTAGTGATGCGTAATACCATAGCCTATCCTACCCAACAGTCATCCTCACCTTCTTGTGGTATACCGTTCTCACAAATGAGGAAATGACGACCGAGTCACAGTGGTATAACTATTTCATCAGGAATGGAAGAAATGCCATCCCTAAACATGCCAGTCCAGAGGCTAAAGGCAGCAATCCTACCACTGGACTTACCCTGCTCTGGGCCCGTAACCCATTCAGGGGAAATTTTAACCACTGGCAAGTCTCACGGAAAGAAGCCGGACAGATTTTTTTTTTTCCTGAAATTCAATGACGTTTATATTAGCATATTTTAAAACTTCTTGGGAACATAAAAAAAGTTCTAACCCTGACTGACTGGCATATACACAACTCCCTGACAGCAGATACACACTGACCAAAGTAATATTTCCTGCACAGGTAAAAACTAACTAACTAACTTCGTAGAGAAGAGTCCTTCCTGAAAAGCTAAACCACAGGTTCATTACTGCATTCACAAGACCCTCTGACCTGTCCCTGTCATAAGCCAGATCAATCTAGTCAATGCCCCCAACCCCACTTCTTGAAGATCCATTTTAATATCATCCCACCATGAATGCCTGGGTCTTCCAAGTGGTCTCCTTCCTTCAGGTCTCCCCACCAAGGCCCTGCATGCACCTTTACTCATCCCCATATGTGCTACATGCCGCGCCCATCACATTCTTCTTGATTGATCACCCAAATATTTGGTGAGTACAGATCATTAAGTTGTCTTCCCCACTCCCCTATTACCTCATCTCTCATAGGCCCAAATATCTTCCTTAGCACCCTATTCCTGAACACCCTCAGCCTATGTTCCTCACTCACTGTGGGAGACCAAGTTTCCCACCCATACAAAACAAAAGGCAAAATTATAGTTCTATACATCTTGACCTTTATATTTTTGGACAGCAAACTGGAAGATAAAAAAACTCTGCACCGAATAATAGCAAGCATTCCCTGACTGCAATCTGCACTTAATTTCTTGATGAACAGAATTTGGATTCGTTAGGGATGTTCCCAAATATCTAAAGTGTTCCACCCTCTCAAATGATTTATTACTTACATATATATATGGTCAGTGACACTGTATCCAGGTTTGACTGTCTTCTCTTTATACACATGACAGGTTGAGTAACGAGTGATTTACTGGGAAGCACGTGGAAGAAAGCGGTCATGGCCAATCTGAAAGTCAAATCCTGTAATTCTCCTTGGGGAACAGAGTAAAAGCGAGAAGAATCAGTCAAAATAGTCCCTGCCATGACAGGAATTTGAACCATGCACATCCAAAATGCAGGTCAGTAGCAATATAGGCATTCCCTTTTAAGTCCATAAGGATGAAACAAACATGCAAATGAACAGGCGGATCTAAAACGCTCCTGTTTCATAAACCATTCGATTTTTTATGTATTCATTTAATGTCGCTGGAAGCCGGGATAATGTAGCCAGCAACGAGGCGAGTCTACTGACTTTGTCGGTTCGTGGTTCGAAACCCAGCTGGGACAAGATATATTTTCTCTTCTTCAAAACTTCCTGACTTGTTCCAGGGCCCAACCAACCTCTTATCTAATGGATACCGTTATTCTCTCCCAGGACTAAGACTGCTGGGGAGTGAAGATGACCACTCACCATCTAGCACCAAGGTTAAAAATGAGTGGCGCTACACCTCTACTCACTGTATGCCTTCATGGTTTGTAGAACAACTTAAGCTACTTGATTTCTGCCTCTTCCATGCATTGTGTTTGGAATGTAGCACACAGTTTTACTGAAAAAAATAACTATTTGGATCGCCATTGAACATGGAGTGATTCGTACCTCTGGGACATACTGAAAGAACCGCTACTGTGTAATATCATTACTGCACACAGTCAACAAAATACATGATCGAGACCTACCATACTTTATGTGTATGCTGATAACATGGTTATAAGAGTGAAGAACAAAGACAATATGTAGCAAGCATTTAATATGCTGTGTGCCTGAGCCAAGGACAACAGTTTTCAAATAAACAAATAACATATATATACACAGATCTCCGACACCATATTACTTGAGAATGACGCATCAAAGGTAGTAAATTCTCATGGATGAGTAGGAGTGCACTTAGACCACATGGCAATCCTTCAGAACCCACAGAAAAGAAAGAACCGTGGCAGTGCTCAGGGCAGTACAAAAAAGATATGATTGAGCCAATGTATATGGCAATAGCCATTAGCTTTTTCAGGATGAAGATCACACTGACTCACATATATAGTACCCAGTCTGCAATTCACATTAGGAACGAACTTGATGATCCTGCAAAATTTCAAAGCAATACTCTGAACTCAACTGCAGCAAGCATTCCCTAATTTAATCATGCATGTTACAGATCATATATACTGACTGTGCAACATCCAGCTATAGCAAAAACATAAATGTAATGCTATTATGCAACTGTATTACTTAGAAACTATAAAAATATTCCTTATTCAGGTAAATAAACAGGTGCATGTTGTTAAATACAGGACTGTTAGGACTTTAACCACAATGTACTGATACTTGCTGCATTGCTAGCTTGGAAAAACCAGAAGGCAGAGAAAACAGAGTTTATATTTAACATTATTGATATATTTTGATGGTGTATATTGTTCTGATATGTTCTACTGAAAGAACTTGAAACAATAAAAATCATGACAAGAATACTGAATAAATGGCAGTAAAAAAATATCTACTTCATTTTAGGAAATAAAAATTTCCCACCTAGAAGCTCACAATGGGGAGACTTCAATGATGTGAATCTATTTTAACACATTTAATTATGACTTACAACAAAGATGGAAGCACCAAGTTATGCATTACAATAGCTCATTAGGAATATGTGAACACCATTTCAGCAAAATTTTAACCTACGCTTGTATCTACACAAGGTTACAAGTTCATGCACACAAAGAAGATCATCTAGTTACACAATTTTGATATGGAATAAAAATATACAGCTATTTCCAATTAAATACATAATTCTATTATAGCTGTTGACTTTTATACAGACATGTCATATTTATAATGACTATGAAGTAAGGTAGGCAATCCTGTTATCATATTCAGTCACTACTATCATGAAAATCTGTGTCACATTAATGACAATTTAACATCTGACTACAATTCTGATACACACGTAACAGGATAAACATAATCACCAAAACTGATCAGAATATTGGTCAGTAGTTTATTTTATGTACATATGAAATGTTATCATTTATCTTTACACAATAGCATGTGCATAATATGCAAGTAAAATTAAACTTGGTTTTTGCTTCCTGTACAATCTGAGCTTTGGTTGATAATAATATATTATGTAGCCAGACAAGTATTACCATTGAGTATTTTAAATCAGTATATTTCATTATAATGTTATGGTACTATCTGTATTAATACCAAAAAAAATGCTGTACCATTTATCTATAACCAGGGTGTACAAATTGGAATGGTGGGGGATTCAAATACTGGAGTATACTGTACAGTCATTATGTGTATTAAATGAAGCAAACTAAACTCAGTTGACAACCAAGAGACTGAAAAATAATTTTAAATAATTTAATATGCAAAACTGCACACAACAAAGTAATTCTAAAGGGAAAATATTAATTTTACTGGTAACATTTGCGAAAAATGCCATCTCTAATGTTTTAGATTGTAGTCTTCTTGGTTATGACACAGCAAGTTCTGACATTTTAGAGGAACAAGTTCCTCTGACCACAAGGAAAACAATGGTCTGAATTTCCACCATCATGTAAAGCACAAATCTCATACATTTATAAAACATTTTATGTATATGAATTTTGTAATACTTGTCTAGTATAGTTTTTAATGAAAAATATGCACACAAATAAGCAGTGACTTTAATTATCTCAGGCTATTTCCTGGCCAGCAGACAAAAAGCTTTATAATATGGTATATGGTAGGTAGTGCATATTGAAAGCAATGGCATGTGTAAATGTGCCCACACACACCCATCCCTTTCACTTTAACACACAATTGATCAGTAAAGTGAGTCAGGTGAGCACACGGATCAGTACACTAGCATTCATGCTGCCACAGTTTTTCCTTTATGGATTTCTGCCTTACGGACAGTTTGTGTGGAATGGATCATGTCTGTAATATGAGGTATTTGTGCGTGCACGTGTGTTATGTGCACGCATAGTGCGTGTACACACAGATACAATACATGCACATATCTTTTTACAAAACTGTGTATTGATATGACATATTTAACAATTCTAAAATAAATACAACTTAGGGCACTTGGAAATATAAGTTACAGAATATGACGCAACAGTGAAGTCCACTGTCTCATATTTATACTGCACACATCTCATACAACTGCTTGGTTTGGTAACTTGCTTCACTTAACAAACCTCCTGTTGCAATTAACATAAAATAACATTCCAATATTACATTACAGATCATGCACTTTTTTAAGTTACACTACTGATTTACAAAGCCAGTTTTTGTTTGTGCATAACTTCATGTCTGCGTTAACCCACTGACTACAATGCACTTTTTAGTGAACTATATTACTTGTCCAGAAGAATAATATACTGTACTAACCAGAAAAACTATGTGGCAGTCAGTGGGTTAAAGCTGACATCTCCTTGTCAAAAAAATGACACACCACGTACACTCATGTCAACAAAAATCCATCGGCCTGAAATTTTCTAAGTCCCAAACCGGAAGTGACGTGCGGTACAGTTGCCATCATAATTCGAGTCATTTTACTTTCCCCATATTTGCGCATTCGT
>Ga0209737_10003201_pt1 | contig 11444 bp, 10 predicted proteins | sample TergutCu122P3_FD_187284 | JGI IMG/M metagenome (GOLD analysis project Ga0209737, IMG submission 187284) | Cubitermes ugandensis P3 segment gut microbial communities from Kakamega Forest, Kenya - Cu122 P3 (SPAdes) (version 2) | ecosystem: Host-associated > Arthropoda: Insects > Digestive system...
CAGTGGGGGTAGCCGCGTATCGCACTCGCCTCGCAGTCGCCCAAATGGGCATCTTCGTCGTCAGCGGCGTCGTTGTGGTCGGTCACGTACGAGAGTACGCTCCCTTCCACGCCTCCCTGCTTCCTGGAATCTGCACCATTTCGACGCCGCGACCCTGCCGTCAGTTAAGGCGAGTGCGATAGCGGCGCAGGGGGCGTTGCCCCCTCAGAAATTAATAGCCGCATGTAAGAGCGGCGTTTTGTTCATTAAGAAAAGCCATCAGTGGTGCGTAGTAATCAAGCATGGCCTGTGCAGACATTTCACGTGTACCTGTGAGTGCTTCGAGTACATCCTGCCAGGGCTGGGAGGCGCCCACAGAGAGGAGCGCAATGAGTTTATCGCCTGCGGCTTTGCTGTTATAAATCGAGCACTCATGCAATGGGCCTTCGTAGCCAGCTGCCTCACAGAGCGCCTTATGAAGCTGGAATTGCAGAATGCGCGCCAGGAAGTAGCGCAGGTAGGGTGTATTGCCCGGGACGTGGTATTTGGCACCTGGATCGAAATGATTTTCGCCACGGAATTCCGGCGCCGAAACGCCCTGGAGCTCCTCGCGCAATTTCCACCATGCGGCATTGTAGCCCTCTGGTGGTGTTGAGCCATCAAACACGCGCCAGCGCCACGAATCGATGAGAAGACCGAAGGGCAGGAAGGCGACTCTTTCGAGAGCCGACAGCAACTGTTCATTAATGGTCGTCTCCGGGCTTACCTCGAAGCTCTCAAGGAGACCTATCTGATGCAGGTAGCGTGGGGTCATCGACAGTGTCAGGGCATCGCCGATGGCTTCGTGGAAACCATCATTGGGACCTCGCTGGAAAGCAAGGGGGAGATGGTTGTAGTAGAGATAGTAATAGATATGCCCGAGTTCGTGTTGGATGGTAAAGTAGCTGTCGTGAGTTTGCTCAATGCACATTTTGATGCGGACATCGCCCTTGGTGTCCATATCCCAGGCGCTTGCATGGCAAACCACCTCGCGTCCTTCGGGCTTGACAAACATGGAGTTCGTCCAGAATGATTCTGGCAATTCGCGCATCCCAAGCGAGGCGATGAATGCTTCAGCACTCTTTGACATCTCAATGGCGTCCATGTTTTTGGCAACAATGCCGGCGGTGGCATCAAGCCTTGGGGCATCTGGATAGGGCGTTACCAGGTCATAAACATTGCTCCATTCCTGCGCCCACATATTGCCGAGCATGTGGGCGGGCATGGGTTTATCAAGCGGTACGAGTTCTGTGCCGTAGTGAGCAGCAAGTTTTGCGCGCACGTAACAATGAAGGGCTGTATAGAGCGGTTTGAGTTCTTCCCAGAGGGCATCGACATCGGCACGGAATGCGTCTGAGGACATGTCGTAGCCCGAGAGCCAGACATCCGTCAAACTATTGAAGCCCATATCGCGCGACCCCTCGTTGACCAAATTGACGAAATCGACGTAGAGTTCTTTTTGATCATCGAACATATTGTGCCAGGCAAGCCAGGCAAATCGGAGTTCTGTCTCATCGCGGCTTGTTGCGAGAATTTTGGACAAGTCTCCCAGATTGAAGCATTTGTCTTCTTCAACGCAGTGTGTTGCCGAACCATAATGACCTACGAGCTTGGCGTTGACGCTGGCAAGTTGCTGTTGTTTGGCGGTATCTCTGGGTGGTGGCATGGTGATGTCAGAGATGATGCGCGAAAGCTGACGTCGGTGATCTTCACAAGCAATGTCCTGTTCGCTGAAAGCCAGCACATCTTTAAAAATTTGTGCTCTTCCGGCCATGGTCACTTCCTGGGTTGCGGTCAGAGCTGCTTCTGTTTCCGGGCGGATATCGGTCATATAAGTCCACATGCTGTCCCAGGTGATTTTGCCCAGGCGCGTCAGTTCTGCGTTGACATGCAACAGGAACTGGCCCGAAGGCGTTTCATCCGAACACAGATCGGCCGCCGTCTGCTCAGACGCCGAAGCCTCTGTCAGCGCAGACATAGTCTCCTCGCCTTTCGTTGCTTTCGATGCTCCGCCACACCCTGTCAAGATTGCACAGGCCAACAATGACCATACCCACCGATGATTCGCCATACCACTACTCCTTGGTCCGAAGTTTAATCTGCAAAAGCGCGTGTGAATGCATGGAGGCAAAACACACATGTCGTTGCATTATCTCAACGTCCACCTCTTGGCAACCCTGTTCGAAGGAACCAATTCTTTTGAATTCAGGGGGACTGGAGACAAAAAAAGCGCGGCAAATGATTCGCCGCGCTTTTAGCAGGGGTGGAAGGGCTCGAACCCTCGGCCCACGGCTTTGGAGGCCGTTGCTCTACCAACTGAGCTACACCCCTAAGAGCAATCAGCTTTTGACACAAACCACCCACCATCGGCAAGCTTTTTTTGCATGCCACGCCATTTTGACAACATGAGACCGCATAAAACGGAACAACCGCATGCCACATGTAGGTATTTTAAGGCAATCCACCGCCATTGGCGTCACCATGCGGCAGGAAATGGCACGATATTTGCCGAAAATCCGGTTACCTGTATACAGAGCACGTGAGCAGGAAGCGCCGCAGCCATGGCAGCGCCCCCTGCGGCACGTCATGGAAGACCGACATGGATCATCCGTCCATGGGGCCGCACTGTGAAAACAGGCACAAGAGCAGGAATGAGGAAATGCTGACACTGACACGAAAACCGGAAGAAAGTATCATCATAGGTGAGGGCAAGGACAGGATCGAAGTCACAGTCAAGGAAATCAGGCGCAACCAGGTTCGGATAGGCATCCAGGCGCCGGAGAATGTCAAAATCTACCGAAAAGAGCTTTACGATAAGCGTGAGCTGGAAAGCGTCGATCAGGTCTGTGGGGCGGAAGAATAATTTGACCCTCCGGTGCCTGCGTGCTAGAAACTCGCAGTGTGTTGGTTTTATGCGGCTATTGTTGAGCCTGCAGGTTCATAATGGCCGATAGATTTGTTACTTTTCCCAATAGGAGTCGCATTCATGCTTCAGGCCTTCGTTTCGCTTAAGCCGCAGCATCCACCGCGAACGGAGTCCGGAATGCGGAGCTTTTTCGAAGCTCTGACGGGCGCTGTATTTAGTCAACCCACGATATTCCGGACGAATGCGGATGCCACAGTGCGTCCCTACTCGCTTAGCGCCATCTGTGAGGCTACGCTAAATCCACGGTGTAAGTTCGTCGTGTTGCGGGCTGAAGGCGAGAAGTTCTGGCAATGCACTTTTCTCCTGCCCGACAAACAGGGGCTGGGCGCACTCTTCTTCGATCTGCAGCGCACCAATGCACCCCGGCGCATCGCCACGGCATCCCTCATTGAGATGTTCAGGAAGCTCTATCAGTCGCTCAAACCGCGCCTGATCCGAATCGGTGACTCAGAAGCCCGGGAGAAACTCAAAAGCCGGCACGGCCTGGTCATGATGCCGGGACTGGGACGCATTGAGTGGCTGCAAATCGTCTCCCCCGAAGTCTACAGCCCCATTTACAACCCCTCCGAGCTCGTGGCTGCCCCTGCATTCGCGACCGAAATTCTCGACGATGGCGCGCTCTTCCTGCGCGTCTATGACGACCCCAACGAATGGGATTTCGAAGACAATATCTCGCTCGCAAACTTCATCCCGGGTTTCCTGGCTGGCGTTGCCAAAATCCAGGACAGCGAAAAAGAAAAAGAAGCCCTGCGCGATCTTGAGCGCCTCTGGAGCCGCGCCGAAAAAACCGCCGAGAAAGCCTACGAGGTCCTCGACGCCGATATCCCCGCTGCCTCGACCACAGATGTTGCCGAGGCAGAAGCGGAAACCCAGGCCATGGCTCAGAAAGCCTCCGCTTCCGTCAAGCCCTCCTCCTCGCCCCTCGAAACACAACCCGTCGGAAATCGCGACCTCGACGACCTCCTCGAACGTTCGCATGCCATCGGCCCAGAAGATGCCCGCATGCGCAGTGTCATCTTTGCACGGCTTAAATCCGAATACAAAGTCGACGAAGAAGCCATCCGCAAGCGAGGCATCGAAGGGCCCTGCACCATCTTCGAAGTCAAACCCAGCAACAAACCCGCCTTTTTCGCGTCCTATCAGGACCTGGATCGAAAAGTCTTCATCCTCAACGTCCTCGAAGACCTGGCGCGCTTCATTGCCGCCAACGATGCCGGCCTCAACCCCGTAAGCCTCCAAAAAATCACCCATCTCATTCGTACTTACTACCGACCAGAATACACACTCCTCGCCTCACTCAATGAACTCCCGCAAAACGTCATCCGTGACCGGCGCGTCTCCGAGTTAAGGCAGAAGTTCGAACCTGCCGCCATCAAAAATGTCGGCGACAACCGCACACTGACATTCTGGTTCTATCAGTCTGAACACCAGAGCATCGAAACTCTCACCCTGACGCAGTTCGAAGACTGGCCGCTCCAAATCGAAGCCAAAGTGCAATGCACCGACATGGAGAATGCCGTCGAAGCCCCCCCGGTCACCCAGGAAGTCAAACCCTCTGCGCCCCTGCCGTGTGCTGCCAAAGCTGCACCATCAGCGCCGCCCGCACTGCCCACCCCCGCCGTGCCCGCCAAAGCATCATCATCAGGCGGCGCTGCCAAGATCGTCGTCGGCACCCTGCTCGGACTCGTCGTCATCTACGTCCTGCTCGCACTCTTCTCCTACGGCGGTGACTTCACGTTCATTCTCGATCTTCTCAAAAAATAAACACCTGCCCACTGGTTTTACGCTCAAGCCCGCTTGCGCCAGCATGACGGGCTTTTTTCTGCCGCCAGCAGGTCATTCCCACGCACACTTCGCCGCTTCGGCAGCGAACCTCATTTAGGTTTCAGCATTATGGGTGCTCTGGAAGGAAGCTTGAGCTTCAAAACATACTACGTCGAAGGCGAACCGCCCAACGACTTCCATGCCGACTACCTGAGCCGCATTCAGCGACGCTTCTTCCAGCCTCTGAGCCCCATCGGCGACGAAGAAAGAAGCATGGGATGGGTTCCCGTTCAAGACCCCCTCGCTGTCAGCGCCCAACGCCACGACATCTTCTTTAACCAGTACATCCTCCTGGCCCTGCGCATCGACAAATGGTCCATCCCCTCAGCCTGGCTTAAAGCCATCATGCGGCAAGCACTCGCCGAACGCTTCCCGGACAAAAACATCAAAATCTCAAAACGCGCCAAAGAAGAAGTTCGCCTCCAGGTCGTCACCGACATCAAACATAAAATCCTGCCCGCCATGAAAACCGTCGACCTCGTCTGGAACATCTCTGAACGAAGGCTGCGATTCTGGTCCACATCCAATGCCCTGTGCGAGGAGTTTGCCGAATTCTTCGAAGAAACCTTCGGATTGCGCCTCACCCCGGATTCCCCTTACATGATGGCAAAAAACCTCGGTCTCTCAGACGCTGATCTCAACCGCATGCTCTCGATCGAGCCATGGTACCCGGGACTGACACACCAAGACTCCATGTGAGGTGAATGATGGATCTCTTCGAAAAAATCGAACGCACGCGACACTTTGGCGAACTCTTCGTCATCTGGCTCTGGTACCACGCCGACATCGACGACACCATGTTTCGGCTCTCAGACGGCTCCCTCCTTAGTCTCTCCTTCGACAACCAGCTCACCCTCGAAGCCAAGCTGGCACAAGCCGAACGCACGCGCATCTCCGGGGGCGCCCCCGCAGCAAGCAGCGAAGCCCGCGAAGCCCTGCGGCAGGGAAAACTCGTCTCCCAGGCCAAAATCCGCGTCGAACGCGACGAAAAAACATGGGTCTTTGTCCTGAATGCCCAAACGCTGACCCTGACCGGACTGAAAATTCCCGCCGTCATGACAAAAGCTGACGACGAAAAACTTTACGAACGGCAATTCCTCATTGAAGAAATCGACGCCCTCGTGCGAGGTCTCTACGAACGATTTCTCACGATTCGCCTCGACGCCAAACAATGGAAAAATGAATCCCACGCACTGGCCGCATGGATCGACGAAGAAGTCTGACACCACTTCTAAGGCAAGGCTAAATCACTGGCGTCAACATATCCGTCGAGCATGACAGCGTTTTCAGATTAGGTAACGACACAAATCAATAGCGTTTCTCCTGTTTGCAAGGCGAGGTATGTTGCCAAAACAATAACATTCCGCCCTTACCCACAAGCAATGCGCAGCATTGCAGGGGGTGTGGGGGAACTGCCCTCCCCCACGAAAAGAAAATGGAGTCTCAACATGCTCGACAGCCTGCTTGACAACATCAACTACCTCATCCTGGCCGTCGTTCAGGGTTTTACAGAATTCCTGCCCGTCTCAAGCTCCGGTCACCTCATCCTCATCAACGCCCTGTTCCCCATCGACGCCGGGCTTCTGTTCGACATCATCCTGCACCTCGCCACCCTGTTCAGCGTGGTAATCTTCTATCGCCGGGATATCTGGACCCTCCTCACCGGCGCCATCCACGAATCCGCCGACTGCATCAAGCACAAAGCACGTCCCGGAAACGCCTTGGCCATGGTCGGATACCTCCTCACTGCCACCGCCATCACCGGCATCATAGGCATCACCCTCGAACCACTCGTCAATACATACATGCGAAGTGTCGTCATCGTCGGCAGCCTGCTCATCCTAAACGCCGCCATTTTGTGGAGCTCCCAAAAATCCGGCCGCTTCCAGCTCACCCCCGGCCCCATGAACCTCAAAATCGCACTCATCATCGGCCTCGTCCAGGGCATCGCCGTCCTGCCGGGCATCTCGCGCTCTGGCTCGACCATCACCGCCGCACTCCTGCTCGGTGTCAAACGCGATCAGTGCGCAAAATTCAGCTTCCTGCTCTCCATCCCCGTCATCCTGGGCGCCGTCATCCTGCACCTCCGCGACATCGCAAACCTCCAGGTTCAGCATCTTGGCATCATCACCCTCGCCGCCTGCCTGGCCGCTGTCATCGGATACATCTGCCTGGTCCTCCTCGAAAAACTCCTCAAAAACGCCAAGTTCCACTACTTTGCCCCCTACTGCCTCCTGCTTGGGATCACAGCCATCCTTATGGCATCATTGTAGCTGCTCCCCCAACTCTCTTCTAATCAGGACTGACGCAATATTCAGCGCCTTAATCCTGCGCATGAGCAGTGTACACTGAGAGGTGCCAGGCTTTATCTTGGGCTGCACTTTCTCACATTTGCTTATCGTCGATTCAATAGCCCGAAGCGCCTCTTCTAACTCTTCTTTTGTAAATGCTTTCATAGTGTGGAATTTCCTCTCATCTCATTTCGTCCCCTGCCCACAAGCGATACACTGTAGAAACAGATAATATCTGCCCGGCACATAAAAAACTCTTTGCTGCGCAAACACAAAAAATGTTGACTCTCGCACGCCAGCATACTTTAGCCTGCTAAAGCCCCTGACGGGTCATCACTCGTCAACAGGGTGACAGCAAATACTAGCAATGGATTTGTTCATCGTGAAGAAAAAAGTATTAACAGGATTGCTGCTGCTGCTCATCATAATAACCGGAGTTGCCATCATGATACCGTACTGTACACCACAATTCGGCAAGCTCCCCAATGGCGCGCGTCTGGAACGTATCAGGCAGTCGCCGAACTATGCCGACGGCGAATTCAAGAACCTTGAGCCGACAAAACACTTCGCTGAAGGAAGCAGTTTTTTCTCAGCGGGATGGGATTTTTTATTTAAAACCTGGGAGCGGCAGAGACCAGAGGCACCATTGCCAATGCTCAAAACCGATCTCAAAACCCTTGATCGGAACATCGACCTGATCATCTGGCTCGGGCACTCCGCAGCCTTCCTGCAACTGGGCGGGAAACGCATCCTGATAGAGCCGGTCTTTTCGAGCAGTGCGGCCCCCTTTTCGAGTTTTAATAAAGACTACAACAGTGAATACCCGTACTCGGCAGATGATATACCCGACATCGACTATCTGCTCATCTCGCACGACCACTGGGATCACCTCGATTATCCGAGCATCCTTGCATTGAAGGACCGTGTCGGGGCCATCGTTTGCCCGCTGGGCGTAGGCTCGCACCTGGAATATTGGGGGGTCGATCCCGCTGTCATCCACGAGGGCGACTGGAACGACGCCTTTCAGCTGGCGCCAAATTTTACTGTGCATATTCTGCCGGCCAGACATTTCTCCGGCAGATGGCTCAGCCGCAACAAAACCCTCTGGGCATCATTCATGCTCGAAACGCCCGAACGCCGCGTCTTTTACAGCGGAGACACCGGATATGGAAAGCACTTTGCCGAGATTGGCAAACGCTTTGGCGGCATAGATCTCGCCATCATGGAGAACGGCCAGTACAACATACAATGGCACCACGCCCATATGCTGCCAGAAGAAACCGCTCTGGCGGCCGCCGAACTGGGCGCAAAGGCTGTCCTCCCCGTTCACTCGGGCCGTTTTGTGCTGGCACATCACGCCTGGGATGAACCCTATATTAAGCTGACAGAGGCAAGCAAAAGCAAACCGTTCGAGCTCCTCACACCTGCCATCGGGCAAGTGGTCTACCTCGACGGCCGAGAGCAGACTTTCGAACCCTGGTGGGAGTCCGTGACAATCGAAGCGCAGAATTCTGAAAAATAAAAACGCCAATGCGCAGGAACCTGACGGCATTTTCTTCAAATTTTAAACTTTTTCCGAAGGTACATGGTAAATTTATATTCTATTAAGAACCAGCTTACAAATGCCACAGCCAAACATAATGGAATGACAACAACAAACACCAGGAGAACGCCGACGGGAGAAAAAACACTTATATCATAAACAAGACGACTGAACGGATGAACAATAAAAGTGTGCGTGATATAAAGCGAATAACTGATGTTGCCAATGAAAACAAACGGAAGCGGCACAGACCTGTTTTTAAAATACCTGAATATAAGCAAAAAGAACAGGAATGACGGTATACCCCAACTGATTACCCGATTAATGTCATGCAAAAATGGTATATATTTCTGTGAAAACAAAAAAGCCCATAAAGCGACAGCAACTATCAATAAAATCACACTTTGCTTGCCTGACTTGCTTTGCTCATTTAAACTTGTTTTATACGTGATAAATTTATAGCCGATCATGCCAAATATAAATTCCAGCATCATCGGGTTTCCGTAATAATTCTTAATATCGGGAGAAATCCGTTCGCCCAATATAGCCGAAACAGCCACAACTGCACAAAGAATTCCGCTCGATATCATATGCCGTTGTTTATGGCTGATTTTCATGGAAACAAAAAACACAACATAGAAAAACACTTCGCATACAAGTGTCCAGCCCTGAATAAGCAGTGGATACCCTGACACATCATCAGCATAAGGGATAAACAAAAACGACTTGATGATACGCGGAACGGACAGATTTGTGGAATTGAAATACTGAGGCACAACGAGCAACAAAGCTATCACAGCCAATGTTCCGAGCCAATAAAGCGGTATGATGCGAATGGCGCGCTTTTCCAGAAATTTATCACCGTTTTTCTCGGTGATATACATCATGATAAAACCGCTTATACAAAAGAACAAGTCAACGCCAAATGCGCCATTCGTAAACATAAGGATATGATGAAAAATCACGCTTACAGCAGCGACACCTCGCATAAGCTGAATACTGTCATAGCCCTGCCGTTTACAGGCCAAAGACAATGGACTTGTTTTCTTCTGTTCCAACATGGCATATTCCAACATTTTCGGGTGTCTTTTACACTGCACTCAATTTCAAAATTCAAAATCATGGCAGTAATGCTCTCCCAAACAAAGCTGCATCCTTGCTTAATTCCGATGCTTTATCTCTATAAGCTTTTTAACAATGCCTGCATCCGCATCGGTTTCCACATACTTCATAAAGGGCCGTCCTTCGACATATTGCGGTGCATCCATGATAAGTGCCACCACATATTTTGGAAGCTCATCATCTATCGCAGCGGCCACTGCTTTTTCTCCAAACACGAAATTCACCTTAAAACACCCGTCTGACGGAACCAAATACAAAATTGTCCGTTTGCCGCTCTTCACAACAAGCGTCCAACCTGCTCTTTTGCTGTAATACTTCCACTCTTCGGTGATACTGCCGCAAACCGATGCCACGTTATCCTTTATTGTGTTCCAAAAGATTTTGCTGTCGGCCAGGGCCTCTGCAAGCATTTTTTCATCCGGGATAAGCGCTTTCTCGCCAAATATGCTTAATGACATCCTGCCATTCTCCTGATTATTCACTGTCAAACACACATTTTAATACCTTTGCCGGACTCTGTATCGCCGTCGCAGGCCAAACATTGGGAACCCAACGTCTGCGCCATACAACGTACAACGACCTACAGGATAAAGGCAAAGAATTTGATATTCCGCATTGAGGTTCACACTGCATTTTCATACAATATTTGCCGCAATGCGGGCTATTTCCGCAACCGTCATGAGGATCAAGCTTTGAAAAACTTTGCCTTTCCCCTGTTTTGCCTCACCTTCCCCATGATTGTCTGTGCCTGCGCCGGTTCGGTTCGTTCCTGCTCGGAAGCGCCTACCCTCGCTGAGGATGCGGCCAAACCCGATGGAGAAGCTGACCACGAAGCAGCCAATATTAGCAATAGCAATATTCGGGCCGAATCCTCCACCAGGGTGGAAGCATGGCCCCCGCGCTACATCCTCCAGCTTGGCAACTACGGCGCGTCTGATGAAGACTGGCGCATCGGAGCCATCGATGACGATGGCCAAATCATCGTGCATTTCGAGAGCACAACAAAGCGTTTCCTCACCGAATACAACGAAGGGCGCTTCGTTTTCTACGATGCCGGCAAGCGCTATGGCCTGCTAGACGCCAACGGCATAGTCGTCGTCGAGCCACGCGACGCAGTGTTTGGACGGCCTTCCGAAGGACTTATTGCCGTGCAAACCGAATCTGGGTGCGGCTATATCAATCTGGACGGCAACGAGGTCATTCCCATTCAGCCATGGGACAGCTGCAGTGCGTTCAAGGACGGAAAAGCCATCGTTACCAACGCAGGAGAACCGTTCGTCACCAGAGAAGAAGACAGTCAGTATGGCGAAGGTTACATTGATCGCCATGGTAAAGTCATCATCGACCTGACGTACAAGTATGCCAGCGACTTTAGCGAAGGACGGGCAGCAGTGAGCCGCGGTTTCACCGAATCAGGGCAGGACGAAGACGACACAGAATTTGCCCCCGCTAACCGCCGTGCAAACTATGGCTATATCGATCACGGCGGCAATCCCATCACCCCATTCGAATTCGACCGTGCCGAACCTTTCCAGGCAGGCATGGCCCTCGTGGCACGCGACCGCTTCCGCGAAGCGCCCTACAATGAAACGTTCTACGACTACGCCTTTATCGACACACAGGGCGATATGGTGTGGCCCATGACCTTTGGCAACGCCGATCCCTTCAACGACTCGGGTTTTGCCCGTGTGGAAATCTGCGACGATAAACTCCCGCCAAA
>Ga0209737_10003202_pt1 | contig 11443 bp, 9 predicted proteins | sample TergutCu122P3_FD_187284 | JGI IMG/M metagenome (GOLD analysis project Ga0209737, IMG submission 187284) | Cubitermes ugandensis P3 segment gut microbial communities from Kakamega Forest, Kenya - Cu122 P3 (SPAdes) (version 2) | ecosystem: Host-associated > Arthropoda: Insects > Digestive system >...
TCGTCAGCGGCGTCGTTGTGGTCGGTCACGTACGAAGTACGCTCCCTTCCACGCCTCCTTGCTTCCTGGAATCTGCACCATTTCGACGCCGCGACCCTGCCGTCAGTGATAAAGCGAGTGCGATAGCGGCGCAGGGGGCGACGGCCCCCATCAGAGATTTTCGGCCAGGAGTGCCGTCAGGGCCTGTTTTTCACCCACGACCCATATGCGTGTCCCGGGCTCGAACGTCGTATCCGGAGAAGGATTCATCTCGACGCGGCCTGCGACCTCAATGCCAATGACGAGGCACTTGTTTCGCTCACTAATGCCGCTTTCCCGCAGGGAGACATTCGCCAGGCCAGAATCGGCGTGAATGGGAATGACAATGCAACGGAGTCTTCCTGCCTCAGTGCGCCGTTCCTTCAGCTCACGCGCAAAGCGACGCATCGGCTGGATGTGCAGCAGTTTTTCGGAAATGTTGTACGGCTCACGCGTAAGTACTTTGAGTGCATCGGCCTTGCCCACAATGTAAACGATGTCATCTAACACCAACAGCGTGTTGCCAGCCGGAATATTCGTCACATCATGTTCGTGCTCAATGAGGACGACAAAAAGCCCGAGCTTTGCACGCAAATTCAGCTCAATGAGGGATTTGTCAATGAAGGGAGAACTCTCATCAATGCGATATTCGGCGACAGACAAACCCTCGGGCAGCCAGCCGCCTTCGTTGATTTTTGTCATATTCACATCTGTTTTTTCGGAAGATCGCTGCTCGTGAAGTTCAACCTCGTTGTAGTTAAACAGGAACTGGCGCTCAAGACGAACATAGCTGCTGAAGAGCACCTCGAATCTGCATGCGGTGAAGACAACCACGGCAGCGATGGGCAGGTTGATATACCAATCGAAGGGCGACATCACATACAGAGAAAAGATCACAAAACCAATGGTGATGGCAATTCGAACCCCCTGCAACGCAAACACGAAGCCCCGGCTGCCGCCCTTGATAAGGAGCATAAAGAGCGAACGCTGCATCCTTTGCCGCCGTAGCACGAGTGCACTGAGGAAAGGCAGCATTGCCAGCAGCATGAGACCAAGGAAAACAGACTTGCAAATCAGTCCCAGATTCTCCCCCTGCCAGTACTTGCCAATGAGCGCAGCACAGTGCGCTTCGAGGAAACCGCCCACAAGGTAGATGACGGCCAGCAGAATGATCGATACGATAAGCGTCTGAAGCATAAAATATTTCAGCAAAACTGCGCGCCGGCTTATCTTTTTGGTTTCCACCGACTGATAATCGCTCTCAATGCGGTGCTGAAGCCTTTTGGGCAGATACCGCCCAACGTGGTCTATGAAAAAGTCTGCGGATTTCAAAACATAGGGCGTCGTCACAGTGGTAATCATGCTCACCGTAATCACGATGGGAAAGATATACGCATCAATGACCCCTTTGCTAAGACCAACGAGCACGATGATAAACGAAAACTCACCAATATGCCCGAAAGCAAATCCGGCATGAAAAGATTGCTGAACGCTCTTGCCCGACAGCAAGACACCAATCGTGCCGGCGATGGGCTTAAGGATGTTGACGATGAGCAGGGCGAGGAGAACAATATCCCAGTGCTCAACCACAACCCTCCAGTCGGCCATCATCCCAACTGCAACGAAGAAGATGGCGCCAAAGAGGTTCTTGACAGGTGTCAGGATAGTTTCGAAATGATGTGCTTCGGTGGTCGCCCCAAGAATGGATCCAATTGCAAAAGCGCCCAGCGCTACCGACATCCCGGAATAGTCCGCCAGCAAAACCATGCCAAGGCACAGTGCAAGGCCGAGAATGAGCTGAACTTCGTCGTTAAGCTTTGGTTTGAGCTTACGCAGGAGCGTGGGGATGATGAAGATGCCGCCTACAAACCATATGACCGTAAAGAAGGCCACCAGCATGGTCGATGTCGAGATTCTTCTTGTCAGCGATTCTTCGGCCAACATCTCGCTCTGGCTCAGCGCCACCATCGGCAAAACGACCATCATGACAATGCCGACCATATCCTCGACAATCTCTACGCCGTAGACGATGTGCGTAAACGGCTTCCCTTTCAGGTCGAGCTCCTCGAATACCTTAACGACAATCATCGTCGAGGAGACAGAAAGTAAACCGCCGATAAAAACACTCTGGGCAAAGCTCCAGTCGAGGAGACGTCCCACAAAATAGGTGGCCGTTATGGTTGCCGTCACCACACAGGCAGAGGTAATCACCCCTGTCCTTCCAACACGCAGCAAACTCTTGAAGTTAAACTCCAATCCCAGGGCAAACAGCAAAAAGATGACGCCTATCTCTGCCCAGGTGTGGATGCTGTCTACATCCAGAACGGTAGGAAAAAAACCAATATGTGGCCCAATCAGAAGGCCTGCCACCAGGTAACCCACCAAAATGGGCAGCCGTATATACCGGCACAGGATCGAAGCGATACCCGCAGCAATCAGGATAAGCCCAAGATCCTTAATGAGAGGAAACTGGTCTAAGTGTGACTCAGCGCCCGTAGATCCGAAGGCCAGAACCGCGATAATAGAAAAATCGTGCAACATTGGGCAAGCCTTAATCCTTTAAGATGTCCAGTGTGTGATGCAGGCGTACCTGCAGCGCGTATTTTTATTGCCTATAGTCCCTGGGTTTATTCCAGAAGAGCAGAGTGCCATAGACAGGGTATTTTAAGAGTACGTGGAATACCGACGTCTGTCACTTATTATTTATTTTGACATTTTTTCGTCCGTGCACACTTTCAAGCCAGGCCCCAATCGATCGGGTTGAGACGGCCTGTTGGCAGAAACCTGCATGGCGCGTGAAGCGGGGATCGTATTTTGCATATCTATGCATGGTGTCGCGATGGTGTCGGAATGAATGATTCGCCTTGAGTGTTAGTTTGGGGTGAACTCGATGAATTGACTTGCGTGATTTGTCTGGAGAGACTCATGAGTACCCGAAAAAAAGCCCGTCTTCATTTCGCAGTCATTCAGCGCCAGGCGGCCTTTTTTGTGCTCTTGGTATCCGTGCTCATCCTCAGCCTGCTTGAGGGAATTGCGCTATTGGAAGAGCGCAGGTCGCTGAGCATCGATCCGGAAGGAGAAACAGAGGCCCCGCGCTATACCAGGCGCCAGTCGCAGCGTGTAGACTGGCTCAGCGGACAGGCTCAGAGATTTTCCCAGGACCTCAGGAAAAATGACATACAGGGCGCCCAGATCTATCACCGTGTCAAATCGGCATCTTCGGCCGAAGAGAAAGCCAGGCGTCGCCACACCCGCGTTTCAGGTCTCAATGATCTCTACGGCATGCGCGTTGTCGTCTCCAACGAGCTTGATGTCTATCGCAGTCTGCAGTGTCTCAGTTCAACCTATACCATCGTTCCCGGCACACTGAAAAACTACATCGAAAACCCAAAACCATCCGGCTATCGCGGCATTCACGCCGTGACACTGTTCGAAGGACAGCGCGTTGAGGTTCAGTTCCGCACCGTGGCCATGCACACGCAGGCAGAAATGGAGCACGAAGCCTACAAAGCCCGCACGCGTACAGTGCATGTGTAACAGCCAATCCAATATGAACCATTCGTATGGCATGCTCCGTGCTTGAGGACATCTGACAGACAAGCGTGCGGTCTGTTTTCCCGATGGATGGCCGCAGCCTGTTCACTCATTGTGCCTTGTCCCTCACGACGATTGCGCCAGGTTGAACAAACACGCAACTAAGCGCTGACAAGCGGGGGTAAAATTTGATATAGGCTGTCGTTGTCATGAACGAGTACCTTGTATCGTTGTATCTGGCAACGAGGAGATAGCATGTCAAAACTCATTAAACTGCACGACATCCAAACACCCAGTACCAAGATTCTTGCCGTTGCAATGCATACCGGGGCAAATATATGTGCGGCGGGCGACCGAGAGGGAATCATCCATATTATCGACCTCACCAGCGGCGATATCGTGCGCAAACTCAAACAGCATGTTGGCTTCGTCTACGCACTGACCTTCGACCCGGACACCGGGCACCTCATCTCAACCGGAAAGGATAAGAGCCTGCGGGTCTGGGATGTTCAAACAGGGCAATTTCTCCGCGACATCGCAGGGATTTTTTGCCCAACCGATGCCCGCACCCTTGGCGCCCAAAATTTTAAACCCTCCACGCGCAGCCACAGCATGACGGTGCTTTCGCTTGCCTGTGCCAAAGGCAAGCGCATGGCAACCGGCGGGCAGGATGCCATCGTCAAGCTATGGATAGGCGGCGAGCCGATTCGATCCTTTAACTGGCACACCGGGCCAGTGACTTGCGTGCGTTTCCAGCCAAACACAGGTGTTCTGTTTTCAGCCTCCAAGGACAAGACCATCCGCTCATGGAACGATACCAATGGTGCCATGCTGCACAAATATTTAGGCCATGAAGAAGAAATCGTTGGGCTGGATTTTGCCTCAGAATCGCACTTTCTGTCGACAGATGCGGCTGGCAATGTACTGGTCTGGCGCACAGGCAAGGAATCACCCCTTGCCAGCCTCTATACTGCCCCGGCACGCGCCTCCGCCACCTGCATCAGTCCCGGGGGTGAACGGCTCTTCCTGGGTCTTGAGGATGGCACCATCGTCAGTCTCAGCCTGAACCCTGATGCCAAAGACATCACCGCCTCTCCCGATACCATCCATCATGATCACGCCAGCGCCATACGCAGCCTTAACGTCTCTGACAACGGCCTCATGGCTTCCGCCGATAACAGTGGCAAGGTGATGCTCTGGCAGATCGAAGAATAAGCCCAGCACCAGTGTCCCGTACCATGAAAGGGTTCCCGATGAACACAAAACCCTGCCCAAGCCCAGTTGCCTGCCGCCTTTGGGCCCTCGCCTGCCTTCTCATTGCCCTGATGCTGTGCGCGTGCAGCAAAGAAAGCTCAAAACTGTCTCCCGAAAGTCCCACCGAAAGCAGAAAGCTCCAAACGCATAAGCTCGATCTGTCCGGCCTTGTGGTCGAAACGCTGGATATCAATCAGGACGGCATCCCTGATCAGTGGCGCTATTCCACAAAAGAGGGCCAGCTGCGCTATGTGCTCAGAGACATTAATTTCGATGGTATCATCGACATGATAGAGTTCCACGAGAACTCGCAGCATGTCCGGGATGAAATCGACCTCGACTTCGATGGCATTTGCGATCTCATCATCACCTATCAGGACGGACGCGTTGTCCTGAAAGACTATTCACCCGACTTCAAAGGGTACCGCTACGGGCAGCAGATTTTCGACAGCCAGGGCCATCGCATAGAAGTCCGGCGCGATACAAACGGCGACGGCACATTCGACACCGTCGAGCACTATCGCCCAGGCGAAGAAGAGCCCTATCGCATCGACAACATCACCCGCTGAATCAGCACCAGCGCCACATTGCAACCTGAGCTACCATCTATGACTGACAATCAGAAGCCCTATTTCTATCATCTCCAAAACCTGTTCGTAGCCTCAGACTTTCTGCCATACTCCACGCAGGCACTTCTGCTGGCCCAAGTCCTTTCCAGTACAACCAGCTCAACGCTAACGTGCTTCCACGCGCTTGAGAAGCTCCCGGCTTCCATGCGCGGCATACTGTTTCCCTATGCAGCCCTTGGCTCTGATGAAGTCGAAATACAACGCGAAATCCGCGAAAGCGTCGAATCACTCGGCACAAAGTATTTACAAACCGCCCTGGGCGAAGAAGCCGAAAAGGTAAAACTGAAGGTGGACTTTTCCCGAGACTCCATGGCCAAATCCATTCTGCACACAGCATCCGAAGCCAACGCAGATCTTATGTTCAGCGGCGCCTACGGGACAAAGCCACACACGACCGGAATCATCGGCAGCATGGCAGCAACGTTTGTGGCCTACACACGCATTCCGCTCTACCTCGTCAAAGATCCAACACATCGCGGTAAACACAAAAAAATTCTCGTCGCTTTCCTGGACCCATCCCTGTCCGCACAGCTCCTGGCCTGGGCAGTATCCTTTGCCATGTGCTACACAGAGGCGGATGTCGAAATTGTCACGCCCATTGTCGACCTTCAGGCCTGTGACCGGGCAGGCGACTATCAGGGGTTTTCCGTCTCCGAACGGCAGACTCGCCTGGCACTGGAACGCGTCACACACCGTGCCAAACAAGCCGTCCAATCGCTGAACGTACCCTTCGTCTTCGAGTCCCACGCACAAAACCTCTCCTTCAAACACCACACCCCCATCATGACGCCAACAGCGGGCGTGCTGAGCGTCGCCGAAACCATCGGCGCCGACCTCATCGTACTGCCCTCGACACAGCCAAGCCTCGCCGTTAACAACGAAATCCGCGAAATCTCACGCCGCATCACCGAATACGCCAACCAAAACTGCCTCCTCATCCCGGAAGCTTTCCTCAAATAATTGCACCACTGCTGTTCCGGGCGCCCGCTATTGCCCGCCCCAGGCGGACAATACGCGGCCGGGCCCGGCTATCTGCAAGCAGATACGCCGGGCCTTTTATTATTTTTTATTTGTGGGGGAGCATTGCTCCCCCACACCCCCTGCAATGCCTTACGGCATTGCCTCTGGGTGAAGTGGCGAAACCTCGTATCAACCCAACTGCAAAAGTTTAGAGCATTTTCAGCTTAAGTCGCTGCATTCTCCTTGCGCAAGCATATGCAAGGTAAACTGTTTATCCTCCGCTTGCAGCGCAGGGAGTATGGCCACAAACAATACACTCTGCCACTTTACACACAAGCGATACGCAGTATCGCAGGGGGTTCGGGGGAGCAATGCTCCCCCGAGGTTCCCCCAATTATCGATTGATGGTTTCGAGTCTGTTGGCGGCAAACATCAGCACGAGACTCATCATGGCGCCGCTGAGCTCACCTGTGGCAAGAATGCGATTATCTTCGGCCGTCATCGACAAAGACCCCAGGAGGCCGCCCAGCCCCGGTATGCCCAGACGAGAGGCTGCAGCGACCATCTCTGGCCAGACTTCTGCAAATGTTGTGGCGTCTCGCTTCTGGTCAAAGATTGCCTCAAGATTGACGCGAGGGTTATCGGAAGTCGCAGAAAGTGACGCCTGGATAGCTGCGGGAGGAGGAAATGCAGGGAAGTTTGCCCCTAACTGAATATCACGAATGCCCTGCACCATGAAAAAGAGCGTCGGTGCACTGGCCGAATCACTCGTGTTGATGCTCCCCAGTGATTCGAGAAAAGATTCGTTTGCAGTGATGGCTGCGATATGCGGCAACGAAAGGCTTGGCAAAACCTCGGGCTTGAGAAAAAGCACAGTTTGGTCGTCTGGCAAATAAATGGCGCGTTTGTATATCCCGGAATTGGGATGATACTTCCCATCTGTGGCATCGGGAACGGCCAGTGGACGCCCTTCGTGTTCCTCCCAGCGAAGCGCCGTTGGGAAAGAACTCTCGATGGCGCGCCGGAGCCGGTCCGGGGCAATACGGTGGGAAACCACGAGAAACGTCTCAGCGTAAAGGTTGGGATTCGCCGTTGCAATCAGCAGGACATCGACATCCGTCAATGGGTCAATATCTGCCCGGCCCAATGTCACCTGATAGTCTGGAAAAGCCGTAAAGAGGCGTCGAACGCTGCCTTCGAAACGCGAGCCTCGAACGCGATCGTTGCGAATCAGGACAATGAGTTTGGCATTGCCCGGGGCAAGGACCTGAAGCTTTGGCATGCTGTCGAGATCCTGACGTACGGCAGCAAGTCTGGCTTCATCTCTGGCCAGATCTCGCACCGGCGGCTTCGGCGACGGGGTAACCGCCACAGTGGGCGCTTCAGGCTCAGCTTCCGGCAGGGCTGGCGGTTCGATCTGATCAGCGATCAGGTCTGGCCTTGACGCGGATGTTTCCTGGAAAGGATTTTCGTCCGGGCGAATGGACGGAAATGCCTCGGCAGCGATGGCATCCCGATCGACATCTTCCTCGTAAATGCCATAGATGTCCATCATTGAGCCAAACCCCGTCAGAGGTTCATTGCTCCAATCCATCGCGATATGCACATCAACGGCCATCCAATCCATCACGCGTCCGGCGGCCCAGAAAATCACCCCATGGAGCACGATGGTCAGCCCCCATGCGGCAACCCACACGAGCACCTGCTCCCGGCGTGTCACAGTAGCCACTGTCAGTGGCTGCCAATCGCCAAAACGAGAAGAGGCCTTTTCCAAAGGAGAAGCTGTATCGCTGTCAGGCTCAGAAAACGGCGTCTCCCCATCTGCACAAACCTGGACAGAAGTGCCCTGAGCATGGCATGACGCACACGCCGGCAATGCGGGACTTTCTCGTCCAGCATCTAAAGCAGACCCTTCCCGGGATGAGTCAAGCGCCATAGGAGCCTCATTTCATACACCAAAAAAAAGCGCCCAGAGGGCGCTTATTCTGGCAACTACGCCATTACTACTGGTTGAGCAGGAACTCACCACGACGATTTTGCTGATGCTGAGCCTCGGTCGTTGCACCGCGGACAACGGGATCCAAATCGCCTCTCGACGCGGAGGTCACGTTTCTGATGCTCAGGCGTCCCAACATATTGCGAATGGCATCCGCACGGCGCTTTCCAAGCGCCATGTTGTACTCTTCCGTACCACGCTCATCGCAGTGACCTACGATTCGGGTGGATCTGACATCGCCGCGTTCCTTGATGCAATTGGCATTCTGCTCAATCACCGTTCTGGCGTCGCTGCGGATGGCAGACTCATCAAAGTCGAAGTAGGCCAGGCGCATCTGGCAGACCGGCGGATCCACGCAGCGTCTGTTCTGGCAAATCTTGGGTGCAGGGCAATCCTCGTCTCTCAGGCACTCAGGCGGCTCCACGCAGCGATTGTTCTCGCAGATCTGACCCTCTTTGCAATCCTCGGCCACAGTCTCGGGATAGCACTCAGGACCGCAACGGCGATCACGGCATTTCTGACCTGCCGGGCAATGAATGCCAGCTTCGGGATTGCAGTAACCATTAATTCGCTGGCATTTGCCGTTATTGCAAATGTAGCTTTCGTCTCTCTTGCTTGAGCAGTGCTCATCATTTCGGCACTCGGCGCACTTTCCGTTCAAGCAATACTCTTCGATAGCCCTTCCCTTCGCATCCTTTCGGCAATGAGAATCGTCGAAGCATTCAGGATAAGACGGAGAACAACCATAAGACAAACTCACCACGAATCCCGCCAACACGGCGGCCAAAACACCCCGACTCTTGCGCATCGGATCCTCCTTAGCGAAATTTAAGAACACGAACGATTAGGTATAGCAGGAACACGCTGAGCGAACACCATTTCATGGGTAGAAAGTATATGCCACAGATGTCGTCATATGGCAACTACGCCGAATTCATGACCGCCGTAGGCCGCGAGACACTTACTATCAGGCTTTCTGTTTGTCAAGAAATGATGATTTGCGCTGCGACCCTTGCATTTTCCATAAGGAACACACACAGGGAGACATATCACACATGACCTTCTGTCTAAAACACTATCGCTCATTGTCAAACGAAAAATATAAAAAAGTACAACTCCAGCCTCACTCCGAAGCAGGGCAGGCATCGCCCGCAGGACATGCTTCAAAGTGCTTCTGTGCCCACGCCACAAAAACGCCAAGGCCATCGCTCTCCTGCAGTTCACCATTCAGAACAGCCTCCTGACACTGCCGCAGGCAAAGCCCAAGCGTCTTGCCCCGCACGCCGAGCACGTCTCCAAGACGGGCCGACAACCCACCGGGCAGCACAACATTGGCACGTTCAGGGTCTGACACATACGGCGCAAGCGACAAACGCCACGATTCCAGCCTGGCATGCTCAGCAGACCGGACATCCGCCGGCAGGGTAACCAACCTTGATGCCAATGCCTCCAGCCAAAGCCCCAAATCCTGGCCCAGGGCCATCGCCGCTAAACGCGCGCTCTTCGGCGCGGGCTCACCCGGAGGAAGCGCCGACAAAAGACGCAGCACATGCTCGCGATTTGCATTTGAAAACTTCAGCCGCCCCATTATGCCATGCGCGAGCAATTGTGTCACATGTCCGGCCCACTCCCCATGCATGCTTACGCCATAGCCAAGCAGGGAAAACAGCCCTGACCACGGCAGCTTCCCCTTTCCGGCAATCGCCCCGACTCGCTCAAAAGCCTGTTCAAATAATGACAAATCACCGCCCGGGACAGCGCCTCCGCTCAGACTCGTACACACACATCTGACCTGCTTCATCAGCATGAGCTCGGGCATAAGCAAACCAAGCACCCCAATCTCATCCAGCCATTTCAGCCCTGTGACCGCACCAGACTCACTCAAAAGCCCATCCAGTTCGGCAAACCAGCGCTCATGGCTAACCTCAAGCACAGTCCCCCCACGATCCCGCCCCGCTCGCGTGGCATCCGGGTCAATGCTGAACCCCAGACGGGCACAAAACCTCGCCAAACGCAAAATCCTCAGGGGGTCGTCACCAAAAATTTCTGCGGATCGTTCATAGCTGCTGCGCGGCACCCGCAAACGCCCATCCATAAGATCCCGATACCCATCGAATGGATCGAACAGCGTCGCCTGTCTGTCGACCGCCATGGCGTTAATCGTCAAATCACGGCGTTCCAGATCCTGGGATAAATCATGACCATAACACACCACAGGATGGCGAGAGCCCCGCGTGTAGGATTCCTTAACGCGAAACGTCGTGATTTCATAGTTTCTGTGCCCGATGATGGTCGCACAAGTCCCAAATGCCTCGCCGACAGGGATAACCTTCATCCCACACGATCGCAAAATTTCGCGCGTCTGACCAGGCAGTGCATCTGTTGCAAAATCAACATCCTTGGGCTTGCGCGCCAACAGCCAGTCCCTTACACAGCCACCTACCGCATAAAGCTGAAACCCCGACGACTCGTAAGCATCAAAGAGTCGTCCAAAAGACGCAAGGGCATTCAAAATACGCACACGCACTGACTCATCTAATCGCGCCTGCATACCTCATCCTTGTTGGGCTTCACTGTCTTTTTGGCCAGCCAGCTGCAGATCGGAAACATATTCATCAGCCCGTGAATCACAAATATGGTCACCACAAACAAGGCGATCTCAAACCAATTTGGAACCAACATCTATCCCTGCCTCCCCTTCACCGGTGCGAAACCGCACGCAACATGGGCACCATCTTAAAACCAGGTCTGCATCAGTGTCAACCGGTTGCCGGTGGGGAACCGCAGGCAGGGGCGTAGCACCATAGGCGTTAAGAAGTTGTAAGTCGTTTTCGCAATAAACCACCCCGCCCTTCGGGCACCCCTCCAAAGGAGGGGAATTTGTGGTGCATCTTTGTGATAAGCGATACCTGTAAATAGTGTATACGCTCAAAACAATAATGTTCGCGAAATACATTAACCGCCTATGATGCGTAGCGCGCTACGCCCGTACAGAATACATCCTACCCACAAGCAATGCGCAGCATTGCAGGGGGCGTGGGGGAGCATTGCT
>Ga0209737_10003203_pt1 | contig 11442 bp, 11 predicted proteins | sample TergutCu122P3_FD_187284 | JGI IMG/M metagenome (GOLD analysis project Ga0209737, IMG submission 187284) | Cubitermes ugandensis P3 segment gut microbial communities from Kakamega Forest, Kenya - Cu122 P3 (SPAdes) (version 2) | ecosystem: Host-associated > Arthropoda: Insects > Digestive system...
CTGGAATATGCGGCACAAATCAACTTGTACAGCATATTCCAGGACCATTGCCATCTCCATCGGCGTGCTGTAATGACTGTCGTCCGGCATACCTGTTGCATTCATGAAATGCGTTCCCTTGAGCCCCATTTCCTGAGCTTTTTCATTCATCATTCTGACAAATTCCGCATTACTTCCGCCGATATATTCGGCGATTGCCAAAACTGCGTCGGCCCCCGAAGGAAGAATCATTCCATAAAGCAATTCCTCGACAGTCGGCTTTTCGCCTGCAAGAAACCCCGCCCTTGACGCACCCTCCGCAATCATCGGGTCAATCATATCGCTCGTCATAAGCACAGTGTCCTTTAGCTGTTCCTCGTCCTCCAAGGCCTCAACAGCCACAATCAGAGACATAACTTTCGTGAGCGACGCAGGATATATGCGTGTATTGTAATTCTCGTTATATGCGACAATCTCATTGGACGACATATTTACAAGCAACACGCATTGCGGCGGCAACGGAATAGCGGGCGGTTTTGTTGTCGGAGCATTTTCAACCGTCGGTTCAGGCTCAGGAAGCGGTATGATTTTTGACCGTTCAGTCAAATTGGGTATAAAAATAACGGGCTTAGGCTTTTTCTCTTTAATCGGCTCTTCGGCAACAGTTGCCGGCACAGTTGTAACACTTTGCCGCACAGTTTCTCCGCCGCCTGGCTCGCCCTTTAAAGACGAAACAAGCAACGATATGCCAAAAATAAAAATTCCGATAAGAAGTAAAGCCGCACCCGCTCTAAAATAGCGAATCCGTAACTTTCTTCTCCTTCTGTTCAATTCTACACCTCTTCGTCAAGATTCTACACCTTGACAATTTTTTCTTTATATATATATTTAATTCTACAGCATAATATCAAAAATGTCAATATGCAATTTGCACAAAGTTTTCGACAAAAATTTTATAAAAATAAAAGCACAGTAGACGTCTACCGTGCTTCAGCTATAAGCATCTTAATTTTGATTCCCTGAGAAGAGAACATCTTCTCATGTTCAGTCATGAAATTCTCAATGTATGTTTCACTGTGCAAATCATATGTTTTGAATTTAACCTCAAATCCCGCCTCCTCAAAATGCCAAAGCGACTCCTGAAAAAGCAAGTCATCATCTGTTTTGAACCATATTCCCCCCCGCAGGAACTGCTTATAATTGCAAAGCTGCTTCGGATGTGTAAGGCGGCGTTTTTTATGATAGTTTTTGGGCCACGGATTACAAAAGTTAATGTAAATCCTGTCCACGGCGTCGCTTTCGCTGAATGCCATAGGAATACGTTCAATATTTTGTATCGCTATCCTTATGTTGTCGGTATCACGTCCTGCCGCAGAATAAGCCTCTTCTATTTTATGTTTTGCAAGAACAAGCATTTCGTTCTTTATATCTAATGCAACATAGTTATTTTCAGGGTGAGAAACGGCAATTTGCGAGATAAATCCGCCTTTTCCGCAACCTAGCTCAATATGAAGCGGCTTTGAATTATCTGCAAAAATACTGTTCCACTTTCCTCTGGTTTCAACCGCATCAACACAAAACGGGCACGAGTCCAGTTCGGGTTTTGCCCACGGTTTATGACGGATTCTCAATTTTAATCATCCTTTCCGATATTGTAAATATGCATAACTTCCCCGCTGTAACCGTCCGCTGTCCTAATGTATAACTGAGGCTCAACCGTCATAAACGGCTTTGAGCCTTTCTTTCCCTCAATCAAAAAAAGCCACGGTGCTGTCTCGGCATTCTTTGAAACAAATCTCAGCCGCTTCGGTTCAATTCCGCTGCTCCTCATCGCAAACATTACATCCGCCAAACGTTCGGGGCGGTTGCAAAGACACAGTCTTCCGCCGAATTTCAAAAGACGCTCTGCGGTTCTACATACGTCATTTATATCGCAGAGTATTTCATGACGGGCAATTTTCTGCGAAGCGTCCTCGCTCTGAAATCCTGCATTATCCGCCTTGTACGGAGGATTACACGTTACAAGGTCGAACTGTGCGAGAGGGACAGCCTGACCCAAATCCCGCAAATCCGCATGAATAGGGATAATCCCGACGGTCTCACTGCGTTCCATGCCGAGTTTAAGCTGTTCAATCGCATTCTCCTGAATATCAACGGCATAAGTGACGGCAGGCGGATTCTTTTTCTGCATAAGCAGCGGAATAATCCCGCACCCTGTTCCCAAATCGCAGACGCGGTCTTTCTTGCGGTACTGCGAAAAATATGTTAGCAAAAAAGCGTCCGTACCGAAACGGTGCTCCTTACTGGCACATACTGAAATCCTCTCATTCAACTTCTCAAATGTATACAATTAAACACCCCAAAACAAAACGAACACAGTCCGCCAATATAATTGGTCTATCTTATCGTTCCTCCGCCGACGACCGTATCCCCGTCATAGAAAACAACCGCCTGTCCGCCTGTAACAGCCCTCTGCGGTTTGAAGAACTTTACAAGATACTCGTCTTCGCCGACCTGCGAAACAACCGCTTCGGACTCAACTGTCTGGCTGTATCTCGTCTTTGCGGTAACATTCATACTCCCGTTCAAACGGGGAACGGAAATCAAATTAACATCTTCGGCAATCAGTTCTGACGTATATAAATCTGCTTCGTCGCCAAGTACAACCGAATTAGCCGCTGTATTTTTGGACACAACATAAACGGGTCTGCCGACCGAAACCCCGACTCCCCTGCGTTGCCCGACGGTGTAGTGAATAATTCCCTTGTGTTTTCCGAGAATATTTCCCTGCATATCAAGAAAATTGCCGCTCTCAGCAGATTTCCCTGTAAATGAACGGATAAAACCGGCATAATCGCCGTCAGGAACAAAACAAATGTCCTGACTGTCAGGCTTGTAGGAATTAACAAGCCCTGCGTTTTCGGCTATAACACGCACTTCAGCCTTAGTCATGCCCCCAAGGGGAAAAAGAGTTCTGCTAAGCTGTTTCTGCGTCATCGCATAAAGCACATAGGTCTGGTCCTTACTGAGGTCAACAGGACGTTTCAACAGAAACCGACCGTCCTCATTTATATCAATCCGTGCATAATGCCCTGTAGCAATACAGTCAAATCCTAACTCGTCGGCACGTCGCAGCATCTTGTCAAACTTAATGTGACGGTTGCATTCAATACACGGATTCGGCGTATTCCCAGACAGATAACTGTCAGCAAAATGCGACATGACCTTTTCACGAAATTCCTGTTTAAAGTTAAAGACATGATGTTCAAAACCCAAACGGTAAGCAACGCTTCTTGCGTCCTCAACGTCCGACAACGCACAGCAAGTCTTCCCGCATTTTTCCGCCTGAACAATATCCTCGTCCGAGAAAAGTTTCAGCGTTACACCTGTGACGTCATATCCGCTGTCCCGCAGGAGCAAAGCTGCAACGGAGCTGTCAACTCCGCCGCTCATTCCAACCATAACTTTCATATATTACCCGCCAACTCATCAATACTTTCAACCGCAAAATCAGCAATCTCGGCAATCCGCTCCCATTCCGCTTCATTCGCTCTGTCTTTAACCGCCGCCGTCTTAAATCCTGCCGCAAAGGCTGTTTCAAGACAGTGCAACGAATCTTCGACAACAAGTGTTCTTTCGGGGGGACTTCCCAAAAGTCTCGCACATTCTAAGAAAATATCAGGCGAAGTCTTGGGAACAGGCACATCTTCTCCCGTCAGCACAAATTTCATTCTATGCAATAAGCCGAGCCGCTCAAGCACCGATTTTGCAAGCTTACTGTAAGTTGCCGTCGCGACGCCGTAAGGTATATCTTTCATATCAAGAAAGTCAAGAAACTCCCTCACACCGCGTTTCACAGGAATTTCATAGGCGTAAGCATCTGCAACCATGCTCCCAATCCGATTTATAATCTCTGTAACTGACTGATTAAGCCCGAACTCAGCCTTAAAGAAAGCCGCCGCCTGTTCAATTGACATTCTCTTGACTTTCTCAGAGATGCCTGGGGGCGGAACGGCGCCGTTTTCAAGCAGGAAACGCCTGTCAACGTCATACCAAACACTCATCGAATCAATCAGTGTTCCGTCTAAATCCAAGATTATCGAATCCAGGTTGTGCATATTCAAAATCTTCATCAGCCTCCGTAATAATTACCGCCTGCATAAACAATGCCTCATACCGTTTTTTGAATTTGTCAAGCTTGTACTCCTTAACTCCCCTCATCGGGTCGCAGACGGTAACGGTATTATTCTGAATGTCGTAGCCCGTCAGCAAGAGGCAGTGCTCCGTACTGCAAAAAGAGACTTTCTCGCCGTCAGGAGTCGTCCAGTAATAATTCCAATTCGTGTTAAGCAAATCAAGCGTCGCCCAAACTATAACTGGATAACCTTTCTGAATGTGTCTGAAGAGCCCCTCAAAGTCCGCGCCGTATAAATCGTGTGCAGCCAAACTGCTGTCCTGCGAAGCCAGATATGCGTTCGCACATTTTACAATAACAGGCGAATAACAGCCAAAGCCGACATCTGAACGGGCGTCGCCTATATAAGCGTCGTAAAAAGTGAGCCCCGACCCCGCCTTCGGAAGCCAGTCGTCATAAAGCGTTTCTTTATCAATATCAAATCCCAGATAGTTCAATAGCATAGTCAATGAAGTAACCTCGCACCCCGTAGGAAGTTCGGGTTTCTGAAGAATGCATTCCACATCCAACTGATATGAATCCAATGGAACAAACAGAGTAGTCACAGTCATCACGGTTGTAACTTCAACAGAGGTAGTTTCAACGGTTGTTTCAGTAGGAATCACCGCCCTTTCCGTAATTTTCGGCCAGTTACCGCACGAGACTAAAAACAGAACCGAAATACTCAGCAGACAAAAGAGCAAAAACTTTTGTAAATGCAAAACAAATTCTCCTTAACAATTATTAATCAATATCAATCGTAAATTTTGAATGATAATCTTTTTTTGCCGAACCGATTTTGTTAAGAGACAGCCCGTAAACATCAGACGCAATCCCCTCAAGCTTTGCAAATCTTGCGGGAATATCGCCCGTATTGCCGAGTTTAGCAAGCGATGTGTCAAACGGAATCATGGTATAACCCTTAGCTTTAGCCAAAATATCTGTTCCCCTTGCATTCATTGCAAGAATGCGTCCATAAGGCGGATTATGCTGAATATCAGTCTTTTTAATGCCGATTAAAGCGGAGAGCAGCACTCTTCTGAGCCTTGACATAGTGAAATTTTTATGTTTAATCGCATTAAACAGGTCGTCAAGAGAATCTGACATCCTCGCACCGTGAATGAGATGTTCGAGTCCCTGTGTAATATCGTTGAGACCCGCCAAAAACTCAGGCGTCGTAACCCTCAGCATATACAGTATAACTCGCTCAAGACGCTTAATATCGCCGATTTCGCCGTTTGAATAAGCTCTGGTCAATGCTCCGTAAGAAGTTTCAGGCATATATGACATGACATTCGTATTCCCGCCGAGAATCTGCTCTCTGATTTTTGACGCACTTGCAAATTTCTCGGTAACATCGTCTCCGTCATGTTGAACAGCCTCACGCTTAACGGTAAAAGGCCGCATCACAGGGGTATTGTATTTCTTCATCGCCCTGATATATTCAACGGCAAGAACATTATTCGGCTTGCTTATTATATTGTCCGCTTCAATACTGTCACGTCGGACAACGGAGCTTAACGCCTTTGGATATGTGTAGCCCATATCGGTGAGTTTCTTAATCTCATCGCTGCAATTCTTCACACAATAGTCGATTTTGTCAGCCGCATCTTTAAGCATGGCAACATCGCCGCATTCGCTGCCGAAAGATACTTCATCGACAACGCCTAATGCACTCAGCAGATAAATCGCACCCCTGGCATAATTCTCCGCAGAAGACAGACAATACGGAACGGGTAGCTCAATAACTAAATCCACCCCTGATTTAACGGCAATTCTCGCTCTTTCAAGTTTGTCCATAAGAGCAACGTCGCCGCGCTGAACAAAATTGCCGCTCATAATTCCGACAATATGCGTTGCCTTATTTTTCCTTGTCTCGGCAATATGGTGAATGTGCCCGTTATGCATAGGGTTGTACTCGCAAATAATTCCGCTGATTTTCATAATTTAAACGTTCCTTTCCAAATCACAAATAATTTTCTTTCATAAATTAAAAGAATTATTTTTAAAAAAGACTTGATTTTTATGTTAATATTTATTATAATATAGATATAGCTCAAAGATGAAAGGAAATTTTTAATGATTATTCTAGTAGTAAACGCTGGCAGTTCCTCGCTTAAATACCAACTCATCGAGATGGATAACGAATCTGTCCTCGCAAAGGGCAACTGTGACCGTATCGGTATCGACGGGAATATCTCCCACACAACCTTTGACGGAAGAACACTAAAAGAAAACTGTCCGTTCTGTAACCACACCGATGCTTTCCAAAAACTCGTTGCAACGCTGACAACAGGCGATTATGCCGTTATCAAAAGCATGGACGAGATTTCAGCCGTAGGACACAGGGTTGTTCAGGGCGCCGAAATTTTCAGCAAAACGACTATCGCAACCGACGATGTAATTCAGCAGATTGCCGACCTTCGCGAACTTGCTCCCGTACACAACTACCCTCATGCACTCGCTATGTGGGCATGTGCAAAGGTAATTCCTGAAAATGTGCCTCAGGTAGCCGTTTTTGATACTGCTTTCCATCAGACAATGCCTCCTAAAGCGTAACGCTTTAGGCTCCCCTATGAGGATTACGAAAAATACCACGTAAGAAAATACGGTTTTCACGGAACATCACACAGATTTGTAACTGCCGCTCTTGCCAAAGCAATGGGCAAAAAACCTGAAGAACTCAAAATCGTATCATGCCACCTAGGCAACGGCTCATCCGTTACCGCAGTACACGGCGGGAAATCTGTAGATACGACAATGGGATTCACGCCTCTTGACGGTTTGATTATGGGAACCCGCACAGGATGCGTAGACCCGTCAGTCGTCACATATCTCGCAGATAAGCACAGATTCACACCGTCGGAAATGAGCGATTACATGAACAAAAAGTCAGGCTTTCTCGGTGTTTCGGGAATTTCTTCCGACAACAGAGACCTTACGTCGGCCGCAGAACAAGGTGACGCCCGCGCCAGACTCGCCAAAGATATGCTCGTTTATCAGATTAAGAAATACATCGGTGCATATGCCGCAGTAATGAACGGCGTCGACGCCGTACTCTTCACAGGAGGTATCGGAGAAAATTCTCATGATGTCCGCGCCGAAGCTTGCGGAGACATGGAATACCTTGGAATAAAGATTGATGAAGCAGTTAACAGCGGTACAAGAGGCGAACTCTGCAAGATTTCAACGGCAGATTCAACGGTTCAGGTGTGGGTAGTGCCTACAAACGAAGAACTTCTCATAGCCCGTGATACGCTTGCGTTAATTTCATAGTTTAAACGTCCTCCCCTAAACGGGAGGATTTTTATATCACCTTATTTATAATTATATCATGAACGGGAAATAATTTCAATAGTTTTTTAAAAAATCTTGCAAAACACTTTACTTTTATAGAAAAAAATGTTATACTAATATGAGATATAGTTTGGTATATTTGTAAATTCCGTGAAAGGATATAATATTATGATTGATAATACATTTGAAGCCCAACCCGACAGAAGTCATTATGAAATCTGTCGTCATAGATTAGTAGAAATTGAAATCGAAAGTCGCAAGCGTTCCAGATTTAACACTGCCTTTGCCATATTGGCACTGTGTCTTTTTCCGTTCAAAGTCCCTTTTAACGGGTATACACTTTTCGTGGACCTTCTCGGAATGCGAAATACGGAAAATTTAAATGTAACCCAATACTTCGTCGCCCTTATATGTCTCGCTATGATGCTCCTGCCCGTTCTGATTTTAAACAAAATCGGAACCGGAAAGCACAAAATGGGACATATACTTCTTTTCTTTTTTTACGCAATAATGGTCGGCGAATGCATTATGTTTGCGGGCGAACGCGGCGTGGCTGATATTTTCACGTTTATAGGCGGACTTTACGGAATGTATATCCACTATCCTGCCGTTCGGGAGCGTGAAGACTATAAAAAAATTACGCAGACAGAAGGTTTCCCGTATTTCAGCAAAGCCCTCGCTTTACGTATGGAAAAAGAAGCGGAAGAGGCCAGAGAACTCCTCGAACGCTATCACAGCGACGATACCGAAGTTCCCGCAGATATGGGAGATTTCAGCAACGACCCGGCTGACGGTAACAATAACTGTCTTTCGCTGCCTAAATCGGTAACAGAAGACTCCGTCATGGATATTGTCACAGAAGATACAAAATCTGTAGCAATGCCCGCAAGAGGCGAAATGCGTAAAAAGCGTCTCGGTATCGGTGGAGAAATTAAAAAAGACGGGGAAGCTGCTCCTGACAAAACGCCCGCTGACGCACCTGAAAAGACAGAAGATGAAAATAAACCTGTAATTCCCACACTTGATAAGCCCAAATCAGATGAAAAGTCACCCGAAACGCAAACTGCCGCCGATGTTGTCACGGAGAAAAGGCTTGAACAGCCGAAACAGAAGAACCGCAACAACCGCAACCGGAATAACATTCACAATCGGAATAATAACAAAAACGGAGCTAAGAAATAAATTATGTTTGCTAAAATTAAAAGTCTCGGGCTTTTCGGGCTTAACGCATTCCCGATTGACGTTGAAATTGACATAAGCAGGGGTTCCCCGATGTTTGATATAGTCGGACTGCCCGATATGACCGTTAAGGAAAGCCGCGACAGAATACGTGCGGCTATGCGGGCGTGTTATATGGAATTCCCTGTTGCAACCGTGGTAATAAACCTTGCGCCTGCCGATACAAAAAAGAGCGGGTCGGTATGTGACCTCGCTATTTTCACGGCTCTTTTAAAGGCTATGGGGGTTATCCTTAAAGACATAGATAACTGCTGTTTTATAGGCGAAGTGTCGCTCAACGGCGACGTCCGTTCTGTCAACGGCGTGCTTCCTATGCTTTTGAAAGCACGTGAATGCGGTATACTTGAAGTTTTTGTTCCGGAAGAAAATGCTTTTGAAGCGTCTGTTGTCGACGGTATAACCGTCTACGGCGTATCGTCATGCAAACAGCTAATCGAACATTTAACGGACGAAAATTACATAACTGCCGCCGAGCGTTATATTCCCTCAGAAACAGAGTATCTTGAAATTCTTGACTTTGCCGACGTCAAGGGACAGCAGAACGCTAAAAAAGCTCTTGAAATTGCGGCGGCTGGCGGTCACAACGCTTTGCTTATAGGTTCTCCGGGCAGCGGAAAAAGTATGCTCGCTAAACGCATGCCGTCGATTTTACCCCCTCTGACTTTTGCAGAAGCTCTTGAAACAACGAAAATCCACTCGATTTCAGGTTTGCTTGACAAGTCTAATCCGCTTGTTACAAAGCGGCCTTTCCGCTCGCCTCATCACACGATTTCGGCCGCAGGTTTAACGGGCGGGGGCTCTGTCCCCCGACCTGGAGAAATTTCCGTCGCCAACAACGGCGTGCTTTTTCTTGATGAACTGGCAGAATTCGACAGACGCACACTTGAAGTTATGCGTCAGCCGCTTGAAGACAGACAGGTCACTATTTCACGCTCGGCAGGCTCGGTTACATATCCGTGTTCCATTATGCTAATCGGTGCGATGAACCCGTGTCCCTGCGGATACTTCGGTCATCCAAAACGCAAATGCATATGCGGTCAGCACGGCGTGAGTAAATATCTTTCTAAAATTTCAGGACCTATGCTGGACCGATTTGACTTACATATCGAAGTCGCTCCTGTTGAATTCGAAGATTTGGCTAGTTCCCGCCCCAAAAGCGAGGAAACTTCTGCGGAAATACGCAAACGTACCGCAGCAGCGCGTGAAATTCAGAAAGAACGTTTCAAGGATACTTCGATTACGTGCAACGCCCTTATTACCGCCGATAAACTTCAGGAAATGTGTCCGATGGACGACAATGCCAAAACGTTATTAAAAGACGTCTTTGACAGGCTCGGTCTGAGCGCGAGAGCATATGACAGAATCCTCAAAGTTGCAAGAACGATTGCCGACCTTGACGGACAGGAAATTATCAGCAAAAGGCAAATCGCTGCGGCTTCTCAATACAGAAGTTTGGATAGAAAATATTGGAGTAATTAATGAAATCAGCATTCAAAGAAATAAATAAAAGGCGACGGCATCCCGACTACGGTCTGCTTCTGGCCGTCATAACCTGCACGGTAATAAGCATCTTGCTCATATATTCAATTCACAGCAATAACATCATTGGAAAAGTAGGCGAAAGTTACTATAAAACCCAGCTCCTAACAGGTGCTTTAGGACTTGTAATTGCTCTCGCCGTTTCACAGTTAGATTATCGCAAATTTGTAAGGCTGTGGATGCTTTACGTGCCTGTTTCGCTGCTTTTTGTCGCCTTAACCTTTACGGGACTGGGCGTCAAGGTTGAGGGAGCTACCGACGTTGCATGGCTAAATCTCGGCTTCGTACAGATTCAGCCGTCGGAACTTCTGAAAACTGCTTTCATAATGACATTTGCTTTTCATCTGCATAAAGACGAGGAGAACATGAACAAACCGCTTCATATGCTCCTGATTTGCATTCACGGTATGTTTCCGATTATGATTATCGCATTGCAGAAAGACTTCGGAACAGCTATGATTTTCGGATTTATTATCGCCTCAATGATGATTGGAGCAAAAATTTCATGGAAGTACCTCCTCGCCGCTCCGTTCGTAATTGCGGGCGGATTGGTTTTCCTTTGGAATTTCGTCTTGGACAATATGCACAAACAGCGTATTCTCATACTTTTCAACCCGGGCACAGACCCAGAAAACCTTGAATATCAGCAAGATTTAGGAATTGCGGCGCTTCGCAAAGGCGGCGTGTTCGGCATGGGACTGTTCAGCGACAAAAAATACGTCTCCGTTCCTGAAATGCATAACGACTTCCTGTTCACCCATGCAGGGCAGGTTTTCGGTTTTGTAGGTGCAATCGGCGTTTTAGCTATTCTGGCTTATCTCTGTCTTAAAGTTTACTCAAATGCAAAAAATGCCCGTGACTCGCTCGGCAAATTCATGTGTCTCGGCGTTTTCGGACTGTTCCTCGGGCACTGCATACTCAACATCGGCATGGTGCTTAAAGTTATGCCCGTTATCGGCGTTCCGCTCCCGTTTTTGAGTGCGGGTGGCACGGCTATGCTGACGATGTATATTGATATAGGAATTGTGCTGAGCACTTACACCCATAATAACAAGCGGTATAATATGTTCTATGATGAGGATAATTAGGGATGAATGAATTTTCAAGGACTGAACTGCTGATAGGTTCAGACGGACTGGAAAAACTCAGGAACAGCTCTGTCGCAGTCTTCGGCATAGGCGGAGTCGGGTCGTATATCGCCGAAGCTCTCGCCC
>Ga0209737_10003204_pt1 | contig 11442 bp, 12 predicted proteins | sample TergutCu122P3_FD_187284 | JGI IMG/M metagenome (GOLD analysis project Ga0209737, IMG submission 187284) | Cubitermes ugandensis P3 segment gut microbial communities from Kakamega Forest, Kenya - Cu122 P3 (SPAdes) (version 2) | ecosystem: Host-associated > Arthropoda: Insects > Digestive system...
GCTTGATCGCGGTACGCAGGGTCGAACGCAGGCTTGCGTTATGGGCGCGCTGCTTGTCAGCTTGACGGGCGCGCTTGCGGGCTTGTGCGCTGTTGGCCATATTGTTTTCCGGTAAAAATCACTAAAGTCCTCTATTGTAACCCAAGCGACAAGCCTCAATCAAGACCCGCTTCTCCAAACACTAATTTCTCCACTTGTCCGCGGGCGTCCTTGCTCCATCCTGGGCCAGGGTCAGGTTTCCATCCCCTGCTTGCGGACCTCCCGAATTCGGCGTTGCCGTAATCGTGAAGGTCGTTGCCGAATTGCAAGCTCCCGCGATGCCATAGAATTGATTCGTGGTCGGCGCTGCAACTCCACAGGCGCTTCCGGCGGCATTCTGATATGTTCCGTTGGTGGTAAACCACCGCTCCAAGGCCTGAGCATATTCCACCATCTCCCGCTGTGCATCGGTTCGCCGGGACTTGCGAATCTGCTCGTTGTAAGTGGGTACGGCAATGGCAGCCAGAATGGCGACGATGGCCACCACCATCATGACCTCGATCAGGGTAAACCCCCCACTCGTCCGGAAATTCATCATCTTCCTCTCCATCACATCATCACGCCGGGCAGGCATAAACAATTGTCTGCAAAACCGCCACGGTCCGACTATCGAGGCCCACGCCCCGCCCCATGAGGCTGTAGGCTTTACAGTTAGCGCTAACCTTACCGGCGGGCATCAGAGCATCTGCGAGGAGAATGATTTTATAGCTAGCCGTCAAGCTTTTTGTCGTATCCGGTGTTCCATCTGCGTTGAACGTGGGGATGGTGAAGTCAGTCTGATTCCCGCCGGTATCCCAAGTCCCCGGGAGCGATGCGCTGCCCGTCGGCACTGCCGCCGGGGTAGTCGCCACGCCGTTGATAACATCGCAGCCATCCAAACAAATCGGATCGTTGTCAGCGTTCAGCGTCATCAACCTGGCCTCTCCTACTCGCAGCGCCTGCTCGGCGGCTTGCATGGCGCGATTGCGGTCCATATAGCCGCCGGCCATCTGTTCATTCATGATGGAACCGCGCACCGCATTGATCACCAGAATGGTCAGCACGAACAAGATGAGCATCACCATGATCAGCGCAAAACCACCTTCTTTGCGAATGCTAGAGGTATTCATCCGGCTTCTCCTAGAGACGATTCCTGAGCAAGACCGTTGTCCGGAAGGTGCGGTATAGCCGCCGATCGTTCTGCGAATTGGCAATAGCGACACCCCAACAATCCACCCAGTTGGCACTTTTTTGGATCGAGGCATCCGCCGTATCCGAACGCAGCACCACGCAGGCACGGACGGCGACAATGCGCGACGGGTCGGCCGGCATCACAGTCGGGGCAGCACTCGTCGGCAGATAGTCATCCGCGACACAATCGCCCGCGCTGGTTCCAGGGGCCACTCCGTCAGGTCCGCAGCCAAAACGCTGGTCGGTATCAGGACCGGTATCGACGCCGTACTCCAGACGAAAACTCATCAATTCGGTACCGGCGCCAGCGGAATCAATCCAGTTCGCCGCAGAGACCGCGCCAGTCGAGTTACAGGTCAGCCTACCCCCCGCCGCCGAGGAAATCACCATCTCCACAGGAGTCCCGGGTGACGCCATACCAAGACCGTAAGCATTATTACAGCCGATCTGGTTGGTTCCATCGGGAATGAAACGCACGGTCATTGAAGTGGCCGAGGTCGACGTCACCGGCGGAAAGAGCGGGGCTCCGGTGGTAAACCCGCCCCATGCCGTTGGCGGGTTCGTGAGCGGGCGAAAACCGGCCTGGGTAATGACCCGCTGGAGCATGGAAATCACAAAGCGCCCATCCTCGGACAGCCGGTTCTGCATGGTCTGCACCCGATAGGTTTGCCGGGTCGAGTTATACAACTGGGTCGCGGCGAGAAAGGCTATCAGCGCAATGGTCATCGCTACCATGAGTTCGATCAGCGACAAGCCGGCCATGGATTTTCGGGGCATCATCATTGGATCACCGTCGAGTAACTTGCGTCATTTCCATTACGCTCGTCCCACCAGATGATGGTCAGCGTATACCGCAACAGCTGCCCATCCGCCTGGGCCGCCAGGCTCCATCGCCCATTCACCAACTGGCTTCTCAAGATCGTATTCCACTCAGCCATGTCGAGCGCCACCCGATAGGCGTTGTCCCCAGGAGGAGGCGGATCAGCGGGAACGGGACATCCAATCACACTATCCAGGTCAGCCGGATCTTGGCTGCACTGAGAGACATCCGGCACCGCGGGCAGCTCCGCCGGACGGATTTTCGCCGTGCCGGCGGGGTCATCGACAAGCGCCACGAAAGGCGAGCGGTTGGCGCGAATCCGATCGGCCAAGTCCGCTGCCAGATCGGCCGCGATGCTGCGATAGAAGGAAGTCTGCGCGTAGGTCAGGGAGCGCCCCTGCAGCGCAGCCAGACCGAGCAGGCCGGCGGCGAGAATGAACACCGCCACCACGGCCTCGACCAGCGAAAAGCCTGTTTGTTGGCGCCTGAAGCCTTCGGTATGCATCGTCGACTCCATTTTCAGGAACATAGCACGGCGCTATTGACTTTCTTGCTGACATGCCCCGACATCTGGACATCCACCTGCTGCTGCTGACGACCAGAGATGCACAGGGTAATGGGCTGAGCCGCCGTCGCCGTTATGTTGCCGTTCCAGTCGAAATTTATGGGGCGCCCCACGATTTGCACGCTCATCCCCCCCTGAAATGGCTCCCGCCGAATGACATTCCCCGTTAACTCGTCGACAACGATGAAGCCCCTGGACCAGTCGTTGCTATTCATGCACACCGTGCTCGTATTGGGATCAGTCACCGTGCAGACCATTATATAGCGCCGCTGTTTGATCGCCTCGATACGCGCCAGATTCAAGCCATTGACCAGCAAATCGGTGTAAGACGAGAGGCGTGCATCGCGGATCAGTCCGATCATGCTCGGCACCCCGATCGCGGCCAGAATGGAAAGGATTACGAGGGCGACCACCAATTCGATCAGCGTCACGCCGCGAGTCGCATATCGCGGCGTGCGGCCTTGCAGCAGCATCTTCATTTGATTTCCCGCCAGGTGGTGGTTTCGATCTTGACGCCGCTGGTCTCTTTGGTTGCATCAAATCCGATCAAGGGGGGGCCTCCTGTCGGGCCTACAGAGACCCGGCTGCCCTTCCCGGGGGATTCCTTGCCGGTCGCGACGCTCATGTAATTGGGATCATAAAAGGCCAAACTAGCGGCGGCGGCGGCATAGGGATTGTCCGGGGCAAAGGATGGGTAGGCAATGGAGTTAACAATCACGGCCAAATTCGTAGCGATGCCATCAAGCTTGTAACCACTGATGTAGTAGGAGGCGCCATTGGGAAACTTCACCTTGTCCGCCTCGGTCGACTTGCCGTCGATTTTCACATCGAAGAAACTGAAATCGCCGCCCTTCTTGCCCTTCACGACCAGGCCGGTCAGCGGGTCCAAGCCCATGTACCAGCCATAGCCGGTATTGCATACCTCCTGGCTGTTCGGAATGCCGGTGCCAAACAGCACGCGATCGTCGAGCAGCAAGGGCGTGGTGGACAGTCGCTCGGACTTGGTCGGCAGATCGAGATACCAGCCGGATTTGCTGCTGGCCGGGTCGGTCAGGTCGAGAGCTGGAGCAGATGGATCGACGGGCTTGATCCGGCGATAAGTGCCGGCGCGTTGCTCGCCGCCGGATTCGACGACGGCCTCTTCGACCTCCCGCGCCAGCAGATCTTCTCGCTTGAGCGTGGCGCTCCCCATCCTGTCCAGGACCGCGTACAGCGTCTGGGTCGTGTTGTCGAGGCGATCCGCCGTTTCGAGCAGACTGCCGGTGCCGAAAATCACCAGATTGCCGAGAAAATGGCCATCCTTGTCCCTCACGATCTTGACGACCGGCTTCTGGATGATCGGACGCTTCGAGCCGGCTTCGAAAACCAAGTGAGGATCGGGCAAGGCGGCGTTGATCGGCGAGGTCAGATCGAAGCGCCACAGCCTGCCCGACTGATCGCCCGCATAGACATAATCGAGCGTGCCATCGGTCCCGGCGACAGGGTCATAATCGACGCCAAACGGCGAAGACAGCCCCCAGCCCGACGGCGTAGTGATCTTTTTCAGCAGTGTGCCATCGTTGGCATTGAGGATGAACAAGACCGACTTGTTGGGGGCGGCATTACCATCGGGAAAATCACTCTTGTAGCCATTGGCCAGCAGCACCGCCGGCACGGCCGCGGTTGGCGATGTGCGAACGTTGAAAATGATCGGGGAACCAAAGGTATAGCCCAGATCCGGGTCGTTCTTGTCGGTGAATTCCCACTTGATCGCGGTAGCGGGCTGAGACAGAGTGGCCGTGCTAGTGGCATTGAGAGCGAAATAGCCTTGCCCGCCTTGCGCAAGCCCGCCCACCAGCAGGGTCGTCCAGGTGGTGCCCAGTTTGACATCCTGCTGATGCAACACGCCGTTCACATGATAGGCGTGAGGCGCCGCTGGACTGCCGTAATTGGGATCGGCGAGCTGCTTGAGTTGCGGATACACGGGAGAAGGCACGAAGCCGAAAACCTCCGTCATGTTATTGGTAGTAAAGCCATGCAACATGCCGCCGTTGGCGCCGATGAACACCATGCCGCGACTGCTGTTGTTCGACTTGAAGGTCGAATACTCACCGTCCAAGCTATAACCGCTAGGCGGGCCTATGGTCAGCGGCTGACCGTCGATGATATCGGCTAGGAGGCCGTTGGAACGAGCCCGGAAGCCCGGGAGGCCCTCCTGACCGCGAATGAAATTGATAACCCTGTCCTGCTCCGTGGCGTTCGCCCCCAGTGCATTCTGCTGCTGGACGCTCATCAAGGGACGGTTGGCCGTGGTAAAGGCGAATTTTTGCCCTGCCCCATTGGTCGTTTGAATAATCCGGGCCGTATGGGCGGGGAAGACCGCGCCCGCATTGGGCGTGCAAGCGCCAATTTCTTTGCCCTGGTTATTCAATTTGAAGCAGAGCAATTCGCCATACCAGCCGGTGGGATGGAAAAGCGGCTGGAACATTTTGTCCGCCGTGCTGAAGGTAGCTCCGGAGGTCGCAGCGCCGCCCGCATTGGAAGTGATGTTGCCGATTTCGGAAACGGCATTGTTGAGAGCGGCCAATAGTTGGCTTTGACTCTCCGCGGTGTAGTACTTGCCGCCACCCACCAAGGCTGCGGCTCCCAGGGACTTCACATCCATCCCGAAACCAACGGCATAGGTAACGACGTTTTGTTTCAAGTAATTGGGATCGTCCCAGCTCTTGTTGTCGCCATCGAGACCATGAATCCCATCCACCTTGAAATCGCGCATATAGGCATACTTGGCCGCATCCCGCACCGGGCCGCCGGAACCACCGTTGTTGACAGGGTTGCCAAGAGAGGTAGCGTTCAGAAATGCCATTCGCGTATCCGCGCCGCCCAAATAGGTGTTGGCGGCGCAGCCGATGAAGGAATCCGTGGTCGTCAGGTCGCGACACACCTTGAAGGTTTTGTCCAGCAACGGCCCATCAGCGACGTCTCGCTGCTTCCACTTTATGCCATCGCCGTATTTGATGGCAGTTCCATTGCCAGGGACATAATAGTTGTTGCCATTAGAAGGATTACCGGGGAATTGGGTATCTTGCGTCGGATCGCCATCGCCAATCAAGATATTGAAATTTCTCTGGCAGCGATACTTGATCGGACTCTGATACCTATACACATTATCCGTCCCTTGAACCAGATTCAGCGTCTTGCCGCCAGCATTCCCGTTTGCGGTCGATAAAGACCCCGATCCCAGGTTATACGACGTCTCGCCGGCCCAGTAGCGGGTCATCTCGATCATGGTTTGGGCCAAGGGCGTATTCGTTTTAGCCACAAAGTCGTCGATGGTTTTTATGATGGCCTTGAAACGATCCTGGCCCTCCGCCGATTCAGCGTCAATCGGCCCAACCGGGTACTGTAAAACCCCGCCTTCATTGTAGAAAGTATTGGTGATATTTGTGCTGTTGCCGCCATAATCAAAGGAAAATAACCCCCAGTTCAGGCTTCGGTTGGCCGTCAACAGCTCTTTGGCGACATTTATAGCAATCGTCATTTTGGCTGGATTGCTGGCCGTGACCGTTTTGCCGTTAGGGGCGCTGCCCATGCTCCCCGAATTATCGATAAACATCAGAATATTGGGCTTCACGGCCGGCGCAAGCATTGGCGGCAAAGCCGGATAAGCCGGCGTCCCCGGGATTATTTGCGGCGGCATAAGCTTATTGCAATCGGGCTCCAAGGCATTGTCCGGGTCATCGCAATTAACATCCGCCAGCGCTGACAAACTTAATGCCGGGTAAACCAGACAGAGGGCCAGTTTGATGGCGTTGATCCTGAAGCGCTGGTTCATGATGTCCTGACTCCCAAGCTAGAGAACTGTCTCAAGAAGCACCCAGGCCGCAACGGCCAACGGTGCGCTTAGACTGACTCTAGCCAAAGGCGTCCAATGCCGATAGCGCCATTCGACCAACGGAAGAAAGCGGGCCGCAAACGGTCAAGAGACTGGCTACGAGCCGCCCAGCAAAGCTTTCAAGTCCTTGAGCATCAGAAACAGGCGATAGGGGTCGATCAGGCTGGATTCCAGCCAGCTCGGAATGCGAGCATCAGGCCAGCAATTCCCTGGGCAACGCAAAGGAGATGTTTTCGTCGGCGCCCGGCAACTGTTGCACCTTGGCGCCGGTCAATGCCTGGATTCGCTCAATCACTTGGCCAACCAGAACCTCCGGCGCCGACGCACCGGCGGTGATCCCGATCCGTGCCTTGTCGGCCAGCCATAGCGGATCAATTTCATCCGCCTCATCCACCAGATAGCCTTCGACCCCGCGCCCCGCGGCCACTTCCCGCAAGCGCCGCGAATTGGAGCTGTTCGGGCTGCCGACGACGATGACCAGGTCGCATTGTTCGGCCAGGGCCTTGACGGCGTCCTGGCGGTTTTGGGTGGCGTAGCAGATATCGTCCTTTTTCGGGCCCTGGATGGTCGGGAAACGGGCGCGTAGCGCTTCGATGACGGCGCGGGCGTCATCGACCGAGAGGGTGGTCTGGGTGACGAAGGAGAGTTGGCCGGGGTCCTGCACCTCAAGTCGCCCGACATCCTCGGCGGTTTCGACCAGGTACATGCCGCCCTCGCTCTGGCCCATCGTGCCTTCGACCTCGGGATGGCCCTTGTGGCCGATCATGACCACTTCGCGCGCCGCCTTGCGCATCTTGCCGACTTCGACATGAACCTTGGTGACCAAGGGGCAGGTGGCATCGAAGACCTTGAGGCCGCGCCGTTCGGCGTCGTCGCGCACGGCTTTGGAGACGCCGTGGGCGCTGAAAATCACGGTGCCGCCGGCGGGGGCTTCGTCCAGTTCCTTGATGAATACCGCGCCCTTGGCGGAGAGGTCGTCGCAGACAAATTTGTTATGCACGATTTCGTGGCGGACGTAGATGGGCGCGCCGAATTTTTCCAGCACGCGCTCGACGATGGCGATGGCGCGCTCGACGCCGGCGCAGAAGCCGCGAGGATTGGCGAGAAGGATTTGCATCACATGATTCCGATAATTTCCACCTCGAAGCGGATGGTCTTTCCGGCCAGCGGGTGATTGAAATCGAAGAGGGCGTGGGTGGCGTCCAGTTCGCGCAGAAAACCGGCGAACGCGCCGCCATTGGGCGCGGTGAATTCGACGACCGAATTTTCCTTGAGCTCCATGTCGGCCGGCAGGCCAGCGCGTGCGATGCGCTCGATCAGACGGGGATTGTGCTGGCCGAAGGCATCCTTGGGTTCGAGTTCAAAGACGAAACGTTCAAACGCCGGCAGGCCGATCAGCACGGATTCGAGCGTGTCCGCCATCTGGCCGCTGCCCATCTGCAAGGTCGCCGGGCTCATGTCGAAGGTGGAGAGAAATTCCTCGCCATCGAGGGTGGTGATGCGGTAATGCAGGGTCAGGTAGCTATCGGAGCGGACGGTGGTCATGTTTGGGTATCCGAATGGGGTGAAAGCTTGGAGGGGCTTAGATGATTCGTAAATTTTGCCCTCTCCCCCGGCCCCTCTCCCGCGAGCGGGCGAGGGGCGGCCTCGCGCTTCGGGCGAGATGCCCGCTCGCGGTAAAGGGTGGCCCCGAAGGGCCGGAAGAGGGAGAAATGGAAGTCGGCACTGGAACCCAAAGCGCGCTAATGCACAGCCGGCCGGTGCATCACGCCGAAGCGCTCGGCCAGCGCGCCCAGGCGCTTGTCCAGCGTCCAGAGTTCAACGCCCGGCGTTATCCGCGCTGAGGCAAGCAAGAGCATGTCCACCAAGCCGCAGCCTGAACCAAACAGGCGCTCGCGCTCGATGAAATCCATGACCTCCCGGATGCTGGCCTGCTGCGTCTGGCGCAGGGCGCGAAGGTCGGACAGGGTCTGCGCCCGCTTGGGCGGCGATCCGCAGGCGATTTCGCCCACAATCAGCGGGTGCGTCATCACGCGATCCGATTGAAGCAAATCGACCAGCGCCTCGTTAGCGCAGCGGAAGTGGCTGACCCATGCCGAGGTATCGACAAGAACGCCCTTCAGCACCGGGCATCCTCGCAGCGCCGGGGGATTTCCTGCATATCGGGCGCGGCCCCGCCAAGGGCGGCCAGCCGTTTCGCCACCTGCACCTGGACAAAGGTTTTGACGGCCTCCCGGAACAAGTCGGCCTTGTCCATCGACGAGTCAGCCACTTCCAGCGCCTTTTCATACAGGGCGTCGTCAATCGTCACGGTGGTTCTCATGCCTGTCTCTCATCATCAATACCGATGCAATACCGCATCGGTATTGATGCTATCACGGCTGACGGCGGCCAGCCAGCAACTGTTCGACGACGAGAAGCGCGGCGCCGACGGTGATGGCTGCGTCGGCGACATTGAAGGCTGGCCAGTAGTAGCCGGCGGCGTGCCACTGGATGAAATCGACGACGGCGCCAAAGCGCAGGCGGTCGATCACATTGCCCAGCGCGCCGCCCAGGATCAGGGCGAGCGACAAGGAAGCCAGCTTCTGCTGGGGATGGCGGTAGAGCATCACCGCGATCCAGATGGAAACGGCCAGCGCCAGAAGGGTGAAAAACCAGCGCTGCCAGCCCGACTGGTCGGCGAGGAAGCTGAAGGCCGCGCCGGGGTTGAAGGTCAGCACCCAGTTCCAGAAGGGCGTGACGGTGATGCTCTGGCCGTAGTCGAGATTATTGAGCACGACCCACTTGCTCAACTGGTCGAGGGCGATGACGAGCGCGGCGAGGCCGTACCAGCGGGCGGCCTCAGGCACAGCGCCTCGCCTCGCCTTCGCCATAGAGATTGCTGAGGCAGCGGCCGCACAGGGCGGGATGGCTGGCGTTAGCGCCGACCTCGGGGCGGACGTGCCAGCAGCGCTCGCATTTGGCGTGCGCCAGGGGGCTTGCGCTGACCGCTTCCGCTTCATCGCGGATCAGCGTCGTGGCCGAGCAGATGAAGACAAATTTGAGATCGTCGCCGAGCGAGGCGAGCGCGTCGTACTTGTCGCCTGCACAGCGAATCTCGACGGCGGCTTGCAGCGCCGAGCCGATTTCGCCCGCTTCGCGCCGGGCTTCGAGGGCCTTGGTCACATCGTTTCGCACCTCGCGGATGATGGCCCATTTCGCCAGCAATTCGCCTTCGCCAGCCGGCGCGGGCAGGTCGTGCCATTGCTGGAACATCACCGAATCATCAGCGTCGCCTTCGAGCACGGCCCAGGCTTCCTCGGCGGTGAAGGCGGCGATCGGGGCCAGGAGGCGGACGAAGGACTGGACGATGTGCCATAGCGCGGATTGCGCCGAACGGCGGGCGGGCGACTTGGCCGCCGTGGTGTAGAGGCGGTCTTTCAGGATATCGAGATAGAAGCCGCCCAAGTCTTCGGAGCAGAAGGTTTGCAGGGCCTGAACGACGCGGTGAAATTCGTAGCGGTCATAATCGGCGCGGCAGCTTTCCTGCAACTGGCGGGTCAGGGCCAGCGCGTAACGGTCGATTTCCAGCCATTCCCCGACCGGCAGGCTATCCGTGGCGGCATTGAAATCGGAGACATTGGCTAGCAGAAAGCGCAGGGTGTTGCGGATGCGGCGATAGCCTTCGACCACGCGCTTCAGGATTTCGTCGGAGATGGACAATTCGCCGGAATAATCGGTCGCGGCGGTCCACAGACGCAGGATGTCGGCGCCCATTTTGTCGGAAACCTGCTGGGGCGCGATGACATTGCCCCGCGATTTCGACATCTTGTGGCCCTTGCCATCGACGACGAAGCCGTGCGTCAAGAGCGCCTTGTAGGGCGCCCGGCCGTCGATGGCGGCGCCGGTCAAGAGCGAGGAATGGAACCAGCCGCGATGCTGGTCGGATCCTTCGAGATAGAGGTCGGCGGGCCAGTGCAGTGAGTTTGCGTGCAACTCGCCATGCGAGCCGCGCAGAACGCTCAAATGAGTGACGCCGGAATCGAACCAGACATCGAGAATGTCGGTGGTCTTGACGTAATCGGCGGCATGATCGCAGCCAAATTCGCCGAGCAGTTCGGCGGCGTCCAGCCGCGTCCAGGCCTCGATGCCGCCCTCTTCGACGCGCCGGGCGACGGCTTCCATCAATTCCAGCGTATTCGGGTGCAATTCGCCCGTCGCCTTGTGGGTGAAGAAAGGCAGCGGCACGCCCCAGTTGCGCTGGCGCGAGATGCACCAGTCCGGGCGATTGGCGATCATCGCATGCAGGCGGTTCTGGCCCCAGGCCGGGTAGAAGGCGGTGTCCTCGACGCCCTGCAATGCCGCCGCGCGCAGGGTGTGGCCGGCCGACTCGCTGGCCGAATGGGCGTTCAATGTGGCGTTCAATGCGCCCTGACTGTCGACATCCGGCGCATCCATGCGCACGAACCACTGGCTGGTGGCGCGGTAAATCAGGGGGGTCTTGTGCCGCCAGCAGTGCATATAGCTGTGTTCGACGCTTTCGTGCTTTATGAGCGCGCCGACTTCGGCGAGTTTCTCGACGATGAGCGGATTGGCCTTCCAGACATTCAGGCCGCCGAAGAAGGGCAGATCGGCGGCAAAACGGCCATCGCCCTGCACCGGCGTCAGGATGTCGTCATTGTGCATGCCGTATTGCTTGCAGGACTGGAAATCCTCCAGGCCATAGGCCGGGGCCGAATGGACGATGCCGGTGCCGGTATCGAGCGTCACGTAATCGCCCAAGAAAACCGGCGACAGGCGGTCATAGAAGGGATGGCAAAAAGCGATGCGCTCCAGCGCCCTGCCCTGGCAACTGGCCAGCGTGACGCCGGTCAGGCCATAGCGGGCAAGGCAGCTTTCCTGCAAATCGGCGGCCAGGATCAGGCAGCCCTTGTCGGTTTCAACCAGGTGATAGGTGATGTCGGGGTGGGCGTTGAGCGCCTGGTTGCCGGGAAG
>Ga0209737_10003205_pt1 | contig 11441 bp, 16 predicted proteins | sample TergutCu122P3_FD_187284 | JGI IMG/M metagenome (GOLD analysis project Ga0209737, IMG submission 187284) | Cubitermes ugandensis P3 segment gut microbial communities from Kakamega Forest, Kenya - Cu122 P3 (SPAdes) (version 2) | ecosystem: Host-associated > Arthropoda: Insects > Digestive system...
AAAACTGCGTCCCCGTTTGTGGTGTCCGTGGCGTTCATAACGTCAATAACACCCTCAAAGTCATTATTCGCATCGGGATTGTAAACAACGCATTGAAACTTCACACCCTGTTCATCGCGCATCCTCTTTGTAAAGGCTACGAATAAGCCCTTGACTGTGGATTCATTTGAAGGGCATCCAATAGCGTTGAAAGAAAACTGTTCCACCAAATCAAGATACTTTTGGTAATCTGAATTTGTTGGAATGGGATTTGTGCCGCCTGTCATCGGCGTTCCCGCTATTACGGCAAGTGTCGCGGTTCTTATCCAGTCAACAAAATCGTTGTCTGCAAGTCCCGCCATATTTGCTACCGTTTGAACGTCCACAAGTGCGGTGTTAAGAAAAACAGAAACATCAAAAAGGCTTGAATTGTCAACATTTGCCGCAATAACCACCCTCAATGCGTTTCCTCTTGTACCCGCGAATTTTGCCGTTGCGAATGTGTTTGATGCTTTTACGCCGCCCGTTCCTAACCTGAACAAATACGCAAGGCGAATATTTTTGAAGAAGTCACGCAACCCCTTCAATTCGGGCGCGGTGAAATCGTACCCGAATAATTTCATGCTGTTTCTTTGGAAATCAGCGGAAGAAACTTCCATAACCTCACCCTGTACACCCCAATCAAGGGTAAAGGGTAATGTGGCAATGCCACGGTCTGAAAGTGTCGCGTTTGCCCGTGCCAATGAAATGAAGTTAATGTAAGCACCGGGCAATATTTTATTTTGTGTTATCCATGTGCCGCCGCCTAATGCCATTTTAATTCACCTTGCCTTTCATAAAATCATCAATCAGCTTGCCAACGGCGGCATGGGAATATTCCTTGTCATCGTCAAGCAACGAATTCAAAGCGTCCCGCCTGTGGCTGTACCAATTTGACTTCAAAAGCTGTTCCTTGCTGAATTTGGGAACGCTTTCATTCTCGACTTCCTCACCGTCCCCGCCGTCATCTGCTTCAGCGGCGGGATTTTCGGCGTTGTCATCGGTTGCCTGTGTGTTTTCGCCGCTGTTTTCGGCGGGGGTATCATCCTTTTTTTCCTCGCCTTCGGGCGGGGTTTGGTTCAACACCTTTTCTTCCGCTTCAGCGGCGGGATTTTCGGCGTTTTGATTTTTACGATTTGCCATTGTGTAAATCATCCTTTCAATCTTATTTGTGTGTTTTCAAGAATTTCCATCGGCAAGAAATCTTCCGTTATTATAACAAACATATTATAATTGACGAAAAAATTCAGAACGCCGTTGATAAATTCGCCGCGCATTTTAACCCCGCGCTGTAAATCGCCGCCAACCATAATGTAATTAAGGGCAAGAAACATGGCATCTTGAACCTTGTAACATTCGGCTTTCGGCGCATCTCTGCTTTTGGGGAAATACTGAATACAAAATAAATTTTCCCTGAAGTGCCGTTCGCCTACTTGCTTTACGTTGGCGGGGTTCAAAAGCTGAATAAAAAAACAAGGTTCGGTTAAACCTTGCTTTACTGATTCAGTATAAATCTTGTATTCGTCACCGAATGCGCTATTCAGTTTTTCGCTTATCCCGTCAACAATTTTATTAAGCATTGAACAACTCCCCCAAAAATTTATTTAACTTGTTTTCCAGTATGCGCGGCGCGTCTTGCTCCAACTCCTGTTCAGATATGGTCAACATGAACCGTCCTTCAACCCATCCTTTACCGTTTCGGGTTCTGTGTCCGAACTCGACATATGAAGCATATTCCGTGGGGTTTATGATTTCGATAATATAATTACCGCCTTCTTTCCTCACGGTCAGATTGTCGGCAAATCCCCCCGCTGAAGTTGACGATTTTTGACCAGTCCAACCCCGGCGCAAAGTGCCGCCTTTTTTTCCCGTTTCGTTTGGGTATTCGCCAACGGGGGTTCTTAATATCACCTTCCGCAATAACCGGGCGGCAAGTTCCTTGATTGCGGATTCACTGAATTGGTCAATTTTGCTTTGTTCAAGTTTGTTCAACCGTTCAGCGAATTTTTCAAAACCTTTGAACTTTACATTTGCCATTATGCGTAATCCTCAAACGGTATCAACGGGATTTCTTGATGGTTGCTGAAATACCCGACTTCACCGCTTTGCTTGAATTCAAAAACCCTGCCGCCTTGCCGTGTGATAATGATTTTTGAACCCGGTTTTATGACAATTTCGTTATCTATGAACATTTTGTTTGTTTGAACCAATACGGCGGCTGAATCCGTCTGATTCACGGGTTGAAGTCTTTCAAATGACAGTTTACAAGGTTGATTTTCTAACACAATTACTTCCTGTTGCCCTGTGGATTTGTTTTCCCTTGTAAATTCCTGATACTCAATGACCGTGCATAAGTCTTTCCATAAAAGTTGCAAGGCGGCTTTAACTGCGTTTACCATTTTAGCCGCCTATACGTTGCGAATTGCTTCCGGTCATAATTCATCAGGTGTTTTATAAGGGCATCCAGCCTTTGTTCAGGGGAAGCGATACTGTCAACCGCAAACACAACATTTGTGTCCCCTTCCTGTAATTGTTTCAACCCTGCCGTGTTCAAATCCACTTCAAACCCGTCTAACTGTCCGCTTTCCTTTTTCATCATAAGGAATTCACCACATACCATGTCAACGGCAATTTGGTGTAATCCTTCCGGGATTTTGCCAACATTGCATTCGTTTTTGATGGTGTTGGTTACTTTTTCAATGATGAAGTCAATCGCCCATTTGTCCGTGGCTTCAGCCGTATAGCCTAACGATTCAAGGCGTTTTGTTACGTCATCGTACATAAACACCACCCCTTCACGGGTTAAATCCCGTCTTTGATTGCGTCCAAAGCCTGTTCAGCGTCATCCGAACTCGCCGCTAACCCGCCGTCATACTTTTTCGCCATTGCCTGAAGTTTCAACATATGGTTAGCTTCGTCCCGCTGAATTTCCTGAATGGTCTTGACATCCTCATCAAGCATATCCGGGCAATCAGCAAGAAGTTGTTCGTAATTCTGCCGCGCATTGGCTTCACCCGCCAACTGTTCAAGTATTTTCGCCGCTGTGTTGTGATTCATCGTTTTTACCCCCTTGAAATAATCCGCGCAATCGGAATGGCTTTATGGGAAATAAACTTCCCTGAACCGTCATTAACAAGCGTCCAGTTCGCCGCTGTTTCAAGTTCAGCCTTTGTCGGGGAATTCTTTGCCATACTTGCCTTCGTGAAGCTGATACCATACGGCGCGAATACCTTTCTTTGTCTGCTGTAAAGATAAGTTTGACCGCCGTTTGTTTTGGGGTCACGGTTCATCTCAAAGGGAACTTCCGCGCCGATATTTTCATAATCGAACGCGCCAATTCCCAAAACGTATGTTGTATAATTGGTGTTACCGCCGCCCACATTTAATGTCGGCATATGGTCATCAACCAACACAACACGCCCGTTCCACGTTGCAAGGGGAAGTTCCCTTTCAATGCCGTTCGCGTCATTGTAAACCATGTACTTCAAGAGTTTTTGATTTTCAAGACTTGTAGCAATCGCGCTGTGCATTACCGCAATACTGAAGGCGTTCTTTTTGTCACCGCTTGCTTGTTGAATCGCGGTGTTAAGGGTTTCAGGCGCAACATTCGGGTTCGGTGTCCCTGTGATGTCAAAGGTGTGGTTGTTGACAAACCTTTGATTTTCAGTTCCCGTCATTGCGAAAATGCCGTTCAAAATCGCAATAAGCGTGTCTTGGTCAACATCTTCCCAGTATTCGGAAACTTGACGCGCCACGTTCGACATAAAGCCCGCGCCGCCTGTAATATCTTCCGAAAAATCCCTTTCAACCCATGCTTTGGCGCGTCCTGTGACAACAACGCTTCTTTCATAGGTTGTGGTTGACGTTGCTGTGATGTCGGTTTCGCCGTCATAGTTCAGCGGTTCGCCGTCAAGTCGCCCAAACATGGGAAGCGTGGCGTACACAACGCCCGTTTGATTGCTGAACGCCTGTCTGATTTGGCTGTTCGGCTGTAAAGCCCTTGATTTGATTAACTCATTTAACCGAATGCGGGGGATAATATCAACATATTTCCCGAACGCTTGCGGGTTAAATGTTTTCATGTCAAATTTTGCCATTGTAAATTCATCCTTTCAATTTTTAGATTTTGAAATCAGGATTAGCTTCCATATAAGAAGCTAATTCTTCATATGACATTTTTGTAATGTCAACTTTTGTGTCAGGTTCTTCAACCCCTGTTTCAGCGGGGGATGCGCCTTTCATTGTGGTCTTTTTGGTTTCGGTGTCGAACAGGAACTTTGAATCGTCCGCGCCTTGTAACTTCTTGATTTGGTCAGCAAGTCCTTCAATCGTGCCGTCATCGACAAGTTTCGCCTTTTCCAAATCAAGCAACGCCTTGACCGCTTTCGCATTTTTCGCCTTCGCCCCTGATAATGCGGCATCAACGGCGGCATTTATTTTAAGGGTCTTGATTTCGGCGGCGTATTTTTCAGCGGCGGTCTTGTTATCGGTCTGAAGGGTTTCGATTTGCTTTTTCAACCCCTCGACATCTCCCGTGGAATTTTTCAGGGTTTCAAGTTGCACGTCCCTCTCTTTCACGGTTAGTTCAAGGCTTTTCTTTTCGTTGTTTACCTCGTCAAACCGCGCCTTTGGGATATACCCCTTCAGTTCTTCAGCGGATGCCGCTTCAACCTTTTTGGCGGTTTCCTCGTCAAGTCCTAATTCTAACAGTTCATGCTTTTTCATGGTTATACCATCCTTTCAATACATTTGTTGTCGCGGTTCAGTCCACGTTTATTGTCTTTGTGTTTTACGCCCACAAATACCAAAACGGCGAATTTTGTATATGAAAAAAGCACCCTTGAAAGTTATCTTTCAAAAGTGCTTGATTCCTAATGGAAATTCTGCTAAAATGCAAGTAGCTTCTTAATTATGTCTTGTCTTGCCGATTCAAACTTCCAATCACCGTCAAGAATGATTTCGCCCGGTGATATAGCGTCAAAATTTATCCGCTCAAAGTTGCCGTCAATGCGCTGTATATCGCAAGTAAACTCAAAATGTGAAATGATGTTTATAAATTCCGCATCCACTTCACGGGTTTCTTCGCGGTCATCACATAACACTAAAGCGATATGGTATGTTTTCATGCTTGCGCCCTGCGAACCCAAAACATTGACAGGCGTTGAAGTTTCGTGTATCTCAATTACAGGGCGGCATTTGGCAAGAAGCACCCTGCGCCCATCGTAAATATAAAACAAGTTGCCTTCCTCGCCCCGTAATGTTTTTATTATGGTTTTTCTCATGCTCTCACCCCTTCCGTTTCAAGGAAAAACCGCCCTGTGAAGAGCGGTTTTATCGGCATTTGGCAGGCGTCCCGTTCTCCTGCATCTCTCGGCTTGCGCCTGTCAGTACCATCAGCGTGTGGATGGGACGAAGTCTTCCACCTCAAATGCCTATCCTTAACTACATCGCTTTTGCAAGTGGATGCTCCGTTTCCTCAAATACGCTTGCTATATCTTGATAGCTAATTTGCTCAATGGACACACCGCCACCTTGTTTGAGTTTTTCCACGACATACGCAACATTTTCTTCTAATATTTCGACAATTCGCGCAACTTCCCCGCTCATTAACCTTATTTTATCATATTCCTTTATCATGATTAACACCTTCTTTCTTAGTCGATATGGGCGGTTATTAACCGCAATTCATTCTTTGATATGTCATCTATCCAACCAGTTAATACTTTTGCTGTCTTTCCATTTTCCCCTGTCAATTCCATAATCACTTCGTATAGTTCGCCATAACCTTTATTCCCTTTTGGAGTTGCCGGAAATTTATCTAAATTAGATTTTATGCTCTCAATCAGTTTTCCCACATTTTTCTGATTATATCCTAAAGCCAATTCAAACGCTATGGATTTATCTGGGTCTTTGTCAGGATTCAAAGCATATTCAGTAAATTTCTCAACGGGAATAACGGCTTTATCTATATTGGGTATTTTGTTCAACGCATCATCCCCCTGTGTTCTCATTATACTGCCTTTTTCGGCTTTTGTCAACCCCGTTTTTTCCCCACCATCAACGAACTTCTTTTTCCATTCCTCAAACTTCATATCAGACGAGACATAATGCGTTTGACCGTTTTCAGGGTCACGGGCGGCGCGTTCACCAAAGTCATCTTCAAAATAGGGGACTGTGCAACCCCTACACCACGGATGGAAGGGCGGCGCGGTAACACCCGCCTGAAATTCAGACATCGGAAAAACTTTCCCGTCCATTGCCCCGCAAATGGCGCAAGTCCGCGAATCAAGCGTTTCAATAACTTCAAACTGTTCAACATCCAGTTCATTGAATGCGTCCTTTTGCGCCAAATTGGAAAAATACGCCGATTCAGTCATTATCAGCCGTCCGGCATTATGTTTGGATGTTCCCATTGCTTTTGCAAGGTTATTGATTGCCATATCGGGCGGCTTCCCTAAAATCATGTTGCGGGTCAATTCGGTATGCACCTGATTCAGTAATTTGGTTTTGTCCGTCCAAACCCTATCTGAAAAGGTGTTTTTGTCAGGTGTCCACGGTTTTGAAAGTATTCTTTCAAGTTTCCCGTCATTGACCGCCGCTATATCCCACCCCACATTAAAACCGCGCTGAATTTCAAACATACTGTGATAATAGCCGTCAAGGTATTGCTGTTTCAAAAGGCGGTCAACTGCGTCAAGTTGGTTGCCGAATAGCTTTTCCATCGTCTGTTGTGTCTGCAATTTCAAGGCTTCAAGCCGGGACACATGGAATTTTGCTGAAGCGTTTTCAAGTTGGCGCATCCACGCCGGATTCAAGGCGTTTTGTTCCCCGTACTTGATATATTCCCGGACATCCCACTTGAATTCAGCCAATTCACGGGTATTCAAAAGCCGCCGCGCTTCAGCAAGTGAAATTTGGTTATTGTCGGCAAATCGGGAATACCATGTTGTGATTTGCCCGTCAAGTTCCCGTTGCGCGGTTGAAAACATTCTTTCAACGTCTGCAATCGTGCGTTCCCCGGCATCGTTTTTGGCGGCTTCGATAATGTCAAACCGCTGCTTCCAGTATTCCGAATTTTTCACTATCTCACCCCCTCAATATGACGTAATAATTTTAAGCCCCTGCAAATGCGGCGGCTTGCGGGTCTTTTGTTACTAACCCGTTATTATCACTATCATCAAGGGCGGGTTTGAAGGCATCGCCGCCGAACTGTGCCATTGATTCAGCCTTTTCATCCCGGATGCGCTCAATTTCGGCTTGCGGGTCATCAACCCACGGATGTTGCGCGACAAGAGTTTCTTCGGACAGAATACCAACTGATTTTTGAATGTTGTCAATAATTTCCGATTCGCTAATCAGCATATCACGGTTGAAAATAACTTCAATATCGTCATTTTCAAAGTCCCCCGCGCCTGTGTTTACCAAATGCAAGTTGATAAAGTATAACAGTTCTTCAAACGACGCTTGATATTCGGTTTCCATTTCGTTTGCGTCAAGGTCAATGTCGCTGTACATAGACATGATATTTAACTGGTTAGCGTTGCCGCCTAATCGGTCATCCTTTGCGTCATACCCCATCGCATTTTCAATAATCGCCTTTTTGAAAATCTCAATAATCGCCCTGTAATTTTCGGCGTTTACTTCAACATGAAGGGTTCGCAAGTCACCCGCCGCCCCGTCAACCGTTTTCAGCTTGACCGCGCCGAAAGTAGCAAGGTTGCGCCGGAACTCCGCAAGGTTTTCACCGTCATAGTTGACCAACACAAGAATTGTATTCCGGGCATCCTCTTCCATGTTGTTTTGAAAATTGGACAGAATCAGGTTCAAACCGTCTTGAAGGTTTTTCACGTTTTTAATTAACGGTATTTCTTCACCATTATACTTGAAAGGTATCAAGGGGATTTGTGACCAGTTGAACGCCTGTACAATATCGCCTTCAATAACGGTGAAATATGGTTCGTGCGGGTTTTCATCGGGAATCAGGCGGCTACCGTCCAAAGTGAAGCGGTAAATTCCGTTTTCCCCGTAAACCTCGACTTTTTGAATAACTTTTTCCGTTCGTCCCTCAAAGTAAATCATTTCATAAATGCGGATAGCATAATCAAGAACGGTGTGTTCCTCATCCTTCCACCCGGCAATGACTTCATAAGGTTTTAACCGTTTGAAAGTGAATTCGCCCTGTTCGTCATAATGCAAAAAAAGCCAACCAATACCGCAATTCAGGGAATCCCGCCCCACGTTCTTAATCAAGCGCATAAATCCCCGGTCAAAAAACTGTTTAATGGTCTTTGCATATTGTTCATTATCGGTTTGAACTGATATGGGTTGCCCTAACAGATAATTGACTTTTTGATTGACCATTTTTTTATACTGGTTATCGACAATACGGTTATTCGGTAAATTGTCAACCTTTTCAAGTTTCCCGTCAACGCCAATCATTGTGCGCTTGCGGTGTAAAATGTCATGTTTGCCCCGGAAGTAGTTTTCACCGTTAATCATATCCTTGCGCCTTTGGGACATAAGAAAACGGTTGATTTCGTTTACAACGAATTCTTCATCGGTCAGGCGGTTTTTTGCGCCCTGCGTGATAATATTATTTAAGTGGTCAGTCATAAAATTAAATCGGTACAAGGTCAAAAACCCCCTTTCTTTATGCTCTCATAAATTCAAACCCCTGTAATATCGGGGTTTGTCAATGATTTTGTTACTAACGTGTTATTATTTCGTCAAGGGCGCAAAGTTTTTCAGCGTATTCATCCCGCGCTTCTTTGGGTATGCGCTCATCAACAACGACATCCAAAACTATTTTAAGAAGAACTTCAAAAACCCCCGTGTCTGCTATTGAAACAGTGAGGGTCAACCCTTTTTTATTTTCGTCCATAATTACCGCCCTTTCCGATTCCGCGCAACCAAAATTATTTGAATGACGGCGGCAACCAGTATTAAGAAACTGAAATTCCCCGCCGCCATTTCTTGAATAATGACTTTCAAAAACTCAATCAAAGCTGAATGACCGTCCTTTTATATGTTCTTCCATGCCGTAACGCATGGCATCCATTAAGTGGTTGAAATCGTCAATCGGCTTGTTTATCTTTTTGCCGAATCTATCTTCATCCCATGTGTAATTACTGATTTCTGTTAGGAAGTTGACGCAATCAGGATGAACAATAATTTCAAAGTCCTGCAAGTAGTCAATGCCGTTGTTTACACTGTCTTTACCCTTCCGGGCGGCGCGTATGTTGGAAATGCCGATTTCTCGCAAGCGGTCAATGGATTTGGGTTCAGCCGAATCAGCGGTGATTCTCTCTTTGCGGAATCCCATTTTCGTGAGTTCATCCGCAATGGCTTCATTCGACAAGCCCGGTTTGTACAACTCATCAAAAACATATAGCTTTTTGGCGGTCAAGTCCACCATGCCGCAAAATAGCGCGGAAGGGTCATTCGTATAACCAAAGTCAAGCCCGAAAACGGAACGAATACCTTTGATTTTTTTGATTTCGTCAAGGTTAAAGCGTTCTTCCCGAAAATTCTCAAAAATCAACCCTTCCACAATGCCCCATTCACCCAATCCGGCAACGCGATAACGCCGGGGGTTCTTCAGGCGCATATTTTCAAAAACTTTCCTGTCAGCATCGTCAAGCCATTCATTACACTGGTAATTTGTTGTTTTTGCCAATATATCAGGGTCAGGCGCGGCATCAAAGAATCGCGCCTTTATCCAGTGATGTTCATTCCACGGGTTGAAGGTCATTGTAATTTGTTTGAAAAGCCCATCCGAAACTTGCCCCCGGATAGATTCATCAATCATGTCAAAATCGGCTTCTTTCATAACCTCATAAGATTCTTCAAGCCACATCCAACATAATGAACCGACATCCACGGTTATTGACGTAACCTTCAAGGGGTCATCAAGTCCCCGGAAGTATATCTTTTGCCCTGTGGGTATATAAACCATTTCAAGCGGGGATTCTGTGACTTTCCAATGTTGAATAACCCCTAACCGGGAAATCGCCCACTTCAGTTCAGTAAAACACGAATCTTTCAACGTGCGGAAGGTCTTTCTTATGACAAGGGTATTGGCTTCAGGGTTTTCCATCATTTTGTAGATGAACCAAAGGGCGGCGGTCTTGCTTTTCTTGCTTGCCCTGCTTCCCTTTACAATGCGGTAACGTCCTTTGAAAAGCCAAAAATCTTTATACCCACCCCCTATAATATCAGGTAAATGTTTTTGCAAACGTATCATAAAATCACCGTCTAATAAACACAAACGCCCGTATAATCAGGCGTTCAGGCTTGTTTTGTTACTAACGTGTTACTAATCCTTCAATTCAGCTTCCCCGGTAAAGAAAACAGGAAGAACGCCGTCAAGTTTCAATTTATTTTCAAGTAACCCGTGACGCTTCGCCAACAATTCAGCGGCTTTCAGCTTTTCCCGCTCATCCGGGGATTTTTCCATTCGCCGCGCTGTGGAACAACCGTCCCCCACGCCTTCAACAATGACAATTTCGGAAGTGGATTCCCCGCGCATTACTCGCGTCAAATATTCTTCAACCTCTTGCGCTGTGGCAACCCTCGCCGTGTGGATTACGTCAAGGGCGGCATCAATAGCCGCTTTTATGTTGGGTTTTGTTAGGTTTTCCGTCCCGATAAATCTTGCCGTCTTTGGTGAATACCCTGCCCGAATAGCCGCCTGTGTCGCGTTCAGGTCAATACAATATTCGTCAACAAATCGCTTTTGCCTTGCATTCACAACACAAGCCCCCTTTCATGCAAAAACCCCCGAATTGAATTCGGGGGTCAGTATTTCATTTTATATAATACCACACTTCAACACTCGCCTTCAATCGCTTGTTGATAAATTATCGAAAAAATGTTCAACGCTCGTTTATGTAACTTGTGAACCCATTGAAAACCGTAATTCATATCAACCGCTATCTGCTCCCATTTTTGAAAGTTAATATAACGCTTTTCAATGATAATGCGTAAATCATCATCTGGCATTTTATAAACCCGCTGCCTGATTTCCCTTTCAAGCTGAACGAACTTCTCAATTTCCCCTTTTATTTCGTTTTCAAGGTCAACGATTTTCGCAACCGCGCCCCCGATTTTATCACTCGCCCCGCTTGTTTGAACCCTATCTTTCGACAAGTCAGGGGACGAAACTGATTCAGCTAACGCCCGTAACTGCTCTAATTTCAGTTGTTTCATATCAATTTTCATTTTCAGTCTGAAAGACTGTTGAAGGTATTGTTTGGCTGTCATAAAAATCATCCTTTCAATCTTGTACCGCATCTTGAACCGCCGTAAGTCCTGTATTTATGCGGGTTATTTCACTTTCACGGCTTCAGCGGTTCAAGTTCAAGATGATTTCCCTTTCTATATATTTACTTATTATCAATGACATAGAAAATATAAGAAGTGTA
>Ga0209737_10003206_pt1 | contig 11437 bp, 11 predicted proteins | sample TergutCu122P3_FD_187284 | JGI IMG/M metagenome (GOLD analysis project Ga0209737, IMG submission 187284) | Cubitermes ugandensis P3 segment gut microbial communities from Kakamega Forest, Kenya - Cu122 P3 (SPAdes) (version 2) | ecosystem: Host-associated > Arthropoda: Insects > Digestive system...
GGGGGGCACTTGTGAATGTGGTAATAAACCTGCAGGTTCCATAAAATGCAGGGAATTTCTTGACTAGCTGAAAACTGGTTAGCTTCTCAAGGACTCTGCTCCATGGAGTAAGTAAGTAAGTAAGTACATAAGGAAGTAAGTAATAATTTTCTCAACAAGAAGCAAATTGAACTCAATTTTTTACTAATTTCCAAGTTAGGTGGCAGTCCAGATGCATGCTTAAGAATTTGATATTTTCAGTGATAGTATGAGCTTGATTGTTATATGCAATGCGTAATGGGTAAGTCAGGAATTTAGAAGAAGCAAATTTCACAATAAGCATCTTATTTCAGTTCAATACCAACTGATTATTTTGAAATCATTTAAAATACAATGTACTACTGAATATAATGTATAATTTAGTTCATTAAGATAATTGGAAGAAACAAGAATGGTGTGTGTTGATTGATGTGTATTGGGAGACTCACCACATCAATCAAGACACACCATACAGGGATGGGATCCAATGTGGATCAAAAAAGAATAGATGTTTGTAAACAGGAACTAATTGTAATAGAGACTTACACATCTTTTAATCACAACAATAACAAATCATGTTATCATTGTATTAACAAAACTCTTATATATATATAATTTAAATCAAAACCTGCACTATTGAGATTACAACAACTGTGTGTTTGTTGTAAACTATTTAGTTTTGGACGTTTTAATGAAATTTTGGTGTAAGCTCCCTGCAGAAGACAACATTGCTGAATCACTTAGGAGCTTAGTAATAGAAGGAATAAACAAACTGTAGTAGAACTGTACATACAACACAAAAATAGGGGTAAAGCTGACCCATTAATTCTACTGACCTCAAATGACAAGTAAAATTTTGACCTCAACAGTTGGGGTAGGTTCCCTTGTACAGAAAATATAAAGGTCCTGTCAAAACATAAATCTGGGTCACTGCATCTGTAACTCTCCATTGGTTGCCATTTGTTGAGTGTTCACTTTGCAATAACTCAAAGCCAAATTTATGTACCGCTCCTAATCACACATAACATAAGAGAAAATTTTTAAAAAAGTCACATGCACAAGACACAACTGCAACATCTAACATCTAATGCTGACATGCCCCTGATCCACCACTGCCACATTGATCTCACGTGTCCATACAGCAGTATGTTGTACATCAATCATGATAACACATCATGAGTACATACCCATCCTTGTTAGAAACTTCTGGCAGTTTCCTCATAATGGTCTCCTTGATGACCTGGTCAAGGATTGACTTTGGTTCTTCCACAGGCAGCAGCAAGGTTTTACCGAGGTGCTGATTATATTGCAAGCACCACGCCTCACCATGGCCATTGCTGCAGTACTGGTGAATTGTGTCTTGGCTCAAACGCAACCACACTCCGTCATCGTTGTGAATCTTGAACAACACAATATCAGAAATTTAGACGAGTTTTAATATTTTTGCATCATGTTGTTTCTGTAATTAATGTTATTACTATATTTCTGTCAGTTTAATTACTATTATACTTTTGTATTCACTAGAATACTCATTAAGTTTGCTTGTATGTTTTGGAAAATTATTCTACCATTATCAGGCAAAGTTAATGCAAAATTGTTAACTGCAATGCACTTTTGCAATTGCATGCTGTAATTCAGTTCAGGCATGTGGTGGTGGTTTGCTAATTGTAGGGATTCTGAACTTGTATGTGAAGTTCTTGTCTTGTGCAGTTTTCTTTTCCATATAACCAACATACCACAAACAAACTGGTGTGCACTTACCTCATCTATAAAAGCAATTGTTCCATTAACATGCACAATTCCTATCTGCTCACTTTGCAGAGAAGGATGGGCCCTGATTCTCAGTCCTGCACTGTTCTTTGCTACAAATTTTCGCAAACGACTGGGTTGGTGCGGAGCTTTCTTCACAACACTCTGTGTAGGCGGAGTCATTCCTTGTGGTGGTTCCTTCACTTCGACTTTGTACAACTAAAACACAACCAGTTCTTATATATATATATATATATATATATATACACACACACACACACACACACACACACACACACACACACGACACATCTTCCACAGACCCATAGGTGTGTTACAAAGACAATAGGGTGTGTAACAGTTCATAAAATCACAGATTTTACAGTGTAAATACTAAAAATATTTTACAAAACAGAATTACACATCATCTTTACACATAAAAAAGTCATCTACAGCATAAAAGGACTTTAAATTTTTCCTTTCTTTCTTCAGAATTGGCAGAGTATGTGGCAAACTGCTGAATATGTTTATGCCAGGAAAAAATATACTTTTTTGAAAACAAGATGTTGGCACTTGGCCTATGAAGATGGTACTAATTAGTTGTACTAATATTGTGAAAACACGAATTTGTTTGAAAATTTTCCTCCTTCTTGATAATAAAGTTCATATATGAATAGTATATATAGGCAGGTGGAATCTCTAATTGTTTAAATAGGCTTCTACAAGCAGTTCTGGGTTCTAACCAAATGCAATAAATGTCCTGTTGAGTCCTAGGCAAGATATGTTTTTCCCTTAAATTTGGCGCTTAATTTGTGTATCCAGCACCAAACCAGACCACAATGAACTGGCCCACATGGAGCCAAATCAAGGCCTGTTTGCCTTGGGTAAACAAAAGAGAGAAGAGAACATGACCAAAGTATGTAGAAACAATAACTTTTTAAGATATACATATGAGAACAGATCTAGTCTAGGGGCAGTAAGAGGAAAATGGCTACTGCAAAATTAAAAATTAACTACAAAACTTAAAAATAAAATGTGGACCATTCCACAAAATAAGCCATAAAAAGATCCATGAACTCAGACTGATCAGACCACTGACACAATACAAAAATCCAGAACACATGAATTTAAAATTCTTAACACCACTAACACCATCTGTGGAAAAAATTATGAATCTTTTTCATGGTTTCAAGTAAGAAATATAAATGCCTTATTTAGTTGATGTGGATCACAACAGCATGGCAGTGCATCTCACCAGAAGTGACTGTGAAGGGTTTTAGGAAGTGCTGTTATGTGCAGTGCAGTGAATGGGATTGATGGTGATATGTTGTGGAATGGCAGTTTCTGTCACTTCCTCAAGCTCAAAAACAATGAATAGTTTTTGTGAAGGAATAAATACATCATCAGTGAGATAACAACCAAAATAATTGTAAATAAACACTAATTAACCTGTGTACCATGGATGGTAAAATCAAAACTCCTGCAATAAGTGAAATGTTTCTTAAAAATCCAGTTCTTTCTAGCTAAAACAATGCAGTAACTATAATCTTAAATTGATGCATCATTCACTGTGCACTTTTCTGTAATTCAGTACAACACAACAACAGTATACTATTCACAGGAGCATACTTAATGCTCAGCACTTGGAAGAAATCCATTTGCCTTTTAGCATCCCAACAACACTTCACAATCAATGGACTATTCCCAGGATTCAGAATTGTCCAGTTTAAGAGGTGATCTTCATTCATTACAGTTATCCTCTCTGCGTAAAACACATGCTGAGTGTGGACAACCAACATAGCAAATTGTATAAATGAGCAACTACACAATCATGGACATTGATCATTCAAAGAATTTCCACTGCCACTCCTCTTAGAAAACTATACATTGAACAGAACAAATATAAGTTTAAGGTTCCTCATACATGTTTAGGTCACACTGGGCTATCATCTGAAAGAACATGTGAAACACAAAGCAAAAATGACTCACTATCACACTGAAAACTATTACAACAGCTGACCTACTGCAGAGTGTAACTGGACACTGATATACACAATCTAAAACCGTATATAAAATTTCCAAATATTCCCAGTCTCCTATAAGTTATTCCACACTGACAGTATGACCATCCAATAGCTCACAACTGTCGTTAATTATACAGTTCCATTGAAATAACAACACATGCAATGTTAAAATGGTGTAAGATATGTTTATTTACTAGACTCAGATTTACCCTACACAACATAATGTGTACTGTGTTGCTCCTTAATGAAGAATGCAATATATATAATTCACATTATGATATGCACCACAAAGGAAATTGAAAGACAATTTCAAAATGCCACCTTCTTGCACTGAGAATTCTAAATGGCATTTTATGAAGATGATATCTGATTTAGGTAAAAGGGGTGGGAGAAACAACATGATAATATAAGAAAGAAAGCAACAGAAAACAGAAAGTAAGAATACAAATCAGATAAGTAAATACAGAAAGCACTTTTCTAAAAAGTTCCCTTCATCCACAGTCTAAACACAATAATTCTGAACAAGAAGTAACAACAGATTGTACTTACCTCCTCCATGTCATAACCATCAATTGTAACAAGCACAGAATACCAGCCAACACTTCCCGGTGTCCATGTTGCACTGTATGTTCCATCAGAGTTCGGACGAACTAACATGTTCTCACTGGAACGTTTCACAGCAGGAGAAGTAAATCGCAACTCCTCAAAAGAATAATTCTCATAAGCCTAGAAATAAAATAAGAGCTTCCTGAAAGACACCTGCAGATAAAAACAATCTGAATGCACTACAGTCAGAACACAAGGAGACCCGAGCAGAACACACACAGTCTACTATCCTACAATGTAGATTTACACATGTAGTTCTACACATTCATGATACTAGTCAACAATTTTCAGATTTTCTGACAACATGGGTGAAATCAGCTGTCTTTTACTAAACAAGGTGTGCTGACAAAAAACTGAAGAACAATAATATAGCAGAAAATACTGACTTTATGCAACGGGGATCTGCCATAAGTTCATAAAAACTGATTACAGTAGGTGTAATGTTGAAGGAATGAGAAGGGTTTAAGAGCACAAGACACATATTTCATGCTTGAAAAGCAATGAGAAAAACCCATAATATCTCCACATTAATTGTTGTTCATAATGCAAAAATTACAAAATAATTTTAATGTTATAATCAGTTTTTGTTCATATTTTATATTCATTCAAATACCATAGGAAAAGGAACTACTTAAAAGGGTGCTAAGTTAAGCTATACCCATAATACCCCTTCGTTGTGTGTTGATGTTTGCACTCAGTGGTCCACTGACACATAACACAGGGATAGTACTCCCACAGAATGAAAATGACAGTACTGACATAGATGTGTCAGCAACTAAACATAAAATTATTAAGAAATGTGAAATACCTGTATGTAATCTACATTTTACACATTTCTAGAAAGATTTTAGTTGTCAATAATGTATTTTACCTTCACATATGCACATCTTGTACAGCTTTTATTATAAATGTATTCTTTTATAAATCTCCCTGAAGATGGCCCATAGGGGCCAAAACATGTAGGAGGAGCATCAACAAAATAAAAAACAGTTATTTACGATTACATGTGTAATTAGTTGGATTATATACTAAATATTATTAGCTACCTTTGTGATACTGATTTTGTCTTGCATTCCCTTCACATGACCATGGCATTTCTATTGAGTGGACATAATTAAACCTGACAGACGTACCTTCATAATGGTGATGGCATAGTAACACATCTTGTCTTTGACAGTAACCTCATATGGTGTGTCCAAAGAAGGCTGTGCATGTCCTCCAAAAGTAAGGGCATCTGGCTGGCTCACACGACGCATCTTACGGCCCTGGTCAGAATCACCAATCTCTTTCTTGTCAATAGGCACTGCCTTCACTTCAATCTGATTCAACAGGCATGAAAGAAGTATAATACACATGGTGATGGATCTCACAGACACACACACACACACACACACACACACACACACACACACACACACACACACACACACACACACTAATGTTCTGGGACACAACACCATGTTACTGGACCAGCGGTTCCCATTGTCTTGAAGGAACACAATGCCACTCACCCAGTGATGCAGCACCACACTCCAGACAAGCAATCCTCTGCTGCACTACTGTGAAAACCTCTGTGACTCAAATAACCACAAGAAATGTTGTATATATTTTTCAATAGCCTAAAAAATGATTTAATATTGTGTATGTTACCTGCACAATTAATACACACATCTGAATAAGGAGAAAGTACATAGGCACCTAGACACCTAAAACTTGCATAACTGTACTAAAACCATTTAAATTAATCTTCAAAACTATGACATCCTTAACCCAATAACGAATCCTTCCACCAGTGGCAGAAATTTTCATATTTTCATAATCTCTTCCATTAATTTTCGCAGGTGACATATATTAAAAATCTTAACCTGTTTGTAACTGACAATTCAAATATTTGGCTCATCATGAAATACGAGATTTTACTTAATTCTTATACATCCATTGGTCATCTTACAGCATTAAATTACTTAAATCTTTTCATAACTTTAAGCTGATCAAACGAACATTACACAGACCACAGCTATACATAACCCCACAAAACATGGCCCTTCTTGAGAAGCTGGCAGTCTCTCAGCTTGTCAAGCAATTTCCCATATTTTAAAAATGAAAAGGTCTCTCTTCACACGCATGCACACACACACACACAAACACACAACCACACACACACACACAGATGCTAGTGCATGCATGCACAGAAGTGTACACATACATACAATCTGTGGCTGTGTGCACACATGCATGTACATGTACACACACACAGAATGCATGCAAATGTGCATATGCACACACAACACTGGGTTTCTCCACGTTATGACTCACACATCGAAAGGTACTAAATAATCAGCGCTGAATAAAGAACTACCTGAACAGTCCTTCAAGTTTTCAATTGGTGCTATTCTTACAGAAAGTGTTTCCAGTATAACTACACCACACACTTCACTTTCCACATACTTTCATATTTGTAGCACTAAATGATATATTAAATTATGCAATTAATAACACAAAAGTGACCTGCAAAACACATCATTTTTTGCAGGCAAAGATGGCCGGGGTACAGAAACATGCCGATTTAATGAGATCCACCAACCTTAAGATTGGGAACATGGACGACATCACCATACTGATCTTTGGTGACAACGGTAATGATAGCAGGCCAACCGCACCTCATATCATCACGGCTATACAACACTTCACAGTGTGCTGGATCCACATACGAGTCTGGCTGTAACCACCGAGACAATCGTCCGCCACTTGTCCCAGGGACACACTGTACAAAGTCTTTCAGGAATAAGCGCTCATTGGAGTGGCAACTGAAACATAGTGATGAAATGATGTGTCAGACATAAGACCACCTTGAATTATGAAAAAAATCAGTTCACAGGAATAACAGAAAGTCACTGAATTATATGGCAGTTATTAATTTCAACAGTGCTGTCAGAGCTACAAGGCTCTCACAGCAGTGTTGCTGAAGATTCAAGTCTTCTGGGGTGTGATACTGTGTTGCCAGGTGCAAAGTTCCTAGCATTTTGTAGAAGCACAATGCCTCTTTCCTCAGGGTCAAGCAGTCCATGAAAATGAAGGCACTGTGATCCTTTGATATATGTGGAGCTACACAACCAACAAACAGCAACACAGTCCACAGTACCTGCTACACTTATCACAGCACACACCACTACTACCCACTTATTACTATTACTTGGCCTAGAAAGGATGTTTAGTCAATCTTCTGACTAACAGAAAGTTAGGTATGAGACACAGTCTTTCATTGTGGTATTTGTATTCAATGATGTTACATTCTGGGACACATTTTCTCAGGCATATCCATTCCTCTTACATTCCACTGTCTAACCGCTACCACCACCTGCTAACATACACATACACTGTAGTCTTCAGCAACCACCATAACAAAACTGCACATCACACACTCTGGAACACTGTACAGGCTTCAACCAGGCGTTTTTTTTTACCTACAAAACATTATACAGTTTTACAGTATAAACATAAATATAATTTCATTTACAGTCATAAGAAGAGTTTGGCCTTCCCTGCTCTGATTTCATGAAACTCGCAAATGCTGAACAGCAATACACACATATGCCTTATACTGAATTTCACACAAATCAGAAAATAACTGAGGTAAAAATTATGGACAGCAATTCAATTACGCCCGCATGTAAAGTACAGCTATCAGTGCGCCCATTTCCATCTTTAACACCTAAATAGCTACTTAAAATGCCTTCTACCATGAAACAAGTAACAATGAATTCTTTGCCACACATCCGTGACTATTATGTTATGTGACATTTAATGTTTCTGTCCCCCATCTATGACCCTAGCCTTTAAAATCACAGTTTTACTTCCTGTGTTGCATAAGGTAAAGGTAAAGGTAAAGTCCACCGGGCCGGGATAGCTCAGTCGGTACAGCGACTCGCTATGGGCTGGACGGACCGGGCATCAAATCCCGGTGGGGGCGACATTTTCAGCGCCCGCGCAGACCCGCCCAAGGACCCCATCCAGCCTCCTATACAATGTGTACCGGATCTCTCTCCCAGGTTAAAGCGGTCGGAGCGTGGCATTGACCGTCCACCCCGTCTAGCGCGGAGGTTAAAGAAAGGTAGAGCCATACGTCTACTCCTCCTCTGGGCCTTCATGGCCTGTTATAGGGTGAAAATTATCTTTAAAGCTAATAACTAATGTGTCAAATAAGAAACGCTAATAATGTAATACTGACATCCAGAGTACCTTAATAAAGTGACCTACTGATGACCCAAAAGCAGGGTCGAAACGCTTCATTTTTAGTGTTTAAATATAGGCAAACAGATGCGCCGATGCTAAACGAGAATTTTTCATTTGGCACATCAGTTACAGACATAACAGGACGCTGCATTCCAGCAAGAAGCTAGTAAAACTGCTCAGTATTACACACTTCTCTTGTATTTAGTTGAATGTTAGTCATATTGAAAAACGTTTAAGGTAAAACTTGCAGATCTTGATGAGATCGATATACAGTTTTCTACAATAGGCCGTTTTTGTGTTACTCTTAAAAGGTCAGTTTGGGCTGCATGGACTGCACATAAAACCAAATTCACATTCCACAAGAATGTAGAATATAAACATTGGATTCTCGATGTTAGTGAACCCTGATGTTCGGGCCTTCGAACTGTAGTGACCACTCATCTTAATACCATCAACTTAGCCTGTCGCGAGTGGTTCCGACGAATCACCAATTGTTTCAGCCAGTCGTGACTGGTTACTGCGAATCGAGATCAGGTTTCTCGGAATACGAAAAATTATTTTACGTATTCCTCCGTAGAAGAAACGTTGGGCAACTGTTCTGAGTAATATTGCTTGTATTGTAGTATAAATATATGTTCACGTCTCCTGTGCTTCTTGAAGGTGTATTTATATTTATATTGCAGAGTTTCATATGATCCTTGAACCAAACAGGCGTTTTACACGTCACTGAAAATGGATTTCGATGTTCGTGCAGTTTTTATGGCTCTCACATATCACCAACATCGAAATTCCACTGCACAAATCTGACAGTGGAAGCTGCCGCTGAGACAGAGATGGCAGCACACGCACACACGGCATCGCGTCACGCCAGCGCATGCATCAGCTCTCCACCACAGATCGACCTCTTCGTCAGTTCGTGGAGGATGACCTGTGGATTTGCGTTTCAGTTACTCGGTTTCGCGCTGCGAGGATGATTGGGGTTATGTGCGTCTTAGTATGACTGCTACCCGCTTCCTCGTGACTGTGACAGTGGTTGTGACATCCATCTGTGCGACTGGCGACATGGTTCTGACCATCTTACAATGGGTGGCACTATAGCAACAGCTGCTGCCGGCAACACGTTACTTCTGCTGCTTTTATGTGGAATGTTCATTCACGCGACCAATATGGCGGCAGCATCTATAACAGCATCGCCGGCGGTAGACGTTTCCATCTGTATGCGTCCAGGCTGCAACTGCACCAGTACAGCCCCACACTGGCTCATAGTGACGTGTGCCTTCAGTAGCAAACAGGCAAGTGGTCGGATGTTCGTGTGAGGTCAGATATTGAAATAAATGCGAACATACTAGCTTTGGCCAACCACATGGCTAGTTTTTTGGGCCAGAACAACGTGGATAGTGAAAGGGATAGCACAGCCAATCGCTGACATCTCGCCGCGAAGGCCCAGGCTCGGTACCAGGACAACCCGTGTGTGCATGTGGGATTTGTGATGGGCAAAGTGACCATGGGACATCTTCTCACAGTACTTAGCACTTTCTTCCACAGTATTTATTCCACCAGTGCTCCATATTCACTCACCTGTCACTGATGTGATACAAGCTCAAAAATTGCCAGTGGCCGTTGACAAACACACGCGCGAGCAGTAGTTATGACCGTACGTGTTACCAAGTAACTCCACATAGCAGAGTCCTTCTTGGGAAGCTAGTGCTTCCTCGGCCAGTCAAGAAATTCACCGCATTTTATGGAACACGAAGGTTCAGAATCGTGCTCACAACAGCCTGCAACTTGTCCCTACCCTGAACCAAACTAATCCAGTCCACGCCCTACCATCCTTTTCTTTAAGATTAATTTTAACATTATCCTGCCATATACACCGAGGTAAAGTGATCGCTTCAGATTTCTCAACAAAATTTTGTATGTATTTCTCATCTCCACCACATGACTGTTATCATCCATTTCGTCACCCAAATAATGTTTGGTGGAATACAAATCATGGAGCTCCTTATTATGCAATTTCATCCAATCTCCTTCTAACTTCCTCCCCCTTGTTGCTAATGTGCTTCCCCTAATGTCAGAGACCAGGCAAAATTATGGTTTTATAGGTACTTAACCTGCTGAGTACCAGTACCTGCGCATCTGTTAGTCCGCCATGCTAAAACATATACATCTGGATCGTCAGGCGCTCTATATGCCCATCTAAACAATGGTCGTAGCCAACTGCATACAAACGCCTTCGCTCGGATCTTCAACTATAGCATCACTGTTTTATCTAACCTATACCAAGGGTCACTTCTCGCCGCTATTCCATGCGCGTGTCGGTGGCCATTAGAAATGGTTTTGGTTTATGCCATTGTTCTTTTACCGGTGGTAAGCGTAGTTATCTGAGAATTATCATTTGTTTCATATGCCAGTTTTAAAGATATTAACCGCTTTAGTAAAATTGGTTTAAATTTGTGTATATAAAAAGAAAAACGAAGTTCATTTCCAGAATACTGTTTTGCTGTTCTAGTATCAATACGGATTGACCTCTAATGTCCAACTTCGACTCACGACCGAATATCCTAACATGTTTAACCCTTTGGCGCCGGAATTGCCTTTTAAATTTTAGCACACCTGTGTTTAAAATGTGAATAATACGGGAACCAAAAAAGGTAGCATTATGAAATAAACGACATTTTGAAGAGAAAAAAACGGAGATTATGCAGCATGTTTAAAATATTCAGTACGTATATTTGTTGAATAAATATATACAATGCAGCATCTGGAGGTTAGCTGTGCGGTACGACCAATATAGTGGCCGTTGGGCA